>OGYE01002615.1_pt1 | contig 10855 bp, 9 predicted proteins | sample 1576471 | NCBI WGS metagenome assembly OGYE01 (sample SAMEA3541532, study PRJEB24748) | human gut metagenome | biome: human gut; feature: human-associated habitat; material: faeces | place: China | collected 2012
CAAATGGATAAGAAAATGTTTTGTTTTCAGTGTGAACAGACAGCGGTGTTGACCCCGCCGGGGATGAGCTGGCAGGCTTTGTCAAAAAGCGCGCGGGATTTGTCGTCCATTGGCGTCAGGCTCCTAAAAATAGGTCATGGAAATTTTTTTGAGCTCTTTCAAGCTCTTGAGGATGGCGTACTCACGCAGGGGCGTGGTGGCGATCAGTTCCTGCGCCACGTCGAGGCATTCCTGTTCGCTGCGGCCGTGCACCATGGTGTACAGCTCGTAGGGCCAGTCGGGAGCGGCGCTGGGACGGTAGTAGACATGGGAGATGTGGCTGTGGCGGGCGGCGATGGTGCCGCATTCTTCCACCAGCTCGGGGGCCACTTTCCAGCCCACCATGGCATTGTGGTTCCAGCCGGTCTTCTGGTGTTTGATGCTGGCCCCGAAGCGGCGGATGGCACCGCTTTGCTTGAGACGGGAGAGCAGGTCGAGGACCTCCTCTTCCGTGCAGCCCACGGTGCGGGCGATGTCGGCATACGGGGTCAGGGAGTCGGGCAGGTCGGCCTGCACGATACGCAGGATGGCACGTTCTGTTTCGGTGAATTGCTGGGCCATGGATTCCTCACAGGACGCAAAACGCCGCGCCTGTGAAAGCGCGGCGGATGCGCCCGAAAAGGCCCGGCAGCCTGGGCTGCTCGCGGCTTAACGGTTGAAGGAGCGGGCGAAGAGATCCTGGATGGCGTCGCGGCCGTTGTCTTCCAGGAAGCGGGTGCCCGTAGCGGCAAAGTGGGCATGCTCGATGACGGGCTTTTCCACCGGGGTCCAGACTTCCTTGTCCCAGGTGAACCAGCCGTTCTTGGGCTGGTCGAACACCAGCAGGGGCTTGTTGCAGATCTTGGCGAATTCGGCACCCCAGCCGGTACCGCCCTTGACGGTGTTGTCGGGCTGGATGGCACCGATGACGATGACCTGGTTGCCGCTGCTGACCTGCCAGCAGATGGACTGCAGCACTTTGCGGAAGATGGGGGCGCGGGTGTATTCGCGGTTCATGAGCTTGGAGACGTAGGTCAGGCTCACGTCCTTGAGCGCCAGCTCTTCGGAGGTAAGCACGCGCACGCCGCGCTTGCGCTCGATCTGATGACCTTCAAAGCTGTAGTTGACTTCTTCGATGCCCCAGCCTTCGGCCAGAGCGCCGAAAAACTGTTCGGTCCCGGCAGCGCCGCCGCTGTAGAGAACACACTGTTTGGGATTGAGCATGCAAGCCTCCTCATTAAGATTGCTTCGTGCGGTACTCCCGGCACGTCTTTCACATCATGGCAGAATTTGCCGCGCTCGGCAAGGCGGGGGGCGCCAGGCCCGCGCCCTGTGCGGCGGGAGAGTATGCTGTTTTTCCTGCTGTCCGTCACGGTCCTTTGCCAATAAAAAAAGCCCCGGAAGCGATGCACCCGGGGCGTTTCTTATGTCCGCGGGAATTCCCTAGTAGCGGGGAGGACGCGGGGCGCGGGGTTTGGCTTCGTTGACGCGAAGGGTGCGACCACCAAAGCTGTAGTTATCCAGAGCTTCGATGGCAGCCTGAGCTTCACCGTCTTCCATTTCCACGAAGCCGAAGCCACGGGCACGGCCGGTTTCCCTGTCGCTGACCAGTTTCACCGACAGAACTTTGCCGTATTCGGCAAAAAGATCCTGTACCTGTTCTTCAGTAGCGGCCCAGGGGAGGTTCCCAACATAGATGGACTTGGACATGAAAAAACACCCTCTCGAAAGTGACAGACACGCCGCATGTGATCCCCAAAACGGCTTGAAGACCTGCGGCAATTGAGAAAACAGAAACATGCTTTGCGGGGCTTGTCAACGCAGACTGGCGGAAAAAGTCCGTTATTTCTTGATTTTTTCGGTTTTTTGCCCCTGTTTTGAGGGGCCTTTCGGGGGGCGAACAGGCTGAATTATCAGGCAAAGAAGAGGGCAATAGGGCGGTGTTCGCGTTTTTTTTCACAAAATCATTTTTCTTTGCACAAAGGTGCCGAGATGGCTGGAAAAATGCTGGTTGAGCGCACAATCTTTTGCCTTTGGAGAGCCGGGAGGGATGCGCCGCCCCGGGGATGTCCGGACAGGGGAAAACGGATGGGAGGGATGAACGGCGACAGGGCAGGAGCAGGATGCAGGAAAGGCGCACAAAGCATGGAGGGACAGTACGGGGAGGAGGCAGGCAAGAGCCGGAGGCTATGATGGGATTTTGTCCGGGATGCGCTTCTCTGTGTCCTTTTCAGGGCGGGTGGCGGTAAAGGCGGGGAATGGAGGCTACCGGAACGGGAGGACGTTGCACAGACGGCCCGGGAAGGAGCATACGGGTCCCGGAGACGTCCCTCCCGAGGCGGAGCCGTAGGGCAGGCTGGAGCGGGAGCCTTCGCACGGGGCAGACCTTCCGCATGGGCCCGTAGGCCGCGCCCGCCAGTGACGCACGGAGCCCCGCGGGCATCGGCAGCGATGCGGGCGGGGCTCCGTGATTCGTGATCCGTTATTGCGGCGTTTCCGAAGGGGCCCAGTCGGGGGCCAGGTCTTCGAAGGCCGTATAGGGCGACATGTAGAGCAGCTCGGCCACGCCCACGGGACCGTTGCGCTGCTTGCCGATGATGATCTCGGCGATGCCCTGCACCGGCCGGTCGGCGGGCTTGGTGAACTTGTACACGTCGTCGCGGTAGACGAACATGATGACGTCGGCGTCCTGCTCGATGGCGCCCGATTCACGCAGGTCCGAGAGCATGGGGCGCTTGTCGCCGCGTTCTTCCACTTTGCGGTTGAGCTGCGAAAGGGCCACCACAGGCACGTTCATTTCCTTGGCCAGGCCCTTGAGGGAGCGGGAGATGTCCGAGATCTCCAGTTCGCGCGAGTCGGTGCGGCGGCTGGTGCGCATGAGCTGGAGGTAGTCCACGATGACCAGGCCCAGGCCTTTTTCGGCCTTGAGGCGACGGGCACGGGCGCGCAGCTCCAGGGTGGTCAGGGCCGGGGTGTCGTCGATGTAGATGGGCGCGCGCGAGATGACGTCGGCCGCGGCGTAAAGGTTGCTCCAGTCCGCGTCGGTGAGCAGGGCCGGGCGGCGCAGCTTGGACATGTCCACCTTGCCCCACACGGCCAGCATGCGCTGCATGAGCTGTTCCTTGCTCATTTCCAGCGAGAACACGGCCACGGGTACGCCCTGGCGGATGGCGGCATTGAGGCCCATGCAGAGCGAGAAGGCCGTCTTGCCCATACTGGGACGGGCGGCCACGATGATGAGGTCCGAGGGCTGGAGCCCGGCGGTGAGCTTGTCCAGGCGCGTGTAGCCGGTGGTGACGCCGGTGATGACGTCGCGGGAGTCGGCCAGCTTGGACAGGTTCTCGAACACGCTGTCCACCAGTTCGCGGGCGCCGGTGAAGTCGCGGCCCGTGGTGCGCTGCGAGATGGCGAACACGGCCTGTTCGGACTCGTCCAGCAGGCTGCCCACCTCGCGCGAGGCGTCGTAACAGTTGCTGATGATGGACGAGCAGGCGTTGATGAGGCCGCGCTGCAGGGATTTGTCGCGCACGATGGTGGCGTAATATTCGGCATTGGCGCCGGAGACCACGGCCTGGGCAAGGTCGGCCAGATAGACGGCCCCGCCGCGGGCGTGCTGGCCCGCTGCCCCGACGTTGCCGTCTACACCGCGGACCGCAGCGTGCTGCAGGCCCTGACCGGCTACGCGCTGACCCGGGGTGTGCTCTGCGCCATGCGCCGTCCGCAGCCGCGCAGCGTCGAGGCACTGTGCAAAGACGCCCGCCGCGTCGCGGTGCTGGAGGGTATCGTGGATTCCACCAACATCGGGGCCATCTTCCGCGGGGCCGCCGCACTGGGCATGGACGCGGTGCTGCTCTCGCCGTCCTGCTGCGACCCGCTCTGCCGCCGTGCCGTCCGCGTCAGCATGGGCACGGTGTTCCAGGTGCCGTGGGCAACGCTGGGTGACAGCCCTGCCGACTGGCCCGAGGCCGGGATGGCCCGCCTGCACGCGCTCGGCTTTAAAACTGCCGCCATGGCGCTGGACAGCCGCGCCGTCAGCATTGATGACCCCGCGCTGCGCGCCGAGCCGCGCCTTGCCATCGTGCTGGGCACAGAGGGCGACGGCCTGGCCCGCACCACGATTGCCCACTGTGACTACACCGTTATGATCCCCATGCAGCACGGCGTAGACTCATTGAACGTGGCCGCGGCAGGAGCCGTGGCGTTCTGGGAGCTGCGGGCAAGATAAAAAATAGCGAACATCGTAGGGGCGGATTCTATATCCGCCCGTGCCGCGCTGCCTTTAGCACAATTCCACGGGCGCATATGGAATGCGCCCCTACGGGTATTTCCCGGCAGTGTGCTGCACCGCAAACTTCCTCCGTCAATCTGCCACAAAAACATTACAAAACTTTTACGCCCTGCTGACCGAAACGTCGGCGGGGCTTGTTGTTTTTGACGGAGCAAAATGTTACAATAATTATACAAGCACGCAAAAAGCGTGCAATAACAAATGCGGAGGTTTTCTTCCATGGGCTTCCTGAAAAAATTCACCAAACAGGAGATCAGCTGGATGATGTACGACTGGGCCAACAGCGCCCACTCGGTCATCGTCGTGACCATCCTGCCCATCTTCTTTGACACCGTTGCGGGCTACACCGCCGACAGCGTGTCCAGCATGTCCACCTGGGGCTTTGCCACCAGCCTGGCTATGGCCATCGTCGCCCTCAGCGCGCCGTTCCTGGGCGTGTTCGGCGACATCCGCGGTATGCGCAAAAAGCTGTTCACGGCATTTATGCTCATCGGTGTTGTCTCGGTAGCAGGGCTTTCCTTCACGCCGTTCATGGACTTCACCGCCTCGCCGGATGCGGCGGGCAGGGTCGCGGCGATAGTGCTGGTGCTCTACATCACAAGCACCATCGGCTTTGATGCGTCCTGCATCTACTACGACGCTTTCCTGACCGACGTCACGACGGAGGACCGCATGGACTCGGTCTCGACGCTGGGCTACGGCCTCGGCTACATCGGCGGCTCGACGATCCCCTTGCTGATCTTCCTCATCATGAACGCCGTCGGCGTGCCGATGCTGACCTGCCTCGGGTTCATCTTTGGCCTGACCGCCGTGTGGTGGCTCGTGTTCAGTGTCCCGCTGGTCAAAAACTGTGAGCAGACCTCCGGCAAGCCCTATAAGAAGGGCGATGTGGGGGCCAGCATTAAAAACGTGTTCACGACCATGAAGGAGATCGGCGCGGATAAGCCAATGCTGATCTACATTATATCGTACTTTTTCTATATCGACGGTGTGCATACCATCATCAGCATGTCTACAAGCTACGGCACCAACCTGGGGCTGGACTCCGCCGGTATGCTGCTGGCGCTGCTGCTGGTGCAGGTGCTGGGCCTGCCGTTCTGCCTGCTCTACATGAAGCTGGCCGAGAAGTTCGGTGCGCGCACGATGGTCGGCGTCGGCATCTGCGTCTACATGTTTATCTGCGTATTTGCGTTCTTTATGAACAGCCTGTGGCAGTTCTGGATGCTGGCCGTGCTCTGCGCCACCAGCCAGGGCGGCATTCAGGCGCTGTCCCGCTCGATGTTCGGCAAGCTCATTCCCGACAAGGCCCGCAGCGGCGAATTCTTCGGCTTCTTTGACATCTTCGGCAAGTTCTCGTCCATCATGGGCCCGGCGCTCGTCGGCTTTGTCAGTGCCTTTACCGCCAACAAAATGCTGGCCGACCAGGGTCTGACCGCCGCCACAGCCACCGCCGAGCAGGTTGATGCCATCAATGCCGCTGCCGGACCGTTCGGCATTTTGTCCGTCATCCTCATCATCATTGTCGGTGCCGTGCTGTACTTTGGCGTGCTGCCGAAAGTTATGACGAATGACGAGAGGAAGATTTGAAGCAGAATGCCTTCCCCCTTGGGGGAAGGTGGCCGAGGCCCCGTCCGAGGCCGGATGAGGGGCGAGCTTACCGCTATTGCCCGCAAACGATCAGTCAGTGGTCGGGGCTACTGACAGCTTTCCCCGAAGGGGGAGCCTTTACAAAGGAAAGGAGCATCCAACCATGAAAAAACGCATCGTCCGTATCACCGCCGCCCTATGCGCCGCCGCACTGCTGGCGGGCTGCGGGAGCAGCATCGGCAGCAAAGACGGCGGGTACTACACCACCGAAGCCGCCGCGCAGGAGAGCTACGCCAATTACGACAGCGCCGCGGGCAGTGTGGACAACGGCCTTGTGCCGGAGAACGCCGCCGAGGCCGCCACCGACGAGACCGCACAGAAGATCATCTACAACGCCAGTCTTTCGATGGAGTCCACCGACTTTGACACGACCCGCGAGGCCCTGATGGCCGCCGTCGAGGCCAACGGCGCATGGCTGGAATCCACAAGCCTGTACGGCACTGAGAAGGACCATGACCGTACCGCCGACTACACCGTGCGGGTGCCGGTGGGCAGCTATCGCGCGTTTCTGGCCGCCGTGGGCGACGCGGGCAGCGTGCTCAACATCAGCGAGAGCGCCGAGAACATCACGAGCAGCTACATAGACGTGCAGGCGCGGCTGTCCGCGCTGGAGGCCCAGCGGGACCGCCTGAACGCGCTGGCTGACCAGGCCGAGACGACGGCGGATCTATTGGAGATCGAGAGCCAGCTCTCCGACGTGCAGTACCAGCTGGAAAACTACACCCGCCAGCTGCGCAGCATGGACCAGCAGGTCAGTTACTCCACCGTGGACATCTACCTGCGGGAGGTCGCCACCCTGACCCCCACCGGCGTGACCTTCGGTGAGCGGATCGCCGACGCCTTCGGCGGCGGCTGGGATGCCTTTGTCGGGTTCCTGCAGGGTCTGGTCATCGCGCTGGTCTACCTGTGGCCGGTGCTGCTGATCGCAGTGGCCGTGGTGTTCACCCTGCGCAAGGTCTGGAAAAAGCGGCCCAAGAAGGAAAAGCTGCCCAAGCCCGCGCAGACGCCCCCGCCCGCCGAGTACCCGGTGAAGCCGGGCGACGAGCCGAAGCCGAAATACTGACAGAAAACACAAAACCTGCCCAGCCGCGTGATATGCGGTTGGGCAGGTTTTTATCTTTGTGTGCGGTAGGGGCGAGGCATGCCTCGCCCTGCACCTACCCGCAAAAGGGAATCCTGCGGGCAGGCTGCGGGCCGGACATGTCCGGCCCCTACAGAGCAATGGACTTATTTGATCGGGCACAAACTCTGTGCGCTCATCATCGACCAGCGGGCGGCGCTCAGCTTCTCGGTCATCTTCATGTTGCGGCAGTTGGGCAGGTAGCTGATGAGCCCCTGCATCAAAAACTGCTCCTTGCTGATGGCCTTGACCAGCTCGGGCGTCGGGTACTGGCGCACCTTTGCGCAGAGGAACAGATACCGCCGCCAGCAGGCCGCATAGGCCGCGTCGATGACCGCGCGGTCCGCGTGGTTCTCAACATAAAAGCGATAGCGATCCGCCAGACCGTCCACGGCGTCGAACGCCTCCGGGCGTATGTTCGTGCGGCAGATGCTGCCGTTGCGCAGGCGGTAGTGATAGAGCGGCTTGTCGATGCAGACGACCTTGTCGCAGCGCCAGAACAGGCGGTGTGCGACAAAATCATCCTCATGCAGGCGGCCTTCGGGGTAATGCAGCAGTTTCCAGACCTCGGCGCGGTACATCTTGTTCCACGCGACGGTGTAGACCGTGCCGTAGGGGGTGTAAAACTCGTTCAGCAGGTCCTTGCCGCAGAAAACACCCTCCTGCGTGGGGCGTGTGAAGTAGGCCGGGTCGCAGCTCTTGCCGTCCTCCTGCACGTCCTCGACAGAGCAGAGGGACATATAGGCGTCGTGCTCCTCGCAGGCGTCGTACAGCGTCTGCAAAAAGCGCGGCAGAACGACATCATCGGAGTCAATAAAGGAATAATAGCGGCCCTTGGCGGCGTCGATGCCGGCGTTGCGGGCGGCGGACAGGCCCTGGTTCTCCTGATGGATGACCCGCACGCGCTCATCACGGGCGGCGTACTTGTCGCAGACCTCTCCGCAGCCGTCGGTGGAGCCGTCGTCGATGAGAAGCACCTCGATGGGCACATTGATCTTCTGGGCCAGAATGCTTTCGATGCACTCGGCCAGGTAGGGCTTCGTGTTGTAGATCGGCACGATTACACTGATCGCGATATGTTCCATAATTTATTTCCCCTTCCTCGTATGCAGGCGTCCCCAGACAGCCGCCGCGCCGTAGGTCAGCGTGGGGCTGGCGCAGAACGCGGCAGCCCGCAGCTTCTCGCCCAGCGGCAGGTATTTGCTTGCCAGTATGTCGGGCAAAATGGCATCCAAATGCTTTTTGTGCGCCATAAACTTTGGCCTGACCTCGGGCAGGTTGCCCGCCGCATCGGACTGGCACCAGAACTGGTAAAAGATCTTCCAGTACCGCACAACGGCCCAGTCGTAGTACTCCTCGCGCCCGGGACGGGCCGAGAAGTATTGCAGCCACTCCCAGTACATCCGCAGGTCGTCGGTCTTGCGCGGCGGAAAGCCCGCCGTTGTGATCTGCCCGGCGCGGGTGCGGTAATGGTAAAGCACATCGGTCAGGCAGTTGCAGCGCTCACCCTCAAATACACGGTGCAGCACGCTGGCATCGTCACCGAAAAGCATCGTCTCATCGTAATGGATGCCCTTTTCCTTAAACAACCGCGCGTCGAACAGCTTGTTCCAGCTTAAAGGTCCGTAAAAGCTGCCGGTCTGGAACGCCTCGAGCAAAAGCTCCTGCGCATCGCGCACGCCGCCCTGACGGATCGTGACCATGCGGCCTTCGATTTTTTTGCCGTCGGCGTCGATGCAGTCGCCCGCGCAGGCAGCCAGCCGCACGCCATCGACCTGCACGGCGCTGTACAGCGTTGCAAACATGGTCGGTTCTATCAAATCATCGGAATCGACCATGCCGATGTAGTCGCCGCGGGCGTTGTCCAGCCCGGTGTTGCGGGCGTGGGCCGGGCCGCCGTTCGGCTGGTGGATCACCCGGATGCGGGCATCCTCCTGTGCCAGCGCGTCGCAGACCGCGGCGGAGCCGTCGTGGCTGCCGTCATCGACAAGCAGCAGCTCAAAGTCGGTGAACGTCTGGGCCAGAATGCTCTCCACAGCCGGGCGCAGGTACGGCCCCGTGTTGTAGACTGTGGAGATTATGCTGATTTTGGGATGGTCGGACATAGGCTTTTCCTTCTAAAGCAACTTTGTAGGGGCCGGGCATGCCCGGCCCGCAGCACAGCGGAAGATGGTCGTTTTGGCGAGGTGGAGGGCCGGACATGTCCGGCCCCTACGCGGAGGCATCCGTAGGGGCGGATTCCATATCCGCCCGCATTACAGCAGCCGTTGCTTCGCCATCGTATACCCCGCCAGCAGCCCCGGCCAATTGCACGCCACGCCAATGCGGTACGGCACGGCCAGAAGCCTGTTCGGGTCATTCCGCAGGCGTTCCCGCAGGGCTTTGCGGGCGGCGGGGTCGGCTAAAATTTCAGCAAACAGCGCGCGGCGCTCTGCATAGGACAGCGTGCCCTTACAGCCGGTCAGCAGACCGTACTGGTTCAGGCAGGCCCGCAGACGGCTCGCGGCCTCATAGGGGGCCGGGTCGATGCCGTTCTGCCGCAGCAAATCGGCCAGCGCCGGGCGGGTCACGCGCTCGGCGTCCAGCAAGTCCCCCCGCAGGCGGCGGGACAGACTGCAGGCCTCGGTATCATACTGCTTATAGTATACACCATCCAGACAATAAATGGCAGAGGTATTCTGTAAAAATTGTATGTTAAACAGCACGTCCTCGTTGATGGCAAGGCGCGCATCAAACCGCACCGCCCCGATGGCCGTGCGGCGGAACAGCTTGGGGTAGGGCGCGGCCAGCAGCCCCGTGTCAAACAGCAGGGGGAAGAGCGCACTGCCGAGAGCCTGTAAGTCCGGGCAGAACCCCGCGGGCAGGTAGTCGCTGGGCTTGACCGCACCGCTGCTTTCTCGCGTAAGGCCGAACAAAATCATGTCGGCGTCGGTGGTCAGGGCGTCCAGCGCGGCCCACAGACCGGGTAAAAGCGCATCGTCGGCATCCAAAAACAGCACCCAGTCCCCGTGCGCGGCGTCCAGCCCGGTATTGCGGGCCGCACCCGCGCCGCCGTTTGCACGATGCAGCGCCCTGACGCGCGGGTCAGCGGCTGCCAATTCGTCACAGAGGGCGCCCGTGTCGTCGGGGCTGCCGTCGTCGACGAGCAGGACCTCCAAATCGGCGGGCGCACCGGTCAGGGCGGTGTCCACCGCGCGGCGCAGCGTGGCCGCGGCCCTGTAGCAGGGGATGATGACGGAAATGCTCACGGGTGCTCCTCCTGCAAAATGCTTTCGTAGATGTGCAGTAAATCAGCGGCGTTGCGGGCCGCATCATGGGTCTGCAGTGCGCGGGCACGGGCCGCCCGGCCCATGGCCGTACCGCCGTCGGGGCTGTGCAGCACCTGCAAAACGGCGCGGGCCAGCGCGTTGGCGTCCAGCGCATCGCCGTACAAAAGACCCTCGGTGCCGTTCGCCAGCATCGAAGGAATACCGCCCACGGCGCTGGCGACGCAGGGCAGGCCCAGCAGCATGGCCTCCCCTAAGCTGTTGGGGCTGTTCTCGCAGCCGGACGGCAGCAAAAAGGCGTCTGCCTCCAGATACGCCTGCCGCATGGCCGCGGCATCCAGCGGCCCGGTGTAGCGGATGTGCTCCGTCACGCCCAGCTGTGCGGCCAGCCGCTTGCAGTAGAGCTTGTAGGGGAACATTCGGTCAATGACCGGGCGCAGCAGCGGACCCTTGTCCAGCGGCGGCCAGCCCGCAATGCGCAGCTCGGCGTCACCGTACTCGGCCAGCACGGCAGGC
>OGYE01002616.1_pt1 | contig 10852 bp, 7 predicted proteins | sample 1576471 | NCBI WGS metagenome assembly OGYE01 (sample SAMEA3541532, study PRJEB24748) | human gut metagenome | biome: human gut; feature: human-associated habitat; material: faeces | place: China | collected 2012
ATGAAGTTCAAAGTAACTGTTAAGCCTGAGGTTGAGCTCGGCGAGTATAAGGGCCACTGTTGCACTTTGCCAGCAGGTGAGCAATGTTTTGGGAAAGCCCCAAAAACAGAAGCTCCGCCAGCACTTTGACCTTGCCGCCGGTAAGGAAACGCTTGAAATTCCGATTGTGCTTTAGCTGTCCGAAGGCACCCTCTGCCTGAATAGAACGGTTGCAGCGCAGCAACTTTCCTTCCTCGGTGGTAATGTTGTGATACGAATTATTGCGCAGATTCTGAAATTCCCAGCAGACAAAAATTTCCTTGAGCCTTTCGCTGTCTTTAGCCTTGCAGCAGGCTGCACGGTAAGGGCAGTCGGAGCAGTCCTCGCAGCGGTAAACAGAGATTTTGCGCTCTGTACCGTCCTTCGCATGGGAGGTATAGTGAGAACTGAGATCCAAATGTCTGCCGTTCTTGCAGATAAAGCAGTCATCCGGTTCGTAATAGCCCATGTTTTCCATTCTGCCAACCTGTGACTTTGAAGAACGCTTTTTCCCCGATTCATAGTTGGCGGGCTTAATAAATGCGGTCTGGCCATTTTCAAACAGCCAGCGGTAATTGGCCAGACTTTCATAGCCGGAATCAGCCACGACATTGCGATAGGATTTTCCGTGCTTATGCCATAAATAGGTCAAAAACGGAATCAGCGTGCCGAAGTCTGTTCTGTTGCTGAATACGCCAATGCCGGTTATGAAACCGCTGTTGACAGCAAACTGAACATTATATCCGGGTTTTAGCTGACCATTGCGCATATGGTCGTCTTTCATATGCATAAAAGTGGCATCTGTGTCTGTCTTGGAATAGCTGTTGCGATTTTCCCCGCAAATTGTCTTCTTTCTGTTGTACTCCATCCAGCGGCGATAAGCTTCCTCGCCACAACCTCTATAAGGACCTCTTTGCTTACTTCGGTAAGCAAAGTGGCCGCACATTCTGAGCCTATTGTCAAGTATTTAGAAGAAAAAATCCCTCTATACCAATTTCTGTGTTGGTGTAGAGGGATTGCCTATTTAACTAGGTGACATTGCCGACAGTCAGGGCTCTTTTTGTTTGAAAGATGTGTCTGGCGTTGCGGTAACTATGCACTCAATGGATAAGAACAAAAGAGCAAATGGCATTCACATGGCACGGATAAAGTTCAAATCCCGCTGTGCGGCGGAGAGGATCACCTCGTCCCGTAGCAGGGCAGCATCAGGGTGCTCTCGATGCAGCCAGTCTCGCAAAATGGTATAGTCCATCTGCCCCTCGCCAAGCGGGGTGGGGATACGCGGGGCGTTGGGAACAAATAGGGCATCTTTCATGTGGATGCAGGCCAAATCTTTGCCTATGACCTCGCACCAGCCGGGCCAAAATTCGGCCTGATGCGCGGCAGTATCAGCCGTCAGTACATTGACTGGATCAAAAATAATATGGAAATGCTGGGGATCTGCCACAGTTTCCTTCAGCTTTTGCAACGCTTCAAGCGTGCCCAGCGTGTGGGTATAGACAGGCTCCAGTGCAAAGCAACCACCGATTTGTGCAGCCTGCTCAACAATACGCAGGATGCTGTCGGTCAGCAGCGGTAGGGTAGCCGCCTTTTCCTCAGGGGAAAGATCACGGCAGGCACTCTCACTGCCAACCTGCCCAGCGCCGAGTGTGACTTGGCATTTCAGGGCTGAAAATACACTGGATACAGCGCTTCTGCGCACCTCTGCATCAGGGTTGCTGAGATCCTGATAGCAACTCAGCACTGTGATTTCAATGTTGGCGGCAGCAAATGCGCTGCGGACATCTTCAAGCTGCTCCGGGGTGACATCAACAAGACTCTTAATGCCCTGTATAGCCTTGGGCATGGCCAACTGCGCTGCATTGTAACCGTTGTCAGCTAACACTTTGGCGAGTTCCTGTGCAGTAAAGCAGCCGTAATCGTGGGCGCGGCAACCGTATTTCATAGCAAGACCTCCTTGAAAAAATGCCCTCCGGTTAGCCGGAGGGCATCTGTTGATAAGCGGCTTGAAGATCAGCCCTTGACGCCGCCGGCGGAAACACCGCCGACAATGTATTTTTGCAGGATCATGAAGAGAATGACGATGGGCAGGATGGACAGAACCGATGCCGCCAGGATCGAGCTCCAGTCCACGCCGGTGTTGCCGATGAAGTTCTTGATGGCAATCTGGATCGTGTACTTCTTCTGGTCAGACAAAACCAGCAGCGGCAGGATGTAGTCATTCCAGCGCCACATGAAGCTGAAGATCGTCAGCGTGATGGTGACGTTGGAGCCTAAGGGCAGCATGATGTGGGAGAAGATCTTCCACTCGCTGGCACCGTCGATACGCGCGGCCTCGACCAGAGACAGCGGCAGCGACATATAGTGCTGGCGGTACATGAAGATACCGGTCGTGGTGGTGACAACAGGCAGGATGACGCCCCAGATGTTGTTGTACAGGCCCATGGCGCTGATTACGCTGAACTGGGGGACGGTCAGCGTCTCGCCGGGAATCAGGGTGCCCAGCAGGAACACGCCGAACACGAGGTTGACGTACTTGATCTCAAAGCGGTAGATAGCCAGCGCATAGCCGCACATGGCACTGATGAGCAGTGTGATGAGGGTGCCGACCACAGCCAGGAACAGGCTGTTCTTCACATAGCCTATGAAGCCGCCGTCCAGAACGGACTTATAATGCTCCGTCGTCGGGGCGGAGGGGAACATATGCAGCGGGTAGGTGAACAGCTCGCCGGACGGCTTAAAGGAGCTGAGAACCAGCCAGATAATGGGGAAAATCACGATGATGCCGATTGCCAGAGAAAGGATCGTCATTGGAATGCTGACGTGCTTGTCTTTCATCAGGTTTCACCTCCGTTATTGACCTTGAACTGGGCAAAGGCAATCAGGGCAAAGATGATCATGACAACGGTGGAAATGGCCGAAGCATAACCGTACTGCATCTGGTTGAAGCCCTTGTCGAAGATGTACTGGATAATAAAGGTAGTGCTCAGGCCGGGGCCGCCCTGCGTGATACCTTGGACCAGGGCGTACTCTTTGAGCAGGTTGACGGTGGACAGCAGCACGACCATGAATGTCGTGGGGGCCAGCATCGGAACTGTGATGCGGAAGAAGGCCTGCACACCGCTGGCACCGTCGATGGTAGCAGCCTCATACAGATCATTGGAAATGCTGTTGATACCGCCGATGTAGAGGATCATGTTGAAGCCGATGGACGCCCAAACCGATGCGAACGCGATGACAAAGGTGGCAAGACGCGGGTTCAGCGACCATTCCAGCGCGGTGCCGCCCAGCGAACGGATGATAAAGTTCACCAAGCCGTACTCTTGGCTGAACATCCAGTTGATGGTGATACCAACGACCAGCGCACTCATCAGAACGGGGATATAGACCATCGTGCGGGTCAGGCTCTTGGCAGCAACGCGATTGGAGCATAGCAGCACCGCCACCAGTAGCGGGATGATGACGCGGAACGGCAGCGTGCAGATCGTGTACAGCAGCGTCCGACCCAGGGACAGATAGAACTTGGAGTCTTTAAACAATGTAATGTAGTTTGTCAGACCCACAAAGTCAATGGTTTTCCAACCGTCATAGTTGGTGAAGGAAAAAGCGATGCTGAGCACAAGCGGCACAAGGAAAAAGACACCGAACAAAATGCAGCAGGGCGCACAGAACGCCCAGAATGCGCCGGTGTGCTTCAGCGACGATTTCTTCTTCATATTCATTCCTCCTTTATTCTCTTTGGCCGGGATTCTACCGCCCGGTCTCTTTGATGTGCTTAGTATAGCATTGCAAAAGACGCAAATACCACCGTTTTTTTGCTTGCTTACCCCAAAATGCATTGCATTTTTTGCGCGATTTTGGCAGACGGCGCAAAATCTGACCGTCGTCTTGGCGAAAACGTACAAATACAATGCGGCGAAATTGTGCAAACCGTAAAATCGTGCATCCACAGTGAATGTCACTGCGCAAATTGTACATGGATTGTGCAAATTTCAAAGGGATGCAGCGTCAGCGGCAGGCTATGCTGCACGGCTTCTTCTCCGGGCAAGGGCTGTTCCATCGGCGTGCAGCGCACGGCAGCGGCATCATCCGGCAGGGCCAGCGCCGCGCGGGTGCGGGTGCCCCAGCTCTCGTACAGGCGCAAAATCAGGCTGGAGCCATCCTCGGCTTTCTTCACGGTCTCCAACACGACATTGGGCGCGTCTACGCGGAACTGGCTGTACGCGGCGGGCAGTGTGCCCGCGGGCTGGGCAGCCACGGCCAGTGGCAGCGCCGGGGCGTTCAGGTCGTACCCGGCGGGGATGACCCCGCCCTGCCGCCAGTCGCCCAGGTGGGGCAGCAGCGCATAGGTAAAGTCGTGGGCCCCCTGGTCGGCGTGGGGGTCCGGGTAGGTGGCGGCCCGCAGCAGCGAGAGCCGCAGCACGCCGTCGTGGACATCATAGCCGTAGCGGCCGTCATTCAGCAGCGCCGCGCCGTAGCCCGGCTCGGACAGGTCGGCCCACTTATGGGCGCAGACCTCGAAGCGGGCCTCGTCCCAGCTGGTGTTGGTGTGGGTATCCCGGGCAATGCTGCCGAACTGGATGTCATACTGGGCGCGGTCGGCGCAGATATCCACAGGGAAAGCAGCTTTCAGCAGCACATGCTGCTCGTGCCAGTCGATGTGGGTGGCAAAGTCGATGCGGCGGCTGTGGGGGTAGAGGGTGATATCCTGCACGAGCTGCGACCGGGAAATGGTGCGTTCCAGATGCAGGCGGCAGCAGACCGGGCTGTTCTCGGCCACAGTCAGGCGGGCCGCACCGTCCAGCGCAAAGCGGTGGCGGCGATAGTATTTTTCCAGATTCCAGGCGTCGTACTCGTCGGGGCGGTCCTCAAACAGCTGCAGTTCGTTGGCGCACTGCCCGGCGGGGATCAGCTCGCGGCCGGCCTCCTTGTCCAGCAGGGCGGTGATCTCGCCGCAGCCGTTAAACACGATGCGATAGAGCGGCGTGTCGATGATGTACCCGCCGTCATTTTCGGCCACTTCGGCGCAGGGGGTCTCGGGTTCTGCGTCGGCAAAGGAGTAGAACCGCCAGCCCTTAGCGGGCAGGTTTTGGGCGACAAAGGTCAGCGCGCCGTTTTCGGCATGGCAGGGCAGCGGGTGTCCGCCGTCGGTGATGCCGCTTGCCCCGCAGGCAACGCGGACGATGGTGTCCCGGGCAAAGCCCAGCTGGTTGAACACGACCACGCCGGGACGGTCGGTCTTGACGAGGGCCGCGACGGTGTGCAGCGCGTCATCGGTGATTCTGGCATCGGACGCGAGGATCTCGCCGTATTGCTGCTGCGAGACTTCGTATACCTCGCCCAGGGCCGAGCCGGGTAAAATATCGTGGAACTGGTTCAGCAGGGTCAGCTCCCAGTTGCGGTGCAGCGCGGCGGCGGGGTAGGCGTAGCCGGTGCGCAGACTTTCGGCCAGGGCGGCGGCGGTCTCGGCGGTCAGGTTGGCAAACTCGGCGGCGCGGTTGGCCCGCTTGTTGCGGCCCTGGCTGGTGAACACACCGCGGTGGTACTCAAAGTACATCTCGCCGTGCCAGCAGGGCAGGTCGGCCTGCGTCTCGTCAAGGTGCTGCTTCAATTTGTCAAAGTAGGGGGCTGCGTGGGTCAGGCGGGTCTGGGGCGCACCGGGGATGCCCTTCTCCATGCGGCGGTTGATCTCCAGCATTTCAGCGGTCACACCGCCGCCGCCGTCGCCGTAGCCATAGCATTGCAGCACATCCTGGGTTAGCTCCTTGTCCTGAAAGCGCTGCCAGCAGCCCATGACCTGCCTGGGGTTCAGCAGGCCGTTGTAGGTCGTGTTGAAGCTCGGTTTCGGGTTGAGGTCGGGGCGCTTGTCGTAGTCCTTGGTGGAGATAAAGTAGGCCAGTACCTCGGTGCCGTCGATGCCGCGCCAGCGGGTCAGATCGTGGGGCATACAGTTGGTATCGTTCCAGGCCATCTTGGTGGTCATGAACCAGTCCATGCCGCACTGGGCCATAATTTGGGGCAGCGCACCGCTGAAACCGAAGGCATCCGGCAGCCACAGGATGTGCCCCTGTTTGCCGAATTCCCGGCCGAAAAATTCCTGCCCGTGCAGGAATTGGCGGATCAAACTCTCGCCGCTGGCCATGTTGCAGTCGGATTCCAGCCACATACCGCCCTCCGGTTCCCAGTGGCCGTCGGCGACGCGGGCGCGGATCTTCTCAAACAGCGCGGGGCAGTCTTTGCGTACAAAATCATAGAGCTGCGGCTGGCTGGACAGGAACTTGTATTCGGGGTAGCGGTCCATCAGGTAGTTGACGGTGGCAAAGCTGCGAATGGCCTTTTCTCGCGTCTGGGCCAGCGTCCAGAGCCAGGCCACGTCGATGTGGGTGTGGCCGACACAGTCCACCGTGACCGGCTGCCGCTGGCAGAAGCTCTCGTAAAATTCCTCTTTCATATAGCGGCGGGCAGCGGCGACGCTGGCGTAGAACGCGGCGCTGTACGGGTCGCGCAGGTCGAGCATATCCAGCGTTTTTTCCAGATACCGCCCTATGCCGATGGCGTTGGTGTCACCCTCGTCCAACTGGACAAGCACCTCGTAAGGGGCTTTCAGGTCGTAGTACAGGCCGGTGATCTCATCGTCCCGCACGGCAGTCTCGACTTTTAAAAAGACGTCCTGAGCCGGGGTGTTGCAGTAGGTATACAGTCCCAACTGCCAGGTCTGGCCCTCGGCAGCGGCGGAGGGCAGGTCAAACTCGGTGTGGTTGACATCCAGTCCGCAGACCAGCGCACCATTTAAGTAAGCGAGGAACTGGGGATTGTTGTTGTTCCAGATATCGGTTGCGCCGGTGGAGACCAGGCAAACAAGGTGACGCCCGGCGCTGCCCGCCGGTGCGGTGATGCCGCCCCGGAAGCAGTAGTGGGCCTCCACGCCGCCGATGGCATCACCGGGGGCAAAGGGTGTCCAGCCGGGGGCTGTGGCCGGGTCCTCCTGCACGGTGTCCCAGCTGTGGTAGGGGCAGGATTTTTTGCGCAGCCCCAAAACCGGGGTGCGCCCCTGCAGCGCCAAAGTGCGCAGGGCGTCCAGCACCGGGCGCGCCCGGCGGCGAAGTTCAGTGTTTTGCATGGCGGCTCCTTCTTTTTCTATAAGATTGAGTGTGTGGTAAGGGAAGCGGCGTCCAGGGGACTGGCCGCCCTACGAGGCAGCAAGGCGGGTAACGGTATTGTAGGGGCGAACATTGTTCGCCCGCACCCAGGCAACCCCTGTTCAGGCACAGTATAACATCTTAAAACTGTGCAGACAATGCAGTTTTTGCGCGGTAGGGGGCGAACGGTGCGCATTTATTGTTTATGGGGGAAAACGACTGCTTTTTATTAAAATTTGGTTACAGAAACATTGCATTTCTTTCACTGAAAAAATAAGCGCCGGCGCAAAATAAGCGCAACTTGGCATCATTAGAACAAACGATGTGTGAAAAGTGCACAATTTCAGCCGCTTTTCTTGATGCAATTTGCCAGATTGAAAAATCGAGGCGCAAAAAATGCAATATGCCGCAATGCAAATCAGCAAGATAGGCGTAGAGAATCCACCCGCCGCAATGGTACACTATGGGTACACCAAGGGAACTGAAAGCCCAGTTCCCAAGCCCCGGAACGGAGCAAACCGGGTGAGGGCCCGGTGGATATACCCTATTTTTATTTCTACTTTACAGGAGGTAAAACCAACATGAAAAAAGCACTTTCTCTGGCTCTGGCAGCCGCGATGGCGGCTTCTCTGGCAGCCTGCGGCGGTTCTCCCGCTGCATCTACGGCCAGCTCCGCTGCAACAACGGACACCGCAGCTTCCAGCGCCGCTTCTGCCGGTGGCCAGACCCTGAAGGTCATGCTGTCTGAGGAGCCCGGCGAGGGCGATGCATTCGCTACCACCCTGAACAAGTGGGCCGACGAGACCGGCAACACCGTTGACATCATGGTCATCCCCTATGATGACCAGCTGACCAAGTTCCCCCTGATGGCCAAGAACAACGACCTGCCGGATCTGCTGTCCACCACCCGTCTGGCCCGTCTGTACCCCGATGAGTTCGAGGATCTGGGCAAGTGCATTGACACCTCCATCTTTGAGCCGCAGGCCCTGCAGATCATCAGCCAGAACTACCTGACGGATAAGCTGTCTGTTCTGCCCCAGCAGTTCACCATCACCAACGTATTCTACAACAAGGATGCTTTTGAGGCTGCCGGCATCGAGTGCCCGGCGGTGGACGACCGCTGGACCATGGACGAGGTCTATGAGGCTGCCAAGAAGCTGCAGGACTCCGGCGCTGTCAAGTACGGCATGGCCATGGATGCCTCCCGTGCCCGTTATGACAACCTGATGTACATGAACGGCGGTTCTCTGGTCGAGAAGGACGGCGACTCCTTCAAGGTCGTTGCAGACAGCCAGTAGAACGTTGACACCCTGCAGTCCTTTGTCGATGCCAACAACAGCGGCGTCATGCCCAAGGCCATCTGGGCCGGTGGCTCCAGCGACAACCCGGGCGACTACTTCAAGAACGGTGACGTAGGCATCTACTTCTCCGGCTCCTGGAACTATAACCCCTTCGTGCAGGATATCACCAGCTTCAAGTTCGGCGTCATGCCCTCTCCTGTCGGCTCTGCAGGCGGTTCCGCTATCCTGGGCGGTGCCGGTCTGGCCGTTCCCACCAACGCAAAGAACAAGGATCTGGCTCTTGAGTTCCTGAAGTGGTTCTACACCGACAAGAACTTTGCCGATTATCTGGCACTTGATAAGGGCCTGTCCTCTCTGAAATCCGTCACCTATGAGCCTGCTGATCCCGATCAGGCTGCCGACTACAAGGTCCTGCAGGCTGAGGTCGGCCAGACCACCGATGCATTCGCCATCGACGAAAGCTCCGAGTGGCGCAACTACTACGACAACGAGTACCGTGACGCTCTGAAGCAGGCTGTCAACGGCGACCTGACTCCGTCTGACGCTCTGACCGAGTTTGCTACCGCACTGGCTGACAAGGCCGGCTGGGCACACTAATCAACCGAATCAACAGGGGAAGTGATTCCCCAGGGCGAACAGACGCCCCGCCCAAACCGGGCGGGCGTCTGTTGTTTTTTAATAAACCTTTTTTTAATAAAGGAGAAGCCGAAGTATGGCAAACGAATTGCATTTTCCCTTGTTTCACGGGTATGTGGACCGCTGGTTGGTCAGCGGCGTGACCGAAACGCCGGTCATCACCAAGCCCACGGCCCTGCACGGTGCCGAAAACGAGAAGTTGAACACCGCCCCCAAGGATAAACCCGGCGAGGAACAGTTCAAGGCCGAGCGCCGCGCCAAAGCCACTGCCTGGCCCGCGCAGCTGGACACCCGCCCCGGCGGGCTGGTGGGCGGCGCGGACAACGCCACCCCCTTTACCGTCTACTGGCCGTTTGACGATATCGGCGTGACCTACGCCTGGGACTGCGAGACCCCTGCCTGCCTGAGCGCCTGGGCCTACACCGAGTTGGACGCCGCCGAGGCGGGCAGTGTGCCCTTTGACCTTATCACCTGCGGCGGCGCGGCCCTCTGGCTGAACGGCGAAAAGCTGACCGAAGTGACCCCCTACCACCACAACGAGCCTGTCCCCACGCCGCTGACCCTGCCGCTGCAAAAGGGCCGCAACAAGCTTCTTGTGTTCTTTGACAACTACGCCGAGCGCGATGCTACGATCATTCTGCGCCTGCGCTGGAAGGGCGAGGGCACCGCGCCCGAACAGGTCATCCCGGTGGGGGAGGCCGACGCGGCCCGCCTGGCCGAGGCCGAGCACCTGATGCGCAGCCTGGCGTTCCACCGCAACCACTTTACCGCCGGCCCGGTGCTGCTGGACTACGACGGCGCGGATATCGCCGAGAGCTACCACCTGGCCTTTGTCGGCGGCACCGAGGAAAATGTCAAGGGCGGCGTGATCTTCCGCCGCGAGGGTGACACCCTCCCCCACGCGAGCCAAATCAGCCTGGGCGACTGCAAGACCTTCCCGCTGGCATTTTTGCTGCTGCAGGTCACGACCGAGGTCGAGGGCATCCGGCTGACCCGACCCATCAGTGTGGAAATTCACACCGAGAGCGTGCTGCCCCGCGCCCTGCCCACCGTGGCCGAGCGCAAGCGCCAGGCATTGGAGCTGCTGGCCCGCTGGGGCGAGCAGAACACGAACCGCGCACTGGCGATCTTAGCCACAGGCGGCGACACCGCCGAGGCAGAAAAGCTGCTGGCCGTGCAGTCCGACTACATCCGCCGCCGCTTCGACTGCAGCGATTTTTACCTTGTCTACTACCCCTACATCCTGCGCACCTTCGGCAAACGCGGCAGCGGTATTTTGTCCGAAAAGACCGAGAACGAGCTGACCGACTGTCTGCTGGGTTTCCGCTATTGGATCGATGAGCCGGGCAACGACGCCATGTGGTTCTGGAGCGAGAACCACGCCCTGATGTTCCACACCTGCCAGCTGCTGGCGGGCGAGCTGTTCCCCGATGAGGTCTTTACCAACAGCGGGCTGACCGGCCGCCAGATGCAGGCCAAGGCCAAGAATATGCTCTACGACTGGTTCGTCACCTTCCGCAAAGAGGGCTTTACCGAGTGGAATTCCAGCCCCTACCTGCCCATTGACACGCTGGGCTTCGGCAGCCTGTATGCCTTTGCCCAGGACCCCGCCATGCGGGAGCTGGGCCGCGAGGGCATGGATTTTGCCTACTACCTGCTGGCCGTCCACAGCCAGCAGGGCATCTTCGCCTCGTCGTCGGGCCGCACCTACATCAAGGAGCAGTTCGGCACCCAATGCACGTCCACGGGGAACAATGG
>OGYE01002622.1_pt1 | contig 10840 bp, 10 predicted proteins | sample 1576471 | NCBI WGS metagenome assembly OGYE01 (sample SAMEA3541532, study PRJEB24748) | human gut metagenome | biome: human gut; feature: human-associated habitat; material: faeces | place: China | collected 2012
ATGTCTGTCCAATGGCTGTCCCGGCACTGGAATGAGGCGGGTGATGCTCCGGGACTGATTGTGATAGACGAGGCTCATCATGCCTTGGCTGCTTCTTACACGGAGATGTGGAAGCGTTATCCTGCCGCAAAGAAACTGGGTGTGACTGCCACACCTTGCCGCCTGAACCGTAGGGGGTTCACGGAACTGTTCGAGGTACTGGTTACTTCGTGGAGTATTGCCGAGTTTATTGAAAAAGGCGTGTTGTCTGTGTTCGATTATGTATCCATCCGTCCCGGCAGCGAGGAGCAGCGGCTCATTGACGGTCTGGAGAAACGGGGGGCCGATGGGGATTATCAGGTGAAAGAAATGGATGCGGTACTGAACAGGCGTCCCGGTATCGAGCGCCTGTACCGCAGTGTCAGGCAGTTTGCTTCCGGCAAGAAGGGGATGGTGTATGCCATCAGCATTGAACATGCCCGGCGGATAGCGGAGTATTACAGCAGGCGGGGAGTGAATGCGGTGGCTGTGGACAGCAAGACTCCTGCTATGGAGCGTAAGCGGATGGTGGAGGAGTTCAGACATGGAAAAATCGAGGTGCTGGTGAATGTGGATGTATTCAGCGAGGGGTTCGACTGTCCCGATGTGGAGTTTGTACAACTGGCCCGTCCTACTTTGTCACTGGCTAAATATTTGCAGCAGGTAGGGCGCGGATTGCGGAGATCGGAGGGCAAGGAGGCGTGTATGCTGATAGACAATGTGGGGCTGTACCGCATTTTCGGGCTTCCTACACAGCGATGGAACTGGGATGCTATGTTCCGGGGACGGATGGCGGGAAAGGGGAGTTTGCCCGGACGGATGAACTGTGATGCTTCCGTTACCGCTTTTCCGGTGGTGGAAAGGCCGGCTGAAGCCGGTGGGGACTTGGTGGTGGTTATGGAGCACGGGCGTTTGCTTTCTTCCATCAGAGAGCAGGCTTTGCCGGATGAGAAGGAGCAGTCACCGTCATGCAGGCTGAGGGCATTTGTAGATAAGGAAACAGGTCTTTGGGGATTGGAAAAGGGAGATGAGATGCTGCCGGACGCTTCGTTTAAAGAGATTTTGAGTATCAAAGGACGTTTTGCCGTGGGGAGGCTTCGGAACGGGTGTGTCCGGGTACTGGATGATACGGGGGCTTTGGTGGCCGAACCGGGGCATTGCCGTGAGGTGAGGTTTCTGAAAGATGATTTGTTGCAAGTCCGTCATGCCGGGAATTCGGTGTCTTATGTGGATTTACGGAACGGCCGGTGTTATTCTGTCCGCCCGCGTGTCCTCAGATACGGGAGCATAGAATTGTTACAGGCGAATCGTACTTATTACAGCAGGACAAGGCAGGTGTATGCCAATACATGCGGGTTGCCTTCTTCGTCCATCGTGTGGATGGGGTTTTATGTGAAGATGTACGATGGCAGAGTGCCTTCCCGATGCCGCCGCATGGAAGATGGAGGCTTTTGTTGTGAACCGCAGGTTTGTCTGTTGGAGGGGGATGAGGAGCGTGCTTATTACCTGAGCGGACGGTTGCCGGATCAAAGTATTGTGGTGATGGATGAGGAGGGACGGTATTATCATGTGGAGAAAGGGCATGGAAAGCGTTATGTGGCCTGTAACCGTCCGTCGGACCGGAGTGAGGATTTTGATGAGGCGGTGGCATTGCTCCGAAGACAGGCGGACGAGCGTGTGGAGAAACGCTTGCGTGAGGAGAAGTGCGAGTATGAACGGAAACGGCAGCGTATAATCAGCAGGAGTGTGGAGGCCGTACCTTTTCAAATAGGAGTGAAATGGGGGCTGAGGACAGCGGAGCGGATTTTGATTCCACCTGTCTATCGGAGGATATTGCATCCGGTGGGTGGTTATTGCGCCTATCAGGACAGCTCCTGCCAGTGGGGGGTACTGGCTGTAGACGGAAGGATCATTATCCGGGCCCGGTATATGGAAGTGGAGATAGACAGGGATGGAACGGCGCGTCTTACTTTGGTTCCGGGGAAGATGGAAACGGTGAAGCTGACGGACTGATAGGATAAAAAGCAGGGGATAACTTTTTGTCAAACCGATATTTGGCGATGGAATACGTATCATTATGAAAAGTTTTGTAACTTTGCATCCGATTTTTAAAAAGGAGATATTGATATGGAATTACCTGATGACCCGATGATGCTTTTCAGCATGGTGAATATGAAACTTCGCGATTGTTATTCTTCGCTTGATGAACTTTGTGATGAAACAGGTCAGAATCATAACAAGAATCAGATAAAAGATCGCTGCGGAGAGAAGCGGAACCAGCGCATCGTACGTACGGCTCTGTACCAGAGTTGCTGCTTTTGTAATATCGATGGTTCCAATATAGCCGATGATGGCGGTCTCTTTCAACAGCACGATCATCTCGTTGATCAGCGCCGGAAGAACATTTTTAAACGCCTGCGGAATGATAATCAGACGCATGGTCTGTGCCGAATTTAAACCAAGGCTTCGTCCCGCTTCCGTCTGTCCTTTATCCACAGACATGATTCCGGAACGGAAGATCTCGGCAACGTACGCACCGGAGTTAATACCGAATGCAATTCCGCCGATCACGATATTGTTCAGGTTTACGGTTGCAAAAATAACGTTGCAGGCGTACGTAAAGAAGTATCTAAAGTAGAAAATGCGACTAAGAATGCATCTTTATATTTACAGGTGAATCATGTTCCTGCTCATGATTATAAGAAGGAAACTGTGGATGCAATGGTCAATGCATTAGAAGATGATTTAAATACATCTCTTGCATTAACACAAGTATTAGATCAGGTAAAAGTACTTAATCAGGTGATGCGTGTGAGAGAAAAAGACAATGATGTCATTGCGACTGAATATGCAACTCTTGTTAAGATGGGGGATGTTTTAGGCTTCTTATTTGAAGGTACTAAATTATCTGAAGAAGATATTGCTTTATATGAACAATGGAATGCTTACAAGAAAGAAAAGAACTTTGATGAAGCAGACCGTGTTAGAAAAGAATTAACTGAAAGAGGCATTCTATAATGCGTCCAGAGCTAATGAATGCGCTCGCTGTTGCTTATTTAGGTGATGCAGTCTTTGAAGTATATGTCCGTGAATATTTACTCACAGAGAAGGGAATTATGAAGCCTCATGAATTACAAAGAGCTTCTGTTAAATATGTCAGTGCTTATGCCCATGCAGGTTTTATGAAATATGCCCTCTCTAAAAACTTCTTTACTGAAGAAGAAGTACGTTTATTCAAACGCGGACGTAATTGCAAAGGACATTCAGTTAAGAATAAATCAGTTGTTGTTCATAACCAGTCTTCTGGTTTTGAATCAATGGTTGGACATCTTTATCTCACTAAGCAGACAGAAAGATTAGATGAAATATTTGAATTATTTAAGAAATATGTGGAAGAAGAGGAAGTGACAAAGTGAAAGAATGGATTTATGGTAAAAACACCGTCAGAGAACTATTAACAGGACCTAGACCGGTTTATGAAGTTATGATTCTGAACCAGTCAAAGAATGATGATATTGTGAAGTTGTGTCGCAAGAATAATATAAAAATGAGGATGACGGATAAAAATGGCTTTATTAAACTTGTAGGGAATGTAAACCATCAAGGTGTAATGGCTTTAATTGATGGTTATGACTATACACCTTTAGAAGATATCGTACGTAACATTCCAGAAGGGAAACAGCCACTCTTATTAATGCTTGATGGTATGGAAGATCCTCACAACCTAGGGGCTATTATTCGTACATGTGATGCAATTGGTGTAGATGGTGTTATTATTGGCAAGAAGCGTTCTGTTGGTTTAAATGCGACGGTTGCAAAGGTATCAACTGGCGCTATTGACCATGTTCCTGTGGCTCAGGTAACTAACTTATCTCGTACTCTAGATTCTTTAAAGAAAGAAGGATTCTGGGTAGTAGGTTGTGAATTAGATAACTCTACAGATTATCGTGCTGTAGATTACAATATGCCACTAGTTCTTGTGATTGGATCAGAAGGATTTGGTATTTCTCGTTTAGTAAAAGAACATTGTGATATGAATGTCATTCTACCAATGGTAGGTCATGTCAATTCACTCAATGCCTCTGTAGCTACTGCCGTATTACTTTATCAGGTATATAACTCACGTCATCCTCTCTAAGAGGAGGATGATCTATGGATGATCGTACATTAAAGGAACTGATTTATTTAGCAAGATCTAATGATCCTGTCGCATTACAATATCTTTATAGTTATTATGATGCTTTAGTCAAAGCAGTGATGAGAAAGATGAAGTATATCTCATCTATGTCTCTAGAACCACAGGATTTATTGCAGGTAGGATTGATTACCTTCGATAAAGTATTCTGGAGCTATCGTGATGACTTGGATACTACATTTGATGTATATGCGAAAAGCTGTATTATTAAAAAGATGCAATCATTACTCAAGAAACAATATACTTTCTTTACTCGTTATGAAAAGAAATCTGTTTCTCTAGATAAGATTGTGAACTATGAAGATTCACGCACTTATGGTGAATTGATTGCAGATCAAAAAGTGGAGTACTCTCCACAAAAGGCACAGAATCTAGAAAAAATCTGGGAACTTATTTATGCGATTATCCAGAATGAGACATCAGAAAGAGATCAAAAGATCTTTCATCTTGTTTTATTAGGATATCCTGAAAAAGAGGTGGCACTGATGCTTAATATTTCAATAAAGTGTGTTTATAACAGTGTTTATCGTGTAATGACTAAATTAAGAGCACATCCATTAGGGGAGTTCTTAATTATCAATTGACGATATTGTGTATTTATGATAAATTAATTTAGGTTAAGGAGTGATAAGATGAGAGAAAAGGTAATCTTAGTATGCACGGAATGCTTATCACGTAATTATTCAGTTTATAAGAATAACAGAACAAATGTAAAACGTTTAGAATTACGTAAGTACTGCAAGAAATGCGGTAAGCATACGATACATAGAGAATCGAAATAAGGAGGCTGCATCCATGGATGATAAGGCTAGAAAAGAAAAGCTTAAGCAGGAACGCAAGGAGCTTAGAAAAGCAAAAAAATTAGAACGTCAAAGACGTTTAGAAGAACAAGAAGATAAGAATCCATTAAAATTTAAAGAATGGTTTTCTCTAAAAGGTATTCGTCAGGAAATTAAAAATGTTCATTGGTTAACAAAGAAAGAATTAGCTCGTGATGCATTTGTAGTACTTGCATTTACAGTAATTCTAGGTGTTTATTTCTATGGCGCAGATGCATTAATTGCATTAATTTTAAAGACATTGGGGTTAAGTTAATATGGCAGAAGAATTAGAAACTAAAGTAGAAAATACTGAAGAAACTCATGATTCCAATAATGAAGGAAGACAATGGTATGTTGTTAATACATATTCAGGTCATGAAAATAAAGTAAAAGAAAATCTTGAAAAACGTGTTGAATCAATGGGACTTCAGAATATCCTTTTCAATATTGTGATTCCAGAACATGTTGAAACAGAAATCAAGAACGGTAAGAAAGTGAACAAGACAGTAAATATGTTCCCTGGTTATGTTCTTGTAGAAATGATCATGACTGATGAAGCTTGGTATATTGTTCGTAATACACCAGGTGTTACAGGATTCATCGGATCATCTGGTGGAGGGGCTAAACCTTTCCCAGTAAATAAGAGAGAATTAGATCCAATCTTAAAGTCAATGGGTGTACAGACTACAGCTGTAGAAATTGATTTTGGTGTAGGTGATTATGTAGAAGTTCTTGCTGGACCATTTGCAGCTAAGAGTGGTAAAGTAGAATCTATCGATAAAGAAAAAGAAACAGCAACAGTACTTGTTGATTTCTTAGGTAACCTTACTCCTATTGATTTGGAATTAATTCAGCTTAAGAAGATCGAAGAATAGACGTGCTTATGCATGTCTTTTTTTGTGCTTGAAGATAAAAATGGTATCACTTACAATAATGTTAGGAGGTTAAGTGTATGGATGCATTTATTGAACTAAAGAATGTTGTGAAAAGCTATACAATGGGAGATGTCACTATTTATGCAAATAATGGTGTGAATTTTAAAGTAAATAAAGGTGAATTCACAGTTATTGTAGGTGCCTCTGGAGCTGGTAAAACAACTATATTAAATATGCTTGGTGGCATGGATACACCTACAAGTGGCACTATTGTTGTAGATGGTCATAATATTGCGACTTATGATGATAAACAATTAACAGATTATAGAAGAGATGATATTGGCTTTGTATTCCAGTTTTATAATCTTGTACAGAACTTAACAGCATTAGAAAATGTAGAACTTGCTTCTCAGATTTCTAAGGATCCACTTAATTCAGTAGATATTCTAGAACGTGTTGGTCTTGGAGACCGTAAAGATAACTTCCCAGCACAGTTATCAGGTGGAGAACAACAGCGTGTAGCCATAGCCCGTGCTATTGCAAAGAATCCTAAACTATTATTATGTGATGAACCAACAGGTGCACTTGATTATCAAACAGGTAAATCAATTCTTGGTTTATTAAGAAGTATGTGTGATAACTATGGAATGACTGTAATTGTTATTACACATAACTCAGCCCTTGCCCCAATGGCTGATCAAGTCATACATCTTAAGAATGGAAAAGTGGAAAGACAGGAATATAATGAACATCCTGAATCCATCGATAATATTGAATGGTAAAAAAGAAATTCTATTGGAAAACTGTCTTTAAGAACATCAGTCAGTCTAAAGGACGTTTCTTTTCCATCTTCATGATTATATTCTTAGGTGCTGCAGTCTTTTCAGGATTAAGAAATACCCCTTATACAATGGCTTCAAGTGTAGATACATATCTCAATAATCATAATTATGCCGATCTTACTTATATTGCGACACTTGGCTTTTCTGATGAAGATGTCGCAAAGGTAAGAAGCCTTAAGGGTGTGAAGAAGGTTGTACCATGTTATCAGTTTGATGCTTTATTTTCACATAAGGATGGTAAATCAGGTGTCACTGTTTATTCACAGGATCACTATGATCAAAATATGCTGGATCGTCCTGAAATAGTAAAAGGACGTTATCCTAAAAAAGAAGATGAATGTATTATTGATGTCAATCTAGGTAAATACAATTACAAAATTGGTCATACGATTGAACTTTCTAATGATAATGGGACTAAGACATATAAGATTGTAGGTATTGTGAATGATCCACGATATATCAGTAATGTAGATAGAGGCACCAATACACTAGGTGATGGAACCAATAGTGGATTTGTGGAAGTATTAAATGATGGGGCAAGAGAACTTGGATTGAACCAGAAGGTGGCTCAGTTAAGAAACAATGATCATCTATATACTTCTTTACTTGTAGATGTAGAAGGTGCCCAGAAGTATGATTTATTTAGTTCTGATTATGATGATATGATTGAAACAGTAAATACACGTATCAAGAGTACATTATCTGAAGAAATAAGTGATCAATATGATCAATTAACAGGAGATATGCAATCACAGTTGGATGATGCAAAGAAACAATATGAAGAAGGTTATCAGGAATATAAGCGTAATCTAGATTCTTTTAATTCACAGATATCTGAAGGAAAGGTGAAGTTAGCTCAAGCACGTATTCAATTCTATGAACAAAAGAAGGTCTATTTAAAGAAAGCCTCACAGGTTACTCAAGCCTCACAGCAGGCTTATAATGAAACTAAAAAAATAGATCAGGAAATCAAAACACTTCAGAACTCTATTAAAGATACTCTAGGTAGTATTAAGGATAAAGAATCAGCAGAGGATGCTTATACAAAGATACTTACTGAGATGAATGAAAGTTTGGGTCAGTTTAATCAGAAACTTCAAGGCGTAGGCCAATTACTAGAAGGGCGTATACAATTAGAAAAAGCCCAATCACAATTAGATGAAGCTGAAGCAGAACTTAATATCCAGCAAAGTAAACTTGAAGTCACAGAGAATAATGCGAAGGTTCAGCTCAACACAGCAAAAGAGCAGCTAGATCAGGCAAAAGCACAAATAGAACAAGCAGAATCACAATTAAGTCAGATTCCCAAAGGCACTCTATATTCACTTACTAAAAGTGAAAATGTCGGTATTGCGACTTATGAATCCTATAAACAGGCCATTGCATCTATTGCACAAGTATTCCCACTCATCTTCTTCTTAGTAGCTGCTTTAGTTTCTCTTACAACTATGACACGTATGATAGAAGAACAAAGAGGCTATTGTGGAACACTTCGTGCACTAGGATATAGTAAAAAGGATGTTATAATGCAATATATTGTCTATGCTTTTCTAGCAACATTCTTTGCCTGTATCTTAGGCATATTAGTAGGTAATCAGGCATTCCCTCGTATTATCTATTTCTTATTCACATATTTAATGTATGGCATTAATCAATCAGCAGTACTGGTACAGAAATGGTCTATTTCACTTGTAACTATACTTATTTCTGTTGGTGTTACATTGCTTGCGACATTAAGTGTCTGTTTACAGGAACTTGTTTCTACACCATCTGTCTTGATGCGTCCTAAAGCACCTAAGGCAGGTAAAAGAATACTGATGGAACGTATACCTTTTATCTGGAAACGATTGAACTTCAATCAGAAGGTGACTATGAGAAACTTATTCCGTTATAAAAAACGTTTCTGGATGTCTGTCATTGGTATTGCGGGATGTACGGCGTTAATCATGTTGGGATTTGGTGTTAAGAACAGCTGTTCTGAAATCATTCCTTCACAATATGTAGAAGTATATAAATATGATGCACTTATTAAACTTAATAGTAATGTAGAAGATACAAAAAAGATTGAAAATAAGATCAAGCGTCTAGAAGGTATTCATAATTTAACGAGTGCTATGCGTCAAAACATTACAGTACTAGGCAATAGTGAAGATTATTATAGTACGATGATTATGTATGACAATGCGGATGAAATTAAGAATTTTATTCACTTTAAGGATTATAAAACAAAAAAGAAGATTATCTTAAATGATGAGGGTGTTGTTATCTCACAGAAGCTTGCGGAAAAGCTGAATGTGAAAAAAGGAGAAACATTTACTTTCTCTCTTAATAATAGTAAATACACAGTCAAGGTGGCAGATATCGTAGAACACTATGTCAATCATCAAGTCTATATGAGTAAGACTTTCTATGAAAATCTGACTGGTATGAAATCATCTGCTTCTATACTTTATGTAGATATGAATACAAAGAAATCAAATATCAACGCCTTGAAGAACTATCTTGATCATCATGATATTGGTAGTATGGAACGACTTACTGCTACACTTGATGAATTCCAGCAAAGAATGTCTTCATTAAATATTATTGTTGCCATCTTATCAGGATGTGCTGCCTTACTTTGTTTTATTGTTCTTTATAATTTAACGAACATCAACATTGGCGAGCGTAAAGGTGAAATCGCAACAATCAAGGTATTAGGATTCCATCGTAAAGAATATTGTGACTATATCTTTAGAGAGAATATCATTCTTTCTTTGATTGGTGCCTCTCTTGGTATGTTTTTTGGTTATTTCCTTCATCGATTTGTTGTATTAACGGTAGAAATGGATAATATGTTATTTATTCGTACAATGCCGCTTTATATCTATTTAATTTCGTTTGGTATGACAGTGGGCTTTACAATTATTATCAATTTGGCGATGCGTCATATTCTTGATCAAGTGAATATGGTAGAGTCTTTAAAATCAATTGAGTAAAAAAAGTCAAAAAAAATTAAAAAAGCATTGATTTTTGCTTTGTATTATGTATAATTGTTAATCGACGCATGGCGTCAAATGCGTGGGAGGGTTTCGGCCCAAACGAACCACAGCACGGACAATATTTTAATGGAGGTGTGTACCGTGGCAAATAATGGTAAAAAAGTAGTAAGAATTATGAAGATCCAGTTCCCAGCAGGTGGTGCTAAACCAGGACCAGCTCTAGCAGGTGCAGGAATTCAGATGCCAAAATTCTGTACAGCATTCAACGATCAGACTAAAGATCGTCATGGTGAAACTGTACCAGTAATTTTGACTGTTTATGAAGACAAGAGCTTTGATTTCGTATTAAAGACAGCTCCAGCTGCTGAAATGATCAAGAAGGCTTGTGGTATCAAGAAAGCTGCAAGTGATTCAAAGCAGACTGTTGCTACTCTAAGTGCTGATAAGTTAAAGGAAATCGCAGAATACAAAATGCCTGACCTTAACGCTAATGATTTAGAAGCAGCAATGAAAATCGTTGCTGGAACAGCACGTAACATGGGTGTCAAAGTAGAAGGCTTAGACGCTTAATTAATTAGCAATCTGATGGAGTTGAATTCCGTCATTACAGTGGGAGGTCTATCCGTTAAGACCACTTAAGGAGGAAAGAAAATGTCAAAAAAAGGAAAGAAATATGTAGAAGCTGCTAAGCAGATTGAAGCTGGCAAGCTATACTCAATCGAAGAAGCAATTGAATTAGTTAAGAAGACTACTACTGCTAAATTCGATGCAAGTGTTGATCTTGTATTCAAGTTAAACCTTGATACTAGACATGCAGATCAGCAGTTACGTGGAGCTATCGTGCTTCCTAACGGAACTGGTAAAACAAAGAGAGTTTGTGTTATCGCTGAAGGTCCAAAGGCTGAAGAAGCTAGAAATGCTGGTGCTGACGTAGTTGGTGGCCAGGAAATCTTAGATGAAATCGCTAAAGGTTGGTTAGAGTTCGATGTTATGATCGCTACTCCTGATCAGATGCCTAAGCTTGGTAAATTAGGACGTGTTTTAGGTCCTAAGGGATTAATGCCAAACCCTAAGACTGGTACAGTAACAATGGATGTTGCTAAGGCTA
>OGYE01002623.1_pt1 | contig 10839 bp, 13 predicted proteins | sample 1576471 | NCBI WGS metagenome assembly OGYE01 (sample SAMEA3541532, study PRJEB24748) | human gut metagenome | biome: human gut; feature: human-associated habitat; material: faeces | place: China | collected 2012
TTCTTCAAAGAAAGTTTTCGGATGTCAAAAAAGAGGAAATTCGCCGCGCGGCCGAACGGTCGGAGGGCTTTATCGGCGCGGCGGAAGAACTCCTTTTCTCGGAAAAATCCGATTGTGACGAAGCGCTCAAAAAGATGCTGCAATCAACCGCAAAGGGGGACGCCGTCGGCTTTTTAAAGGCGGTTATGCCCTTCGAAAAGGATGTTGCGTCGTTTGCCGATGTGATTGTGACGGCGGGCGGAGTTTTTCGCGACGCATATATGAAAAAAGAGGGAGCGGCGGAGGAAATTTTCGGATATGCCGCCGAGGTCGACGCTCTTTGCGGGGCCATGACCTCGAAAAGGCTTGCCGAATGCTATCGTTCTTGTGAAAAAACGGCGGCAAGACTTAAGGAAAATCCCAAAATGAATTTGCTTTTGACGGTGCTTTGCGCCGAACTTATAAGATAACGGAGTTGAAAAAATGCCTGTTGTAATTGGCGTGAAATTTAAAGACGGCGGAAAGTCGTATTATTTTGACCCCGACGGAATTTCCGTTCAAAAGGGGCAAAAGGTCATTGTAGAGACGGCACAGGGGCTTGAATGCGGCGTGTGCGCCTCGGAAAATGCCGAAATCTCCGAGGGATTCGAAATTCCTCTCAAAAAGGTCGTGAGAATTGCCGACGAAAAGGATCTTGCTCATCTTGAGGAAAATCACAAAAAGGAAAAGGAAGCCTTCGGAATATGCAGCAAAAAAATTGCCGCCCACGGGCTTGAAATGAAGCTGATTTCGGTGGAATACACCTTCGATAACAGCAAGATAATCTTTTTCTTCACGGCCGACGGACGTGTGGATTTCCGCGAGCTCGTGCGCGATCTCGCCTCGGTTTTCCACACTCGGGTCGAGCTTCGTCAGGTCGGTGTCAGGGATGAGGCCAAGCTGCTCGGCGGAATAGGAATTTGCGGAAGGGAATTCTGTTGTTCGAAGTTTTTGAATGCCTTCCAGCCCGTGTCCATAAAAATGGCAAAGGAACAGAATCTTTCGCTTAATCCCGTGAAAATTTCCGGAACCTGCGGGCGGCTTATGTGCTGCCTGAAATATGAGCAGAACGCCTATGAATATCTTCACAAAATAAGTCCCCGAGTCGGCGCGTCGGTAAAAACCCCTTCGGGCGTCGGAACCGTCGAGTCGGTCGACCTTTTGAAGGGCGACGTCAAGGTGTCGCTGGAAAAGGACGGGGAGACGACGGTAGAGACCTTCAACCGTCGGGAAATCCGTCCGCTCCACGGCCGCCCGGGGCATAAGTCTGCCGAAAAGGAAGAAAAGGAACTCCCCGACGATTCGGAATAGAGTTATATATTATAATGTAAGGTTTTTCGGTGTAAAATTTCCCTCAAAAAATTATGTTAACCGAGTAAATTGGTAAAATAAAGACTCTTTCCCTTAAAAAAAAGCTTGCAATTGCGAAAAAATGTGATACAATGCAATAAAGAGAGTGGGTAGTGTTCTTTTCGAAGACTCCCCTTTCAAACAGTACAAGGAGGTGCGGTTCCAATGGCATACAAAATCAGCGATGAGTGCATCAAATGCGGCAGCTGTGCTGATACCTGCCCCAACGAGGCCATTTCGGAAGGCGAAGATACATATGTAATCGATGCCGACAAATGTGTTTCTTGCGGTGCCTGCGAGGCAGCCTGTCCCGTAGAAGCCATCTCCGAAGACTAATCTGTAAAAAGATTAAGTTTTCCCGATAATCTCGGAGATTTTTTGTCAAATGTTCTATGTTTTCAATAATTTTTGAAACTTTTCACTTGACAATTGAATTTCCGTGTATTATAATCTCGTTAGAGATGCCCAATCTAAATTTTTTGAAAAGGAATGAATCAAAATGAAAAAGCTTCTCGCAATCGTTTTGAGCGTTGCAATGATCGCTTGCTTCGCTTCGGTAGCATTCGCAGCCGGTGAAGAGAATGTCACCGCTACTGTCGCTACCGTCAATGTTACTGAGGCAGATGTCGGATCTGAAGTTATCCTCGACGTAAGCCTTAGCGACAATGTTGAGTTCGGCTATGCCGCATTCAAGGCCACCGTTGGTGACTATGACACCGAGGCTCTTGAGTTCATCGGCTGGACCGACGAGACCAACAACATCCCCAAGCCTAACATGAAGGCTACTACTGCTGAAAACGGCAAAGAGCTCGGCTGGATCCTTAACGGCCAGAGCAAGGGCGGCGTTTTCTATGCTCTGAAGTTTAAGGTTCTTAAGGCTACCAATGCTGCTGTTACCGTTAACTTCTCCGATTTCTCCGCTTATGATACTGCAGACCTCCTCTCCAACGCTCTTCGTCCCGTAAACGTTAACGTTGTTGCCGGCGGTATTGCTGTTGCTTCCGAGACTGAGCCCACCACTTCTACCACTGAGCCCACCACTTCTATTGTTGATCCCACCACTTCTATTGTTGATCCCACCACTTCCACCACCACTACTACCACCACCGGTGAGACCACCGCTGCTACTTCCGTTGCAGGCACCGTAACCGGCGGCACCACCACCGGCACCAATACTGCCAACCCCAAGAGCTCCGATGCTTCTGCAGTTGCAGTTGCCGGCGTTCTCTGCGCAGCTATGGCAGCAGCCTTCGTTATCACCAAGAAATCCAAATAATTTTGGCTCTTAAGTGATACGCCCGTCAAATGACGGAGTGCAAACGAAACTTTAAAAAGACCGAAGTCTGAAAAGGCTTCGGTCTTTTTCTTTTGCGGGATATTTTTTCTCTTTGGTATTGACAAGAGGGGGCGGCGGTGCTATAATTCAATAAAATAATGCTCTACCGTGATAAAGTAGTAAAGTGAGGTAAACAAAATGAGTGCATGGCAGACCCCCGAGGTTGAACAGCTTTTTAAGGCGGTGCTTTCCCTTGAAAGCATGGAGGAGTGCCGACTTTTCTTTGAAGATGTCTGTACCATAAAGGAACTTTTGGATATTTCCCAACGTCTTGAAATGGCAAAAATGCTTTATGACGGAGCCCATTACAGCGAGGTCAGCAAGGCGACCGGCGCATCCACCACCACCATAAGCCGCGTCAGCAAATGCCTTGAATACGGCAACGGCGGATACAAAGCCGTGCTTTCGAAAATCGAAAGAGAGGAAAGCAAAGAAAATGATAAATAACTTCCCGTCGGGCGCCGAATCTTTTTCTCAAAAATTCCGCCGCCTTTTTACCGAATTCGGATACCTGCCCTTTAAAATGAGCAAGTTTGAGGAATACGAACTTTATGCAAAAAACAAGGATTTTCTTGTCAGCGACAGGGTTATCACCTTTAACGATACAAACGGCAAGCTGCTTGCGCTCAAGCCCGACGTCACCCTTTCGATAATAAAAAACACCGAGGACGCGCCCGGAATCAAAACCAAGCTTTGCTATGACGAAAAGGTCTACCGTCCGTCGGGGAGCACCCACCGATTTAAGGAAATAACGCAAATCGGTCTTGAGTGTATCGGCGACATCGACCTTTATGATATATACGAAACGGTGGATATTGCGGCTCATGCTCTTTCGCTTGTGGACGAAAGCTTTGTTTTCGGGCTTTCCCACCTCGGCGTGCTTTCGGCGGTGCTTTCCGATTTCGGTGCCGACGATGAATTTGCCTTTAAGATAATGAAACTTGTTTCGGAAAAAAATTCCCACGATATTCTGAAGCTTTGTGAGGAGCAGGGCCTTGACAAAACGGCGGCAAAAACCCTTGCGGCCTTCACCGAAATTCACGGAAACAGGAAAAAGGTGCTTGAACGGCTTTCAAAGCTCGGCCTTGGGAAAAATGCCGAAAAAGCCCTTTTGGAGCTTAAGGAGCTGTCGAATCTTCTTGAAAATTCGGATTTTTCGGATAAAATCGAATTTGACTTTTCCATTGTTTCCGACATGAATTATTATAACGGCTTTGTTTTCAAGGGCTATCTTGAAAACATTCCCGAAAGCGTTCTTTCGGGCGGGCAGTATGACCGCCTTATGAAAAAAATGGGTAAAAAGTCGGGAGCCGTGGGCTTTGCGGTTTATGCCGACCTGCTGGAAGTTTTTGAACAGCCCGAGCCGGAATATGACGTTGATTTGCTCATTGTTTACGGTGAAAAAACCGACAAAAGCGAGCTTATAAAAACAATCAAGTCGGCGGTGAACGGCGGCAAGACGGTCTCGGCACAGAAAAATGTGCCCGAACGGCTTAAATACAAAGAAAAAATCGAACTTTGAAAGGAGCGGGACTATGCTTAACGTTGCGCTGCCAAAGGGCAGACTCGGTGAAAAGGTATACCGAATGTTTGAAAAAGCGGGCTATCCCTGCCCCGAGCTTTTGGAAAACAGCCGAAAGCTGATTTTTGAAAACCCCGAAAAGGGAGTAAGATATTTTTGGGTCAAGCCCTCCGACGTGTCGATTTATGTCGAAAGAGGGGCGGCCGATGTGGGCGTTGCGGGAAAGGACATTCTTCTGGAATATGAGCCGGAGGTTTTTGAGCTGCTGGATCTTGATATGGGAAAGTGCAGAATGGCGGTTGCGGCGCCCAAAGGCTTTCGCGACAAAAGCGGGCGAACTCTCCGCGTTGCCACCAAATTCCCCAACATCGCCCAAAAATATTACGGCGAAATGGGCCGCGACATCGACATAATAAAGCTCAACGGTTCAATCGAAATTGCGCCGATACTCGGACTTTCCGACGTTATCGTCGACATTGTGGAAACCGGCACCACCCTTAGGGAAAACAACCTTGAGGTTGAAGCGACGGTTGTTCCCATAAGCGCGAGATTTATAGCAAACAAGGCGGCTTTCCGCTTTAAAACCGAAGAAATAGAAAGGCTTTGCGACAGTCTTAAAGGGCAGGTGGAAAATCGTGATTAGCATTATGAAATACGGCGAGGTGGAAAATTCCGAGCTTTTTTCAAGGGAAAATCTCTCGGCAAACGTGGAAGAAACGGTGGCCGAAATTATAGAAAACGTCAAAACGAATGGTGATAAGGCACTTTTTGAATACTGCGAAAAATTTGACGGCGTGACCTTTTCTTCTCTCGTCGTCACCGAGGAGGAAATCGACAAAGCCTTTGAGACCGTCGAGCCGGAGTTTATCGCCGTGCTTGAGGAGGCGGCCGAAAACATACGGAAATTCCATTCGGCGCAGGTGAGAAACAGCTTTATAATCAACGACAAAAACGGCGTTGTCATGGGGCAGAAAATCATTCCTCTCGACAGGGTCGGGCTATACGTTCCCGGCGGCACGGCAGCATATCCTTCCACCGTTCTCATGGACAGTATTCCCGCGAAGATTGCCGGCTGCCCCGAGCTTTTCATGGTCACTCCGCCTTCAAAGGACGGCAGCGTCAGGCCGGAAATTCTCGCGGCCGCAAAAATTGCGGGAGTGGATAAAATCTATAAAATCGGCGGGGCGCAGGCCGTCGCCGCTCTTGCCTACGGCACCGAAACGGTCAAAAAGGTCGACAAAATCGTCGGCCCGGGAAACGCCTTCGTTGCCGAGGCGAAAAAGCAGGTTTTCGGCAGGGTGGCGATTGACATGATTGCAGGCCCCAGCGAAATTCTCATTGTGGCCGACGGCAGCTGCAATCCCGAATTTGTGGCGGCCGATATGCTGTCCCAGGCCGAGCACGACAAAAACGCCACCGCCGTTCTCGTTACCGACGACGGCGACTTTGCAAAAAAGGTGAGCGAGCAGCTTGAGCTTCAGATTCCCGCACTGCCCAGAGCCGAAATTGCGAGGGCGTCGATTGATAACAACGGAAAAATAATCGTGGCCGAAAATCTTCTCTCTGCCATAGACATTGCAAACGAGATCGCTCCAGAGCATCTTGAGCTTTGCGTGGACAACCCCTTTGATTATCTCGACCGAATTCGTCATGCCGGCTCGATATTTATGGGCAAGAATTGCCCCGAGGCGCTGGGCGACTATTTCGCCGGACCGAATCACACACTTCCTACATCGGGAACGGCAAAATTTTCGTCGCCGCTTTCGGTTGACGATTTTGTCAAAAAATCACAGTATACCTATTTCACGGCCGACGCCCTTGAAAGGGTGGCCGGCAAGGTGGCGCTTTTTGCCGAAAAGGAGGGTCTCTCGGCTCACGCAAGAAGCGCAACCGTCAGATTTGAGGGAAAAGCATGAGCAGATTATTTTCAAAAAAATATGAGGGGCTGACGCCTTACACCCCCGGAGAACAGCCCAAGGACCAAAAATATATAAAGCTTAATACCAACGAATCGCCCTTTCCGCCGTCGAAAAAGGTGCTTGAGGCGGTGGCCGGCGAGGTTGGCAGCCTTATGCTGTATTCCGACCCCGAGTGCCTTAACGTCAGAAAGGCTCTTGCCGAAAAATACGGCGTCGGCGTCGAAAACACGATCGTCACAAACGGCTCGGACGAGGTGCTGAATTTTGCTTTTATGGCCTTTGCCGACGGGGAACGACCGCTGATTTTTCCCGATATAACCTACGGTTTTTACCCCGTCTTTGCCGAGCTTAACGGAATTCCATACACCGAAATTCCCCTTAAAGAGGATTTTTCCATAGACAAGAACGACTATATCGGCAAAAATGAAACGGCGGTTATCGCAAATCCCAATGCGCCCACGGGGCTTTTCATGCCGCTTTACGACATTGAGGAAATTGTTGCGTCAAACAGCGGCCGAGTTGTTATTGTGGACGAGGCCTATGTGGATTTCGGCGGGCAGTCGGCGGTGGGACTTATAAAGAAATACGACAATCTTCTTGTGACGGGAACCTTTTCCAAATCGAGAAGCATGGCCGGGGCAAGGCTCGGTTTCGGTTTTGCCTGCGAGGCTCTCATTTCCGACCTTAACACCATTCGCTTTTCCACAAATCCCTATAATGTCAACCGAATGACCTGTGCCGCGGGGGCTGCCGCCCTTTCAGAGCAGGAATATTATGACGAAAACGCAAAAAAAATAATTGAAAACCGTGAATTTACAAAATCGGAACTTGAAAAGCTGGGCTTTGAAACCACCGAGTCAAAGGCAAATTTTATATTTGCAAAAAGCGAAAAAATCTCGGGACAAAGGCTTTATGAGAGGCTTAAGGAAAAGGGTGTGCTTGTGCGGCATTTCGCAAACGGGCGAATTTCCGATTATAACCGCATAACCGTCGGAACCCTTGACCAAATGAAAATCCTTTTGGAAAAAATCGGCGAGATATTAAAGGAGGAAGAAAAGTGAGAAGGGCGGAAATAAAAAGAACCACAAACGAGACCGACATTTATCTTGAACTTAATATTGACGGAAGCGGCAAAAGCGACATCGACACGGGCTGCGGATTTCTCGACCATATGCTGACTCTTTTTGCCCGCCACGGACGGTTTGATTTGACCGTTAAGTGCAAGGGCGATACCTACGTCGATTATCATCACACCACCGAGGACATTGCGATTTGTCTCGGCAAGGCTTTTTCCGACGCGCTGGGCGACAAAAAGGGCGTTGTGCGCTACGGAAACATTGTTCTCCCTATGGACGAAAGCCTGATTCTGTCGGCGGTCGACCTTTCGGGAAGAGGGGGATTTTACGGCGAGCTCGGCATTCCGACCCAAAAGGTGGGCGATTTCGACACCGAGCTTTGCGGCGAGTTTTTTATCGCTCTGGCAAACAACGGCGGCATGACCCTTCACATAAGAAAAATTACCGGTGCGAATTCTCACCACATTATCGAAGGCGCCTTCAAAGCGTCGGCCCGAGCGCTTAAAGAGGCCGTAAGCCTTGATGAAAAATTTTTGAACGAAATTCCCTCCACAAAAGGACTGTTGTAAATGATTGCGATAATAGATTACGGCGTGGGAAATCTTTTTTCTCTTTTGTCCTCTCTTGAATTTATCGGGGCAAAGGCCGTTATTACCGACGACGCCGACGTCATTGGTTCGGCGGACAAGCTGTTTTTGCCGGGGGTGGGAGCCTTCGGCGACGCCATGGAAAAGCTTAAAAAAAGCGGCCTTGACAAAACGCTTCTTGCGGCGGCCGACAGGGGAACCGACATTATGGGAATCTGTCTCGGAATGCAGCTGCTTTTTGAAAAAAGCTATGAATACGGCGAGCATGACGGGCTCGGACTTTTAAAGGGCGAGGTCGTTCCCATGGAAGGGAACATTCCGTCGGCACTTAAAATTCCCCACATCGGTTGGAACGCGCTTAACATAAAAAAGCCACACAGGCTTTTCGGCGGCATAAAAAACGGAGACTGCGTTTATTTTGTTCATTCCTACTATGCCGAAAATTGCGAAAGCAGTCTTATAGCGACCTGCGAATACGGACGGGAACTTACCGCCGCCGTTGCGGTGGGAAATGTTATGGGCTGTCAGTTTCATCCCGAAAAAAGCGGAGACGCGGGACTGGAAATACTTAAGGCCTTTTGCGAGGTGGAAAAATGATTATACTTCCTGCCATTGATCTTTATGAAAAAAAGGCGGTCAGGCTTCTTAAGGGAGATTATAATAAAATGACCGTTTACAGCGACGACCCGCTGAGCGTTGCCTCCGATTTTGAAAAATGCGGGGCAAAATATATTCACATGGTCGACCTTGAGGGTGCAAAAAACGGAACCACCCCGAACATTGACGTTGTGGAGCGGGTGGTAAAAAACACGTCTCTCTTTGTGGAAATCGGCGGAGGGATAAGAAGCATGGACACCGTTTCGGCATATCTGTCGGCGGGGGTCGACCGGGTTATTCTCGGCACGGCGGCCGTGGAGGACGAGGCTTTTCTTGACGAGGCTCTCGCAAAATACGGTGAAAAAATCGCCGTGGGAGCCGATGTTCGCGACGGCTTTATAGCAGTCAGGGGCTGGCTCGAAAAATCCGCCGTCACCCTCTCGGATTTTATGGAAAAAATGCAGAAAAAGGGCGTTAAAAACATCATTTGCACCGATATTTCAAAGGACGGAGCCATGATGGGAACAAACCGCGCCCTTTACAGAGAGCTTTCGAAAAAATATACCGTCGACATAACCGCCTCGGGAGGGGTCTCCTCCCTTGACGATGTAAAGGAGCTGTCCGCCATGGGAATTTACGGGGCCATAATCGGCAAGGCTTACTATATCGGCGGCATCGACCTTAAAGAGGCAATCGAGGTGGCGAAATGATTACAAAAAGAATTATTCCCTGCCTTGACGTCAAAAACGGCCGTGTGGTCAAGGGCGTCAATTTCGAGGGGCTGGCCGACGTTTCGTCCCCCGTGTCCCTTGGAAAATTTTATTCCGATTCTCTTGCCGACGAGCTTGTTTTTTATGACATAACCGCATCCTCGGAGGGGCGCGCCCTTTTCACCGACATTCTCACGAAGGTGGCAAAAAACGTGTTTATCCCCCTGACGGTGGGCGGCGGCATAAATTCTCCCGAGGATTTTGACCGGGTGCTCAAATGCGGGGCCGACAAGGTTTCGGTCAATTCGGGAGCCATAAAAAATCCCGAAATCATATCGGCTGCGGCGCAGAAATACGGCAACCAGTGCGTCGTGCTGTCGGTTGATATAAAGCGGGTGGACGGCGTTTTCCGCGTTTTTGCAAAGGGCGGCAGAGAAAACACCGGCATGGAGGCCGTTTCATGGATAAAATCCTGCGTCGAGCGGGGAGCGGGCGAGGTTGTGGTCAATTCCATCGACACCGACGGCGTAAAAAACGGATTTGACATCGAAATGCTCAAGGCCGTTTGCCGCGCGGTGAACGTTCCCGTCATCGCCTCGGGCGGAGCGGGAAAAACCGAGCACTTTATCGAGCTTTTCAAGGAAATACCCGACATTGACGCGGCTCTTGCGGCCTCGGTTTTCCACTTCGGAGAAATAAAAATAAAGGAGCTTAAAGAGGCTCTTAAAAGACAAAACATAAATGTGAGGTTATGAAAATGGCACAGCAGTTTGACCTGAAATTCGACAAAGACGGGCTTATTCCCGCCATAGTGGTGGACAGTATCTCCAAAAAGGTGCTGACCCTTGCATACATGAACGAGCAGAGCCTTGAAATTTCTCTTGAAAAGGGACTGACTTGCTTTTTCAGCCGTTCAAGACAGCAGCTTTGGCTTAAGGGCGAGACCAGCGGAAATTATCAGCACATTGTCTCGATAATCACCGACTGCGACCGCGACGCCCTCCTTGTTACGGTGGAAAAGGACGGTCCTGCCTGCCACACCGGCAGCGAGTCCTGCTTTACCGGCAAAATCTATCAAAGCGACAGTCTGTCCGAGTTCAGCCTCCGCGGGCTTTACGAACTTCTCGAAGGCCGCAAAAAGGACAAGCCCGAGGGCTCCTACACCACCTATCTTTTCGAAAAGGGTATTGATAAAATCCTCAAAAAGGTTGGCGAGGAGTGCACCGAGGTCATCATCGCCGCCAAAGCCGGCGACAAAAAGGAAACCATCTACGAGCTTGCCGACCTTGCCTATCATGCCATGGTCCTCATGGTTGAAATGGGCATCTCGGTGGACGACGTCCACAAAGAGCTTGCTTCAAGGCACATTATAGACCATAAGGTTAAGCAAGAAAAAATGGTTTAACAGCCTAAAACGGCGGCTTTTCCGTCCGCTCTCTCCCCTAATCGGCCTCGGAATATATAAATATGCCGTCGGCCGCTTAGTGAAGATTCGGACGAAAAATCCGCACGTTTTAGTGAAAGAAGAAGGCGGTTTTTCCGCCATTTCGTCCTCTCTCCGGACTTGAAATATAGAAATATGTCTGCGCCTGTTTCGAGAACGCCTGACGAAAAATCTGCGCATTTTAGCAAAGAGGCAGGTATATTTCCTCCGATTGGTTTTCTCTTTGGCCTCGGAATATATAAATATGCCGTCGGCCGCTTAGTGAAGATTCGGACGAAAA
>OGYE01002624.1_pt1 | contig 10837 bp, 8 predicted proteins | sample 1576471 | NCBI WGS metagenome assembly OGYE01 (sample SAMEA3541532, study PRJEB24748) | human gut metagenome | biome: human gut; feature: human-associated habitat; material: faeces | place: China | collected 2012
TGTGTTTCCATTGCTGAGATCCCATGTGATCGAATAGCTATTGGCGGTAAATTGTGCGTAGAACGTCTTTGCCGCTGTGATGGTCACAGTGTTGTACAAGCTGCCGCCAGAAGCAGACGTGTACCAGCCCTTGAACGCATGACCGGCCTTGACCGGCGTGCTCGTGGGGGCGGTTGCCGTCGCATTCGGCTTGCCTGTCGTGGTGATGCTGGTTTTGCCATCAATGGTGCCGCCGTTCGTTCCGGCGTCCCACTTGATCGTCAGGCTGACAGTTGCACCGCAATCGTCGCACTTGCCGTCACCGTTCGCGTCGGTGTGGTCAGCGTATTCATAGCCAGAATCGCCGCAGGCCGAGCACGTCTTGGTGCGCTTATGCTGCGTTTCGCTGTCCGACACCCACGAACCATAGGAATAGCTGTGATTGGCGTAGTCATAGGTCGATGCGCCGCAGCCGGAGCAGGTTTTCGAGCGACGATGCTGCGTATCGGAATATTTGCTCCACGCACCGGTAGAATAGCTATGATTACCGTAATCCGTAGTGCTATATCCACAGGTACGGCAAGAGGCTGTTCGGCTATGCTGACTGGAAGAAGAATTGCTCCATGATCCGTAGCTCATGCTGTGGCTGGCGTATTCGTAATCCGAATCGCCGCAGTTCCGGCAATAGGCTTCGCGCCGGTGCTGACTGCTGGAATATTCCTCCCAGCTTCCATAAGAATAGCTGTGGCCGGTTGCGTAGATGGTTTCGCGCTTGCTCTGGCCGCAATCGCAGCTATATTCCCGGTACCCATTCCGCGTGCAAGTGGCATCATTTTCATAGTCCAGAACCCATGTATGGCTTCCGCAGTCCGGGCAAGTCCAAGAACCATACGAGCCGGAACCGTGGTCTTTATACACATAAGTGCCGAGATTTTTTGTGTAATGGCAGAGGTAGCACTCATAGTACTCGGCATGGCCGCGCGAGGTATGAGACTGCGATATGGCAGGGTCGACGGTTTGGGTCAGCAAGTAAAGTGAAAAAGAACAGGAAGACCGATGTCTTCCTGCTCTTTTTGGCTCCCCCTGTTGGACTCGAACCAACGACCCTGCGGTTAACAGTGGTTGTGACGCGAATATCAAACAGTGTCATTCGATTCCATGCAGTGTAGAACCGTGATCTTTCCCATATAACGCAATTAATAAACGGTTCGCGTGGTGCGAAAAATCGCTAAATAATAATAGTGTTAGACAATTGTTAGACGGTTTGCTTGCTGTTGTTTTATATAGCGGAGTGGAGCAGTTGGTAGCTCGTCGGGCTCATAACCCGGAGGTCGCAGGTTCAAATCCTGCCTCCGCAACCAATATCCCGTATTGCGCAACGGGGACGTGTGGGTTATGCCACAAGCTCGGTACGTCAGACCATCCGCACCTCTCTATGATGTGTCCCAGTGGTGTCAAATCCGAGTATATGCATCCTTGGCTCAATGGTAGAGCGGCTGCCTTGTAAGCAGCGGGTTGCGTGTTCGAGTCACGCAGGATGCTCCAAAAATCCAAGCGCGAGGAAGCGCGAGAAGTTAAGTATCGGGCGTTCCGAGACGAATCGGGCGCACAAGTTTGCGGACGGTAAAACGACGGCTGACGAAAAGACGTGACTTGGATTTTAACTTAGGTTATCAAAAGGCTCATTCGCCTTTGTATAGGAAGCGTTACGACGTTTCCTTAGTTTTACAAATACCGCCCATATGGGCGGTTCAATTAGACAACTCCATTTTGTCGGCTGCTTGCAAGCGGTTTCAAAATTTCATTCCTCCTTAAGCAGAACTTTGGGCGGGTATTATGCAAGCGATATCCGCCCGAGTCCTGCAATACAGCGCTTTGGTGTAAGGGCAGCACATCAGATTTTGGCTCTGATAGTGTAGGTTCAAATCCTGCAAGCGCCGCCAATTTAACTTTTGCGTCCCGTATAGGGGCGCTATTTTTATATGTAAAGGATGTGGGTAACATAGCTCAAAACTCAATAGGTCGCTCTAAATCGACCTCTAAGAAAAAGAAAAAGCCCGCGTCGTCCAACGGTCGAACCGAGTTCTACTGCACCATGTGCGGCAAAAAATATACTAAACTTACTGGTAACTTTTATAGATCGCAATCCCCTATTCATGTTGGCAACGACGGATTTATCCCCGTGTGCCGCTCGTGCGTCGAGGAGCTGTTTGAATTGTATACCGACGAACTTGGCTCAGAGATGGAGGCGACGAAGCGTCTATGTCAGAAGTTCGACTGGTATTTCTCGAAAAGGATATACGATGCAACTGAGAAGAGTTCGGCGTCGTTCAGCCGTATGAGCTCATATGTGTCTAAAATGTCCTTGCGTTGTTATCAAGGTAAAACTTACGACGATACTATACGCGACGAGGAAACTGTCATTAATGACGTAGAGGATTTAAAGAACAATAGTTCTGAAATCAAAATAAAGCAGAAGACCTTGGCGTTCTTCGGTGGCGGATTTGAACCCGAAGAGCTTAAGTTTCTTCAGGAGCAATATGATGACTGGACTTCGCGACATGAGTGTTCTACTAAATCTCAGGAAGAGGTCTTCAAGAATCTGTGCATCGCACAGCTTAATATTCTGAAAGCCCAGCAAGGCAAGGGGTCTATGAAGCTTGTAGAGGCACTTAAGGTATTTCAAGACCTCCTCGGCACAGCAAACTTAAAGCCAAGTCAGAATAACGAAAATGCTATGGTTGAGCAAAACACCTTTGGCACTCTTATTAAGAAGTGGGAGAATGAACGCCCCATTTCAGAGCCGCTCCCCGAATGGCAGGATGTTGATGGAATCCGCAAATACATAACGGTGTACTTTCTCGGACATCTGTGTAAAATGTTGGGAATACAGAACAAATACAGTGCGGCTTATGAGGAAGAGATGGCAAAATATCGTGTTGAGATGCCTGAATACGAGGGCGATGACGACGCACTGTTGGACGCCATTATAAGTGACGGTGAAGATTATGGCGACACGGAATAAGCTCAGCGACCGCGAGTTAGCTAACGACAAGGCTAAACGAATTATGAACGGCGTGGACGCATGGTGCTCATTCTATAGGGCTAATCCTCACCGTTTCTGCTTGGATTATCTTAATATTAAGCTTAAGCTCTTTCAGCAGATAATCCTGTATATGATGAACTGGTACGACCATACAATGTACATCGCAGCAAGAGGTTAATACTGGCTTCGCCGCATAGAAATGTGCGGATAAATTAATCGGGCAAAATCGGTGAACGCTTACTGAGCAAACGCCGAGGTAACTGGACGGATAACGGAAGGCTGTCCAGCACCGTAACGCATAGATGGTGAATAAATATAATCCATCCACGAGTGTCCGACACGACCGCATATAGGGCGGTCTGAAAACCTAACGTTTAAACGAGGGTGAAAACATATGCTAAACTGGGCACGAATTGACGTGCCGATGAAAATGGGGCAACCCCAGAGGGGCAGATAAAAAGCTGTCCGTTAATAACTATTGCAAGGAAAAACATTTCTGGTCGCCGTGTTCTGCTGTGTGCGTTGTATTTTGTACCCCGGTACGGCTATCTGTATTGCGTCTAAAACCCGTGGACAGTCCGTCGAGGTCTTAACGAAAATACAAACGATTCTTATGCCCAACTCCGCTAATCTTCAGTTAGAGATAGAGCCGAAGGGCATAACAATAAATCAGTCCAAAGCGGAGATTGTGTTTAGGAACACATCCCGTATATTCGTCGTAACTGCAAACGATGAAGCTCGACACAACAGAGCTAATATTAATATCTGCGATGAGTTTCGCATGATACCGCTTACTATTATGCAAACGGTTCTCAAAAGATTTTTGACGGCTCCGAGAAGTCCGGGATATCTCAACAATCCCAAATATGCACATTTAACGGAGAGAAACAAAGAAATTTATCTCTCGTCTGCATGGTATAAGTCACATTGGTCTTTCGGCAAGCTTCAGGCATACGCGAAGAATATGAGTGACGATCAGCGCAAATATTTCACCTGCGGGCTTCCCTATCAGCTTTCGATAAAAGAGCACCTGCTTGACAAGAATCAGATAGCGGACGAACTTTCCGAGGGCGACCAGTCAGAGACGACGTTCGGTATGGAAATGGAGTGCTTGTGGTTCGGAGATACGGACGGCTCGCTGTTCTCTTACGATGATATAGCTAAAACTCGTCAGATAAAGCAAGCCATATATCCCGACTATATCAGCTCTCTTATACCTAATTATAAACAAAAGATACCTCCGCTCGCATTTAATGAGAGACGTGTTCTTTCTGCTGACGTTGCGCTGTTGGCTTCTAAGAAACAAAACAACGACGCCGCGTCTATATGGATTAATAGGGCTATACCCAATTCGGAGAACAGATATATCAGCAACCTTATATATACGGAGAATCACGAGGGACTTCACACGAACGACCTCGCTTTGCGTATACGCAGGTTGTACGAGCAGTTCCATTGTACTGATATAGCTCTCGATGTTAAAGGTCTTGGTATAGGTGTGTACGACGCTCTCGTGCGCGATATATATGACCCAGAATACAACATCACCTATCCGCCACTTAGTTGCTGTAATGACGACGTGTATGCAGCTCGTTGCACAGATAGAGAGGCTAAAAAGGTCATTTGGGCAATACAGGCTACAAGTCAGTTTAATAATGATATGTATCTTGCGTTGCGTGACGGCTTCAAACAGAATAAGATTAAACTCCTTAGTTCCGAAAATGACTTCTACGAACTTCCGAGAGGTATTGTTCAAGCCATACTTGACGACGCTGAACTAAAGCGTAAAGTTCTGCTTCCATATATTCACACAACGCTTTTTATTAACGAAATAATAAGCCTAAAGTACACACCTACAGGTACTTTAATAAAAGTCAAAGAGCAGTCCGGTATGAGAAAAGACCGAGTGTCATCGGTCGGCTACAACTATTGGGTTGTTCAAGAGCTTGAGAGAAAGCTTAAACCCAGCAACAAACCACCCGAGCGTAAAGTGTTTGCGTTCAAGAAACCTATTATTAAATAAGAAAGGAGACGCGAAGTGGCAAAAAAGAAAGAAACTGCTCCGCCGCTCTCGCCTGAAGAGCAAAAGAAAGTCGATCTTGAAGCGGCAAAGGCGGAGTTCCATAAAGCTCTTCTGTATGCGCAGAAAATAGCTCAAAGGAATATAAGCAATCCTGCGTCCTCACAGCAGAGCCGAGGTCAATCGTACTCCACCTATACAAAGGAAAATATTCTGACGTGGCTTAAAAACCCGTCAACAAACGCAAAGAGTCTTCGCAATGCGTCGATGTATCTTTACAATGCTTCGCCGCTGTATCGTCGCCTTATTAACTATCAAGCAAATATGTGGCTGTGGGATTATGTGCTTTACCCTCTTGGATATGATGAGTCTAAGATGAAAGCTAATAATCTTCAGAAACAATATCTTGCTGCGGCTAAAAAGTGTGAGGTTTGGAATCTGAAAAACGAGCTTTCCAAGGCTGCCGTGAGTGCGGTACGCGAGGGAATCTTCTTTGGCGTGTCGTGGGAGTCTGGCGATTCGTTCTTCATTCAAAAAATCAACGCTGATTATTGCACTGTTGAGGCTATCGCTGACGGTACTTATCTCTATACAGTTGATATGTCTCAGATTAAAGAGGACGAGCTTGGATTTTATCCATCCGAGTTTACCAAGATGTGGAACGCCTATAAATCTGATGGCGTTAAGAGACAGTTCGTCCCCGAAGAGATATCTTGGTGTCTCCCGTTCTGCACCGCAGACGGCGACCAAGGTGCGTTCATACCGCCTTATGTTGGTTGTCTCCCCGACCTGTTGGATATAGAGAACTATAAGGCGTTGCAGGAGACGGCTACCGAGCTTGCTAATTATAAGGTGCTTGTCGGCAGAATTGACCTTGATAGTCAGGGAGCGCCGACGATAGATTGGAATTTGGCAATGCAGTATTACACTCACCTCTGCAATGCGCTTCCTCCGCAGGTTGGCGCGGCTGTACTCCCGTTCAAGGTCGAGGATTTCAACTTCGATCAAGACAGAGGTATAAGCACAGTCGATATTGTTACCCGCTCGGTCGAACAGTATTGGGAGAACTGCGGTTCAAACAGCGTTCTTCACGGCGGTAAAACAGATACATCGGGCGGTATGAGCCTTGCTATAACCACCGACTCAGAGCTGTTGCTTGGATTCTTGGGTAACGCGCAGAGGCTTGTCAACAGACATCTTAAATATCTCAGCGGAACTATCAAGTTCCAAATACAGTTCTTGTCAACTACTATCTACAATCGCAAGGATATCGTTGGTATATATAAGGAAGCGGCTACATATGGCGTAACTCCCAGTATGTATTTTGCGGCTCTCGGCTTGACTCCTCTTATGGTGTCTGGGCTTAATCGCATTGAAAACGATATTATTGGCATTGATAAGCTTAAGCCGCTCCTGAGCTCACACACAACTTCGTCCGAAGAGATAGGGCGTCCCGCAGAGGATGAAAGCGACCTGTCTGATGAGGGCGCAAGGACACGCGATAAGCAGTAGTCCGAAGGAGAATAACAAATGAACTATATTAAGATAGCAGACCCCGCAGTCATTAAGGCTCTTAGTGACGCGGGGTTTAGTTATATTCGGGAAAAAATCAATGACATCGACATAGCGATGTTTGAGGCTACACCCGAGCTGTTGGACATTGTACATAGCAAATTCAGCGATACAAAGTTCATATACAGCAATAAACTACATTTTCAAGGAAGGAGGAAACATGGAAGGAAAAGTGTCTCAAATTCACACCTTTTCAAAAATCACTCCGCTCCAAAAGCTGAATGAGAATTTTACGCTTGCGGAATGTACTGTTTGTGGGTGTGGCAAAAATCGAAACTACTCTTATATCTCACGCGAGACTATCGAGAAAGAGATGTACGGTCTGAACTATCTTCCCATTGTCGCCCATCTTATTGAAAGAGACGACGGTACAGGTGTGTTTATTGGCGGTCATGACTATACGATAGATGAAAACTGGAATTTTAAGCCGCTGACCCAAGTGGTTGGCTGTGTTGTAAATGACAGTTTTGAGTTCCGCGAGATAGAGGAGTATGGCGAGTCAGTAACCTATCTGGTCTGTAAGTGCATCCTCTATACCGAGCACGTTCCCGAACTTATGTCGGCTATATATTCCGACGACGTATATTTCGGGGAGAGTATGGAGATAGAGGTCAAGCAGTCGAGACCTTTAGCTGAGGACTCCAATTATCAGGAAATACTTGATTTTAACTTCCTGAAACTCTGCCTCCTCGGTATGTCAGACAATCCCGAAGAGCATACCGAACCCTGCTTTATCTCATCCAAAGTGTACAAACCTGAAGAGTTTGAGCTTGATAATAGCAACTTTGATGATGTAATGCTGAAACTTAAAGAGCAATGCGCTAATTATTTTGCTCTGCGCAAGAAAGGAGGTAACGCTATGGAAGACAAGAAAGATATGGAGCTTGAGCAGGAGACTACTATCGAAGAAGCTCCCGCTGTCGAGGTTGACCTTGTTGCAAGAGGTGAAATTGAGGCTATGGCTCAAGAATCCCTTGTGGAAACCGAAGAGCCTGTTGAGGTTGAGGAGCTTACAAAAGAGTTTTCAATGACTTATAGGCAAAAGCTTGATGCCGTGCGAGAAGCGGTTCGCTCTCTCGGCGATGATGCTCATAGCTATTGGGTGATGGACTGCGATGACAATTATGTCTATATCGAAAAGTATTCGCATGAAGATGATAATGAAGACCATTTTAAGTGCCCGTACACTCTTGATGAGTCGAACGGTAAGGTGACCCTCGGCGACGAGTGGATCCATATACAGCCTCGATGGCTGACAGACGAAGAGGTTGCGGCTCTCGACGCTATGAAGCTTGAGGTGGTTGCGCTTCGCGACTTCAAGAGAGATATTGAAGACAAAGCTCATAAGGCTGAGTGTGACGCAGTTCTTGGAGAGTTCAGCGATCTGAATAGATTTGAGTCGTTCCGCGACCTCAAGGCTAAGGCTTATGAGTTCTCCGCAGACGACCTGCGCAAAGAGTGCTTTGCTATTCGCGGTCAGTATGGCTCTGCGAAGACGGTAAAGGCTGGGCTTCTGCCCAACACACAAGAGTCTACAAGTTATGTAGATGATTTCTTTAGAACATATTCTCGTAAATAATTTATTTACCCACCGCACAAGGTGGGCTTTATTTTTGTAAAAAGAAAGAGGTTAATACAATGGTACACGCAAAAGTTAGAACTGATAATCTGACTGGCACTGTTTTTGGCGGCGACCTTGTTTCCGTCAAGTATCAGCCCAGTGGCAAAGATACTGAAATTGATAACGGCAACTTCGTTAAGGTTGGCGCACTTATTTCCGGCGAGCGCGAGGTTCATACTGGTAGCACTCCCGCCGCAAATACTGCTCTGTCCGACATCGTTCTTATTGCTTCTCCCGAGGTTGATAAGACCGTTTCCAGCAACACTCTTGGCGAGTTCGAGAATAGAGCTGGTGACATTCTTCGTGGCTACAAGCTTGTCAGAGGTTATTTCTCTGTTACCAAGGAGGCTCTTGATGCTGCTGCCGCTATAGAGGTCGGTGATATCGTCGAGCTTCAGGCTGGCACTAAAGGCAATGTTGTCAAGACCCTTACTTCCGGCTCCACTAAGGTCGGCACTGTCGAGGCTATTGAGGGCGACTGGATCGTCATCAAGATAGCTTAACCAAGAATTAAAGATTACACAGAGGTGAAAAAATAATGGATAACAACATAGTTAAGGTTGCACTTGACGCTATCAAGGGCAAGCAGTACGCACAGTATTCCGCCGCAGAGACATCCGAGACCATCCGTAACGCTCTTATTGAGCTCAACGGTGGCTCTACTAAGCTTAACGCTCGCGACTTCAGACCCGGCAAGCCCGTGTTTGACCTTGTTGAGATTCTTCTTCCCGCAATAATCAATGAGGGTATTGCGAATGACCCGGTTCTTACGAGCCTGTGCGAGTATCGCAATATCGCAGACGGTGACGAGGCTAAGTTCACTACTCATGGTGAGAACGACCTTATCGTCGCTGATGCAGCGGCTGGTATTCAGGGCGTTCGTCGTCAGAGAATCCCCGAGGGCGAGGCTGTTACTATTAAGACTACAGCTAAAGCTATTCGCGTTTATGAGGATCTGAATAGGCTTCTCTCTGGTCGCGTTGATTTCAATGAGTTTGTCGATATGGTTGGTAAGGCTTTCACAAACCAAATAGCCATCGACGCTCTGGCTTGCCTCAACAATATCTCTGCTTCGACCGCTGGTCTTAGCGACAAGTATGTCAAGAGCGGTTCGTTTACTACTGCTAACATGGACGAGATTATCGATCATGTCGAGGCAGCTTCGGGTACATCTGCAAAGATTTGCGGCACAAGAGGCGCTCTCAAGAAGGTCGCCGACGCTGTTGTCTCTGACGACGCCAAGAACGACATCTATAACTTCGGTTATTACGGCAAGTATTCGGGCACTCCGATGCTTCGTATGAAACAGGCTCACAAGCCCGGCACTGATGTCTTTGCTCTGTCGAACACCAAGGTGTTTGTTATAGCTGGCGACGACAAGCCGATTAAGATTGTCAACGAGGGCTCTGGCATTATGAATGTCAAAGAGGCTACTGATAACGCAGACCTTACTCAGGAGTATGTGTACATACAGCCCGTCGGCGTTGGTCTTGTTCTTAACAGCAAGATTGGCGTTTATGACATCAACGCTTAATCAAATTTAAACTTTTGGGGAGAGTCCGCGTGGCTCTCCCCTTTCTAAGAATAAAAGGAGTGTAAAAGATAATAATGGCACAGCAGAATAAAACAACTACAGGCGCTAAGAAGGGAGCCGCTAAGGCTAAAACAACTAATGCAGAAAATCAGACGAAGGCAAATGAGACGATTGAGGCTGCTCCCGTTGTGCCCAAGAGACCCTCAAGAATAGAGGATTCTACCCTCGTATATGTAAAATCAAACACTTTTGGTGGTCTTACTTTTGTGGATAAAAGAAGTGGTGAAACCATCGACTGGGAGTTTTGTGGTGATATACAGCCTGTCTCGATGAGTTTGCTTCGCTCGATAAAGGCGTCAGCAGCAATATTCTTCACCGAGAATAAGATACTTGTCGATTCGGTTGATGACGGCGAGCATACGCCCGAGGATGTGTATAACGCTCTTGCAGTCGGCAGATATTACAAGGACATTATCGATCCCGATGATTTCCAGAAGGTCTGCGGTTGGAGCGTGAAGGATATCGAAACAAAGGTTCCGCTTCTTACTACTACGGCAAGAGAAAATCTTGTTGTCGCTCTTAACACATTTATCGAGGATGGAACGCTTGACTCTCTCAAGAAGATTAGAGCTTTCGAGGAGGCTCTTGGTTGTAATCTGATGAAGTCCGAGAGGTGATTTAATGGCAACACCGTTTTCGGAGATTTACGAACGAGCTGTTCTGAAGTTCTCTGATTATGATTTCTTGAAGCTATCGGAATCCGAGCGCGAGTATATACTTGAAAAATATCTCATGAGTGCTCAAGCGGACTTCGAGAAGATGTGCCGCATAGATCTTTCTCAGATAGATACCGATTATAAAGAATATAAGGTTGACTTGGATAACGAAGTAATCGAAATTCTTGCTCTCGGTATCGCATATTACTGGGTCAGTTCTAAGGTTCTGGATAGCACAAACTTAAGCAATTCCTTGTCTGTCAAGGATTATTCATTCTTCTCTCCTGCCAATCTCTTAAGAGAGATGACGGAATTTAGGAACTCCCTTTATAAGGAATATCGCCGCAAA
>OGYE01002633.1_pt1 | contig 10826 bp, 17 predicted proteins | sample 1576471 | NCBI WGS metagenome assembly OGYE01 (sample SAMEA3541532, study PRJEB24748) | human gut metagenome | biome: human gut; feature: human-associated habitat; material: faeces | place: China | collected 2012
AGAACATAAAAAGTTTGAAAAAAAGCAAAAAAAGACGGAGCAGGAACGCCAGGAAAACGAGGACAATTTAAGGAAGCTTATTTTTGAAAAATACAACTCTATTATAAAGCGACTTATAACGCTTTTATGGGACAAAGAAGCAGCCGGCAGCGTTGAGGATAGCGACATATTTACACCAGAAACCTTAATAAGTGTTATTCCTAAAGAAAGCTTTATACTTAATGACAAAGTAAACAAGCTTTTGCCTATAATTGATGTTGACGGACAGGAACAACCTTTAATAGTAAGCGGCAAAAAAGCTAAAAAAGAACTTACAACCACAATTTTATTAAGTTACGCCGGGGACAATTTAGAACTTAAGGGCGGTAAAAGCTGGACTGCTTACGATAGAGCCGTACACAATGCAGTTATATCATTATGGGAAGCGGGAAACACTTATTTTACCCCCGAAATGGTATATAGGGCGATGAATGGAATTACAGCAGATGACTATATAAGCCCTACCGCTGTAGCTGATGTAGAAGCCAGCATAGAGAAAAGCAGAGTTATAAAAGCTGTTATAAAGTGTTCTGATGTTTCCGCAGCCTATAAAAAGAAAAGCACCGCCACGCTTGACGCTTTTTTGCTTGAAGTTAGAAAAGCTACAGTAAAAGCCGGGGGAACTACAAAAGCTGCTTACTGTTTTATATCACAGGCAAAGCCTATTTTATACGAATATAGCCAAATATCCGGGGAGATTTTAGCTTTTAGCCCTAAACTATTACAAACAAAAAAAGCTGTAAACAGTACAGCCGATGTAATAGTAATAAGGGAATACCTTATAAGGCGTATAGAAGAAATGAAAAGCCCCAGGAAAACAGCATACAGACAAAACCATAAAATTAAGTATGCTGCTATATATAGCCTTTTGAGTAAAGAAGAACTTACAAAGGACAAACAGAAGAAAACAAAATCACATATAGAAAAGCTGCTTAAGTACTATGTAGGCACAAAATACATAAAAGGCTATGAAGAATATACAATAGGCAGACGAAAAGAGGGCGTTATAATAGATGTATGACCCCAAAAACCGCACCTACAGCCCCCAAAAAATGCACCCTTCGACCCCAAAAACCGCACCCCTACACCCCAAAAACCGCACCCCATAGGAACTAAAAAAAGCACCGCAAACCCGCATAAAATAAGGCTTTTTTACACTTTGCGAAAAAAGTTTAAGTTATATAAGTTATTACAAGTTATATAGCACGCTCCCGCCCCTATTTGCAATAGGGCGGGGCTATAGATATAATAAAGTAAAGAAAGCCTATAAAGTAGTTTATGCAAAATTATCTTTATAACTTAACATTGAAAAAGGGCATAAGAAAAGCCACCCTGGGAGCTGATACAATCCAGGGCAGCTAATACCATAAAGCCAACCTATAAAGCCTTATAGCCCTTTTATTATACCACAGAAGTACAAGAAAAGCAATATAAAAGGAGAATTTTATACTATGATACTTAAAAGACAAGAAGCAATAGAACATATAAGGGGGCAGCTTCCCGAATACCTGGAGCAGACCGGCAGAAGCACCCGAAAAAACTTTAGCTGCTGCAATCCGCAGCACACCGACAAAAACCCCAGCTGCAGTTATGACCGAAAGAGAAATAAAGCCCACTGCTTCGGCTGCAATACTGATTTTGATACTTTAGACTTTATAGCCTTTGACAACGGAACAGGGGCAGACTTTAACGCCACACTTGCGAGGGCTGCAGAATACTTTAATATAACTATTGTAAATGATACCGAACACAGCAAAGGGGAACGAGGGGGAACAGTGCAAGAAAAGCCAGTAAAGCAAGAAGAATATAAAAAGCCAGAAGAATACGAAGTACAAGAAATAAAGGCAGATTTTACAGAATATATAAAGAGCTGCAGGGCTGCTTTATCTGGAAGCCAAAGGGCTATAGACTATTTGACCGGCAGGGGCTTAAGCCTGGAAACTATAGAACGCTTTAGCCTGGGATATGACAGCAACAAAGACCAGATAATTATACCATATAATAAAAACGGTACTTACTATATAGGCAGAGGAATAAGCCAGAAAAGCTTTTACAAGCCTAAAACAGAAGTAGCCGGAGCAGAGCCAGTATATAACTTAGAAGCATTATATACAGATAATGAAAAACCGGTATTTGTTGTAGAAGCTCCCTTTTGTGCTATAAGCATTATGCAAGAGGGCGGGGCAGCTGTAGCCGTAGGCGGCACAGGCAGCAACAAGCTTATAACTTTGCTTAAAGGCAGACCGACAAAAAAGACCCTTATATTATGTATGGATAATGATATAAAGGGAAAGGAAGCACAAAAAAAACTTATAGAGGGAATAAAAGAAATAGGCGTAAATTACATAGAAGCAAACATAGCCGGGGAATACAAAGACCCTAACGAAGCTTTAACAGCAGACCGCAACGCTTTAAGAATTGCTATAAAAACTTTAGAAAATCCAGAAGAAGCAGCAAGGGAAGCTTATTTAAGCACAGCTGCAGCTAACCATTTACAAGGATTTATAGAAGATATAAAAAAAAGCAAGGAAAGCCCCGCAATATCTACCGGCTTTAATAACCTTGATGAAGTATTAGACGGCGGGCTGTTTCCTGGGCTTTATGTTGTAGGAGCTATAAGCAGTTTAGGTAAAACTACATTTTGCTTACAAATAGCAGACCAGATAGCGGCAGCCGGGAAAGATGTTTTAATTTTTAGTCTGGAAATGGCAAGGGCTGAACTTATGGCAAAGAGTATAAGCCGCTTAACAATACAAACGGTACTTAACGAGGGCGGCAATACCAGGAACGCAAAAACAACAAGGGGAATACTGGCAGGTAAAAACTACAATAGCTACAGCAAAGAAGAAAAGCAGCTTATAGAAAAATCAATGTTAAGGTATGGAGAATTTGCAAGCCATATATATATTAGCGAGGGTATGGGGGATATAGGAGTAGAACAGATAAAAAATACTGTTAAAAAGCATATTTCTTTTACCGGCAAAGCTCCAGTTATTATTATTGATTATTTGCAGATTTTAGCCCCCTACAATGAAAGAGCAACAGATAAACAGAACACAGACAAAGCCGTACTTGAACTAAAACGAATAAGCAGGGATTTTAAGATACCAGTTATAGGAATATCCAGCTTTAACAGAGATAATTATACAGCCCCGGTAAACCTTGCAAGCTTTAAGGAAAGTGGAGCTATTGAGTATTCAAGCGATATTCTTATAGGCTTACAATATGCTGGAATGGACTACCAAGAGGGGGAAGCAGACAAAACAAGAGAAAAGAGAATAAGGGAGTTTTTGAAGCAAGCAACTATAGACGGAAAGAACGGCAACCCACAGAAAATACAAGTAAAAATACTTAAGAACAGAAACGGCAGTAAAGGGGAAATATACCTTAATTTTACGCCAATGTTTAACTATTTTGAAGAAAACGGAAAAGCCGAATATACACCAACTAAAAAACCGTTATAAGGGGGTATTTAATGAAATTAGATTTTACAGGACTTACCCAGAACACACCAGAAATAACGGAGCCGCAAACTTCGGCTATTCCAGCCAGCGTACAACTGCAAAAAAAAGCAGATGAACGCCAAAGGGAAATAGAGGAAGCCCGCAGAGTTTATGCAACTTACCAGGATAATATAAAACTATCTGGGGAGCTGCAGACCGCTATATTAAAGGGGCTTAAGTCTGGGGCTGATATAACGGACTTATTCTTAAAGGCTTGCAAGGCTATAAGCCTTATGACTTCTAACAGCGTATTTTATACCCAAACAGAAGCAGACCTTAAAGCAATATACGGCATAGGCTTAAAGCAACCTGGAGCAATACAAAAAGAGCTTGACGAGGTACGGCAACGCTTAACAATGCTAACACGCCCAGAGCTGCAGCAAGAGCCAGAGGACAGCCGAAACAGAATAAACAGGGCAATTGAAGCCCACCAGGACAGAGAAAAACAACTTATAGAATTATTAAAAGCGAGGTAATAAGAATATGACATACAGAGAATTAAAGGACAGACAGCAAAAAGAATTGGTTTTTTACTTTCTTCACTTCTGTCACAAATGTGACAAATGTTATCACGAAAAATAATAGACAGCTTCCCGATGATGTGGGCTTTTAGTGAAAAACAGCTTAAAGAGGGAATGGAAAAGTTAGGCGTTAAGGATATGGGGGAACTTAAGGCAATAGCCCCCAGCGGATTTGTAAGAAAGACCGACTATAAAGCTTTATGGGATTTGATACACCGCCACCAGCAAGAATTAAAAGACGCAATAGAAGCCGATAAAACAGGCGAGGGCTTTATATATGATATGTTTTATACAGAGCTTGCAAACCACGAATATAGTTATACCGGCGACCCTACAGAAGCTTTAAGGGCTTGCAGCATACAGCCGCTACAGATAGAGCAAGACCCCAGACTAAAAAAAGGCTATTGCAAAGCTGCAAAGGAACTGGAAGCAGAAGTAGAATAAAACTGCATAAAATTAAAGATAATTGAAGTAAAACAGGGGGGCAGCCTTGAACGGTTAGCCCCCTTATTTTTATGCTATTTTCTATGTTAAGTTATACAAGTAATTTTGCATAGGGAAAGGAAAAGGGAAAGGACTTGACAAAATAAAATATTTATGGTACAATATAATTAAGATGAATACAAAGAAAACGAAGTACAAGAAAATTAACAGAAAGGGGGAACAATCAACCAATGACAGAAGCAGCAAAGGAAGCTAAAAACAAATATAAAAGGGAATGGAGAAAAAACAATCCCGAAAAGGTAAGGGCTGCTAATGAACGATACTGGGAAAAGAAAGCGAGGGGAGAGAGTGAACAACAGCAAAGAAGAAACCCTAATAGCTGCACTACTGACAAGCCCGACAGTTAAGGCGGCTGCAGCGGCTACAGAGATACCCGAAAGCACTATATACAGTTATTTAAGAAAGCCAGACTTTAAGAAACGCTACAGGGAAGCTAAAGCCGATGTAGTACACCAAGCTACAACCTATTTACAGGGCAAAACAGCGGATATTTTAGAAGTAATAAGCGATATAGCCAACGATAAGAACATACACCCACAAACAAGGCTTACAGCTTGCAGAACGCTTTTAGAATATTCTATTAAGTTTACTGAAATGAGCGACATAGTGGAGCAGATACAGGAACTTAAAGCCGAATTTGACGAAGAAACAGGCAATTTTTAATTTTATTTTATAGGAGCTGATACAATGACAGACTACAAAGACCAACTTATAGAACTGCTTAACGAAAAAGTTAGACGGTTAGAGAACGAAAAAGAAAGCCAGCGTAAAGAAATAAACCGGCTTAAAAAAGAAGTTAGAGAACTTAAGAAAGGGGCTGCAGCTGATGAAGAATAAGGCAATAGCTTTTATATTAGTTTTTGGTATGCTGCTATGCTTCTTTACAGGCTGCAGCAAGGCTACAAAAGTAATAGCCGATACGGACACAATCTATATAGCCAGAACAGGCACAGAAACGCTTATAATTGACCGTACAGCCGATAAAGAATATACCTATAGGACTACAAGGGTAAAGAAAGAAAACGCCCCTACAGAGCCTAAAACAAGCCAGAAAACAGACACTATAGAAATAGTCTTACTTCCTGGGGGCAGTATGGAAATAACAGACATAGTAGGCGGTAAAGTTTACACTATCCAGCGGAAAGGGCTATTTTAATGGAAAAGAAGCTTATAAAAAACCTTAAGGAAATGCACCGCCAGAAGCAAGCCGAAAGGGAACAAACGCAAAAAGAAAAGGAATTTGCTTTATATATTTTTAATTGCATACGATACCCACAACCAAATAGAAATATACACGACTTCGAGGGGGACTAATGAAACGCAGCACTATTAAAGCTTTAGAGGACTTGAAGCGGCAGCAAGACATAGAAATAGAGGACTTAAGCGAATATTACAAGGATATTTTCGGGGAAGATGTAGAGCCGCAAGCACCCGAAGAAAGCAGGTACAATAAAAATGAGTATGGCAGAAAGACTTATTAAGCTTGATGACTTTTTACAGGCTAACCCAGAAGCCCGATTTATGATAAAGGATAAAGCCGGGGAACAGCGACTATTAACGCCGGTACAGCTGTTAGAGTATGCAGCCCAGGGGAATATATCTTATTTATCATACGGCAGGGGAAGTATAACAGGACAAATAGCAAAGGAACTTTGCAAGGATAAAGACGGAAACTACACCGCTAAAATTTTTGAAGCTGGAGGATATTAAACAATGAACGAAGAAAGAATTTATTTAACTGATTATATCGAAAAATTTAGAACAGCATACCACCAGGCAAGAGCTGCTTTTGAGCTTTACGGTAACGCCCTGGAGAGCGAAAAGAAGAACTGGCAAAGAGAACTACAAAGGGGCTGGAATAACGCCCAGCAGAGAGCAGCAGACCACGAAAAGCACGAACGCACAGAAAGAGAACTTAAAGGCAGACTTGAAACAGTAGTAAGGGAAGCTAAAGCCGAATTTGCAGAAATCATAAACGAAGCTAACGGCGTATTTGATAGACACTTTAGAGCCACGCCCGAACAGATAGACGAAAAGGGGCTTGCACTTCTTAACAGTGGCGTAATGACCGCTAAAGAGCTTATAGCTTTAGCCGATGAATACCCCGAAAACTATACAATGCGTAAGCTTATAGGCGGCAAAATTGAAGAACTGGGGGCAAACACCAAAAATAAGGATTTAGAGTACAAGGGCAGAAGCATAAAGCTTACACCTAACACCCACAGCGACGCCCTGGAAGCAGTACAGACATGGGCAGAATACGCCTTAAGACCTAACGAAATAGAAAGAACAGCCGTATTTAACCGACAGTTTGACCAGCGTATAGACGAAATCAAAGCAAAGGTAGAGGGCTACTCTATCCCGAAAGTAGCACCGGCACAGAATACAGGGGCAGCCAATGAATAAGAAAGCCTTAAGCAAGGCACTAAAGACCCTGGAAGAACTGCAGAACATACAAAAGCCCAAAATATTTATTGTAGATTATACAGACGGAACAAGCGAAAAGCTAACCGATGTTACAATACTTCTAAATGCTATTAAGCAATCTGCAGAAAGAGAAGCAGACCCAGACTACAAAGCCTTTAAGAAGATAACTTATAAGAGCGACAGACAAAGTAAAGCAACCCTGGGAATAGTAACCGGCTTTTTAACGGCTGCAGGAGAGCCAGACCCCGAAATAGTAGAGGTATAAGGCTATGAACATAAAAAAAGAGCTTGAACGCCTGGGAAGCCGTAACCTTAACCACATAGAAGTTATAGCAGAGGTAAACGGCATAGAGGGCAAATATAAAGCCAGGGAGCTTAAGAACTACCCAGAAGCTAAACTTATAAGAATAGTAAAGGGCAGCAACCTAAAAGACCTGGACTATATTTTAGAAAGGATTGATTTAATAGCTAATGAGGAAAGCAGCAGTATTAAAAATCCTTAATGACATTAAAGGCAAAGTAAGCAAAAATCTTAAAGTAAAAATGCACTATAAAGACGGTACAAGCGAAACTATAGACTTTCTGGAAGCTATAGGGCGATATTCCAAACCAGGAACGCCCCCAGAAGTTAAGCATATTGACTTTATAGGCAATTATAAAAACCAGGGTATTTTACCGGCTATGCTGCTTTATTTAGCCGATATAGAAGTAAATACAGACGATATAGCAATAGATACAAGCGACCTGGATTTTACAGAAGATTTTGAAGTATTTACAAGCAACAGCGAAACAAACATTATATAATTATCTGTCATTTTTTATATAGAAAGGGCGGTACTGCTTCGGCGGTACTGCTTTTTCATTTACAAAAAGAAGCACAAAAGCACCAGGAAAACGAAGTACAAGAAGAATAAAAAAATATTTTCATAATATCTATTGACATTTCATAACAAAAAGTGTATAATATAAGGGAAAGGGAATATAAGACCCAGAAAGGAGCTTTAATATATGAATAGTTTACAGGTAATGACACCAAACACCAGCCCAGCAGTAATAAGCTTTAACGCTGACCTTTTCGACAGATTTATAAATTATACTGATGTAAAGGAAACCACGCTTAAAGGCTATGCGGTATGTATAAGGGCATTTATAAAATATCTGGCAGAGAATAACATACACCAGCCCCAGAGGGAAGATATAAAAGCCTATAAAGCATACCTTGACAGCACCGACCACACAGCCGGAACAAAGCAGCAGTATTTAAGAGCTGTTAAGCACTTCTTTAAGTGGACTTCTGCAGAGGGCTTATATCCAAACATAGCAGACAATATAAAAGGCGTTAAGGTACGCCAGGACAACACAAAGAAAGACGCTTTAAGCGAAACCGATATAAAGGCAATTTGCGACAGTATAGACCGCAGCACCGAAACAGGGAAAAGGGACTTTTCTATTATTCTTTTAGCTGTTACAGGCGGCTTAAGAATTATAGAAATGCAAAGGGCAGATATAGAGGACATAAAGACAATAGCCGGGGAAAAAGTTTTATTTATCCAGGGCAAAGGCAGAGAAGAAAAAGACGAATACAAGAAGATAACGCCGGAAGTCTGGGAAGCCTTAAGCGACTATCTGGAAGCCAGAACGGACAAAAGCAAAAAAGCCCCTTTATTTACCGGCACAAGCAACAGAGCCAAAGGGGAACGCTTGACAGAGCCGAGCATAAGCCGAATTATAAAAGGCATTTTTAAGGCTGCAGGCTATGACAGCGACAGAATAACCGCCCACAGCTTAAGACATACCAGCGTAACAATGCTATTAAAGGCAGGGGCTACAATACAGGAAGCCCAGCAACACGCCCGACACGCTGACCCGGCAACTACTGGAATATACGCCCACAATATCGAGAGAGAGAAGCAGCACACAGAACAGCGTATATATAACCAGATATTTAACCCGACCAGCAGAAACCTTTTAGCAGAAGCAGAAACCCTTTTACAAGGATTTACCCCAGCCCAGCTTATAGCTGCTATAGATTATTTGAAAGGAGTACAAGCAGTATGAAAACAGGCAGACCCAGAAAAGACCCTACACCGACCCAGGAGCTTACAAAGCTTTTTTATACCGTTGACGAAGTAGCCGAGATTTTAGGCGTACACTCTAACACCGTAAGAAAGCTTATAAAGGAAGATAAGCTTAAGGCTGAAAGAGTAGGCAGACTTATAAGAATTAAAAAAGAAACCCTGGAAAACCTTTAATTTTTAAGTCTATGCAAAATTAGAAACATAACTTAACATAGAAAGAGAGGTAAAAAAGCAATGATTTTAACACTTGCTAACCAAAAAGGCGGCGTAAGTAAGACTACAACGGCTGCAGCTTTAGGGCAGGGCTTACAGCTTAAAGGCTATAAAGTCTTATTTATCGACCTTGACCCCCAGGGAAACTTAAGCTACCATTTAGGAGCTGACACCCTGGAAAGCCCCACTATAGCCGACGTATTAGAGGGGAGAAAGACACCAGAGGGGGCAAAGCAAAAAGCAGCGGACACCTGGGAAATTATACCCAGCGACCACGAAACCAGCTTACACCAACACAGCACACCGCCCCAGCTTTTAAGAGAGCGAATAGAGCCTATAAAAAATAAGTATGATTTTATCATCATAGACACACCGCCCACACTTTCGGCACTTACTATTAACGCTTTTGTAGCTGCAGACAGGGTAATTATACCGACCACCGCCAGCACTTACGCAACCCAGGGAATTATACAGCTTTACCAGACAATAGAACAAGCCCAGAAGCTTAACCCAGGCTTAAAGCTTGACGGTATTCTATTAACCAGATACACAGACAGAAGCATTATAAACCGCCAAATTAAAAAGGCTATCGAAGCTTTAGCCGATAAGATAGGAACTAAAGTATATAAAACTACTATTAGACAGGCTATAGCAGTAGAAGAAGCCCAGGCGACAAAAACAGCTTTATTTGAGTATGCACCAAAAGCAACGGCAGCCAAAGACTACAAAGACTTTATAAAAGAAATAGAAAGAGGTATTAAAAAATGAGTAAAAAAGACTTTTCCGCTACTTTTGAGAGCTTAACAGCTACCACCGAAAAGAAAGAGAGAGCAGAACGCAGAACGGCAGACCCAGAGAGAGAACAGGAAGCAAGGGCAGCTTTAGCAACCCAGGGGAAAAAGGGCTATAAGCTGCAGCGTATAAATATGGCATTTACGCCCGATAATATCGACTATTTAAGACTTGTAAGCAAAGCAAAGGGCTTAACTATGACCCAGTTTGTAAACGAGATTATAGACAGAGAAAGAGAACAAAACGCCGATATAGTGGAGCAGTTAAAAGCCTTTACAGACAAACTATAAAAGGGGGAATAGCACTTGACCGCAAACCAAGAAAAAATAAAAAAGCTTTTTCTTGAATACCTGGAAACTATAGAAGATACAAGCATAGATAAAAAAGCATTAAAAAATAACGCCCTTAATGTAATATCTGCATTGACCCCAGCCGCAGCCAAAAACATTTTAGAGAGCGATAAAGCCCAAAACCCAGCCGAAGAAACAGACCCTATAAAAGAAGCAGACCCCGAAGAAGTAAACAGAATTATACTTAATTATCTTTTAGAAACCACCGACAGCGAGGGAATACCTTTACTTTATAGACCTATTACGGCTGGCGGCAAAGGGCAGACCGTAGCAAAGAGTATTATAGAGCTTGTAGATTACGGCTTAGCTATGCTTAATGCTGAATTACGCCCAATTTTTGAAAAAGAACATAAAAAGTTTGAAAAAAAGCAAAAAAAGACGGAGCAGGAACGCCAGGAA
>OGYE01002634.1_pt1 | contig 10825 bp, 8 predicted proteins | sample 1576471 | NCBI WGS metagenome assembly OGYE01 (sample SAMEA3541532, study PRJEB24748) | human gut metagenome | biome: human gut; feature: human-associated habitat; material: faeces | place: China | collected 2012
ATGACCGTGACCGTAAGATGACAATTATGACAACAACATTTGTTCCTTGTGGAGCAAAACTTCCTATTATCGCATTAATAGCAGGTGCGTTTTTTGGAAATGCAGGTTGGGTAGCAACAAGTGCATACTTTATTGGTATTGCAGCAATTATCTGCTCAGGTATTATTTTAAAGAAAACAAAAATGTTTGCAGGAGATCCTGCTCCATTCGTAATGGAACTTCCTGCATATCACTGGCCAACAGTTAGCAACGTACTTAGAAGTATGTGGGAAAGAGGATGGTCATTCATTAAGAAGGCAGGAACAATTATTCTTCTTTCAACAATCGTACTTTGGTTCTTAATGAGCTTTGGTTGGGTAGATGGAAAATTTGGAATGTTAGAAGCAGAACAGTTAAACGACAGTATTCTTGCTTCAATTGGTAGTGTAATCGCCCCTATCTTCACACCACTTGGATGGACAAAAGCAGGTGAAGGATGGAAGATGGCTGTAGCAGCTATTTCAGGTTTAATTGCAAAAGAAAATGTAGTAGCAACATTTGGTATGTTATTCGGTTTTGCAGAAGTTGCAGAAGATGGTACAGAAATCTGGGGAAATCTTGCACAGATTATGACACCAATCGCTGCTTATGGTTTCTTAGTATTTAACCTTCTTTGCGCACCATGTTTCGCAGCTATGGGTGCTATTAAGAGAGAGATGAACAACAAAAAATGGTTCTTCTTTGCAATTGGATACCAGACAATTCTTGGATATGTAGTTGCATTATGTATTTACCAGTTAGGTACATTATTTACAGCAGGAACATTTGGAGTTGGAACAGTAGTGGCAATCTTACTTGTAATCGGATTTGGATACTTATTATTCAGACCATACAAGGAAAGTACGTCTTTAAAAATTGACTCTAAAAAATTAGCAAAAAACTAATTTAAACATAATAAAATATTTATACAGAGGACTTTACAGGATATGTAGGTTAATGCCAATCGTATTCTGTAAAGTCCTTTTTTGTTTTTAGCGTACTATCTTCCAATATATGGTGTAAACAAGACATTAAGGTTTTGTTTACACTAATTTTTTTGTATGTTAAGATATAATTTATAAGGAGTTTTACAATAGTTGCACAGTTATAAATAACGAATTTTAATATTTGAAAATAAAGTTATGAGGGTGTAGTGGTTAATTTTAAAATTACGAAGAGTAGGAGGATACAATGATTAATATTGCAATAGTTGAGGATGAAAAATTATACGTATCTCAATTTAAGGAATATATATCACGATATGAGAAGGAAAGTGGAAACAGAATTAATGTAAGTGTATTTCCGGATGGAGCAGAGATAGTGGAAAATTATTCAGGAGATTTTGATATAATTCTTATGGACATTCAGATGAAATATATGGACGGAATGACAGCTGCTGAACAGATTAGAAAATTAGACAGCGAAGTAATTATAATGTTTATAACAAATATGACTCAATATGCAATCAGAGGATATGAAGTTGATGCATTAGATTATGTTGTAAAACCGGTTGAATATTTTTCATTTTCACAGAAACTTGATAGGGCAATAGGAAGATTGCAAAATAAAAAGAAAGTGTTTGTATCCATTCCTGTAGAAGATGGTGTATTAAAAATGGAAATTGATGATATATATTATGTTGAAAGTATGGGACATTCTCTTATATATAGAACTAAAAAAGGCGAATTTACTGCAAGAGGTACAATGAAAGATATGGAGGAAATATTATCGCCATATGGATTTTTCAGATGCAATAAAGGATATATTGTTAATCTCAAATACGTCGATGGGGTAAAAGAGGGAGTGTGCCTTATTAATGACGAGGAGTTATTAATAAGTAGAGCAAAGAAAAAGCCGTTTATGGAGGCTTTAGTTAATTATATGAGTGGGGTGACTGAATAATGGAAACAATTTATCAGGATATTCCAAGATTTTATACGGCATTAGCAGAATGGGGAGCGTGTGTAATTTATATTTGCCTTATTAAGAAGAGGTTCAATAATAAAATAACAGTTGCATTATCAACGTTATTTTTAGTTGCACAGATTGCGTTGTTAGTTCCAACGGGAGATTTGCCAACAGTATGGTGGATTCCATGTATGGTGTCTGCGGCATTTTTAATGTATTTATTCATATATACGGTAGGAAATGTGCATTCAATTACGGCGGCATATTTATGTGCGAGAGCATTTCTTATTGCTGAGTTTACAGCATCATTTCAGTGGCAGTTGGATTGTTATCTGAATGCAAGAGTTGATGTTGAGCATTTTGTATTTGCAAAGATAGTAATGCTGGTTGTTATATATACAGCAATTTTTGTATTAGTTGCATTTATGGAAAAGCCGTTAATGAATCCTGAATATTTAAATAAAATTACATATAAAGAATTTATTGCAGTTATAGCTATAGTGGCAGTAGCATTTACATTTAGTAATTTAAGTTTTATTTGGAAAAATACTCCATTTTCAAGTGGATTTAGAAGTGACATATTTAACATTAGAACATTATTTGATTTAGCAGGAATGACAATTCTTTATGCTTATCAAAGTAGAGTTTGTGAACTTATGGCTGAGTCAGAAATTGTAACAATGGATTCAATGTTAAAGAGCCAGTATAATCAATATAGAAATTATCAGGAAAGCATAGATTTAATTAATATGAAATATCATGATTTAAAGCATCAGATTGCAGGTCTTAGGGCAGAAACGGATATCGATAAAAGAACAGAGTGGCTTGATGCAATGGAAGATGATATTAGAGGATTTGAGAGTGTTACTAATACAGGAAATAAGGTATTAGATACTATTATAGCGGGAAAGATAATGCATGGACAGAAATATGATATTAAGTTTACCTGTGTTATTGATGGAAAATTACTTGAGTTTATGCATGTTACTGATATTTGTACTATATTTGGAAATGCAATTGATAATGCAATTGAAAATGTAGTAATGATTAAGGATATTGAAAAAAGAATTATACACGTGACTGTTTCTGCAAAGAATAAATTTGTACTTATTCAATTTCAGAATTATTGCGAAGTTAAACCAAATGAGGATAAAAGAGGAGTTAGATTATTTGAGAGTTCAAAGGCTGACAAAAGAAATCATGGATTCGGACTTAAGAGTATTCAATATACAGTTGACAAATATGACGGAACCATGAAAGCAGGAATGAATAAAGATTGGTTTGAACTCACAATATTAATTCCTTGTAGTAACAAATAATTGTTAAATAAATGTGAAAAGTGCACATATAAGTGCACTTTTTTTGTGCAAAAAGTATATGTAAAATGCAGTTGATGAGTGATTTTCGACAGTTTATGACAGAAAACTCAAATTAAATTAGGATGTGGTAAATTATAGTTACAAGGAAACAGCGGATATCGCTCAGATGAAAAAGGAGGAAATGAGATGTTAGCTATTAACTGGGATGACGTTATAGGAGTTATTCAGAGTATTTCAACACATTTAATAGTAGGTGTAATAGCAATTATTGTCGGTATAATTGCTATCGTAGCAGTAAAAGGATTAAAGAAACCTTTAAAGCGTTTGGTTCGTGGAGAGGTTTTGGTAGCAATGGTATTGGTAATTGTTGTGTTAGCAAATTTAATTTGTACAGGACCAATGAACACATTGTTAACATCAGTAGCAGGAAAGCCGGTTAGCAAAATCGACGCAAAGACAACTGAAGAAGCTACTGATTTAGTTTCAGAAATTGTGGAAGAAGGAGCAGTTCTTTTAAAGAATGATGATAACGTTCTTCCTGTAACAAGTGGTAAGTTAAACGTATTTGGCTGGGGTTCAACAAATCCTTGCTATGGTGGTACAGGTTCAGGTGCATTAAATGATGCATATCCTACAGTTAATTTAATCAAAGGTTTAAATGACGCAGGAATCGAAACAAACAAGGAATTAACAAAATTTTACACAGATTATGAAGATAAACATCCTGAAGTAGGAATGATGAGTTGTGATTGGACATTACCTGAGCCAAATGTAAGTCTTTACACAGATGAAATGATGAACAATGCAAAAGAATTTTCAAACACAGCAATGGTAGTTATTTCACGTGTAGGTGGTGAAGGTGCTGACCTTCCAACAGATATGGCAGCAGTTGCTGACGGAACATACAAAGCAGATATTCCGATGACATATGACGATTCAGTAAATGAAGGAAAAGACTGGGACAAAGGAGATCATTTCTTACAGTTATCAAACAGAGAAGAAGAAATGCTTGATCTTGTATGTAAAAACTTTGACAACGTAATTGTTGTATACAATGGTGCAAACCCATTTGAATTAGGATTTATTAATGATTACAAACAGATTAAGGGTGCATACTGGTGTGCAGGTGCAGGTCAGTCAGGATTTGACGGATTTGGACGTATCGTATCAGGTGAAGTTAACCCATCAGGTAGATTAGTTGATACATTTGTATATGATTTGACAAAAGCTCCAACATGGAATAACATGGGAGAATTTGAATATACAAATATGAGTGATTTCAAGGTTGATGCAACAGCTTTCAGTCCTGAAACACAGCCAACTTTTGTAAATTATGTTGAAGGAATTTATGTAGGATATAAGTTCTATGAAACAGCAGCTACAGAAGGTCTTATTGATTATGATAAGACAGTTCAGTACCCATTTGGATACGGACTTAGCTACAGCACATTTGAACAAAAAATTGTAAATTCAAGCACAGAAGGTGATACTGTAACATTGACAGTTGAAGTTAAGAACACAGGATCAGTTGCTGGTAAGGATGTTGTAGAAGTATATTATAATCCTCCATATACAAATGGTGGTATTGAAAAATCAAGTGCAAACTTAGTTACATATACTAAGACAGGTTCAATTGAACCGGGTGCAACTCAAACAGTTGAGGTTTCATTTGATAAAGAAGATATGGCATCTTATGATTCAAAGACAGCTAAAGCATATGTTTTAGAACAAGGTGACTATGTGGTATCTATAAATTCAGATTCACATACAGTATTAGACAGCGTTAATGTAAATGTTCCTGAAACAATTACATATGGCGAAGATAACAAACGTGAAAGTGATGTATCAGTTGCAACAAACGAATTTGATTTCGCAGAAGGTGATGTAACATACCTTTCAAGAGCAGATAAATTTGCAAACTATGAAGAAGCAACAAAGGCTCCAACAAGTACAGAGATGTCAGATGAAGCTAAAGCAGGATTTTATAATGTATCAAATTATGATGCAAAAGCAGGTGAAAAAGATGAAGATCCTGATGCAGAATATCCAACAACAGGAAAGAATGCAGGAATTAATTTAGTTGACATGCGTGGTGTAGACTATGATGATGAAAAATGGGATACATTTATGGATCAGTTAACAATTAAGGAAATGAACAGTATGACATCTCTTGGTGGATATCAGACTGCAGCAATTAAATCAGTAGGAAAATATAGAACAAATGACTGTGATGGTCCGGCTTCTATTAATAACAACTTTACAGGACAGGGTTCTGTAGGATTCCCTGCAGCAGTAGTAATTGCAGCTACATGGAATAATGAATTAGCAAATAAATTTGGTGATTCAATCGGAACAATGGCAGATCAGATGGATACAGCAGGTTGGTATGGCCCGGCTATGAACATTCATCGTACAGCATTTGCAGGACGTAACTTTGAATACTATTCAGAAGATGGTGTATTGTCAGGAGATATCGCTACAAGCGCAATTCAGGGTGCACAGGCTCACGGAGTATATGCATATATGAAACACTTTGCATTAAATGATCAGGAAACAAATAGAACAAGTATGCTTTGCACATGGGCAAATGAACAGGCAATCCGTGAAGTTTACTTAAAGCCATTTGAAAAATCAGTTAAAGACGGTGGCTCATTAGCAGTTATGTCATCATTCAACTACATTGGAAACTGCTGGGCTGGTGGATGCTCAGAATTATTAGAAGATGTTCTCCGTGGTGAATGGGGATTCAAGGGATTTGTTGAAACTGACTACTTTGGTGTATATGGTTACATGAACGCTGACCAGGCAATTCGTAACGGTACAGACCTTATGTTAGTAAACTATGCAACAGAAGCAAATGATATGAAATATACTGAAACAGCAGGAGCACAGCAGAAATTACGTCAGTCAGCAAAGCGTATTCTCTATGTTGTAGCAAATAGCCGTCAGTACAGTGAACTTGGAATTGAACAGTCACAGCAGCCAAACCGTTGGGAAACAATTCTTAAAGTTGTAGATGTTTGCGCAGCAATTATCTTAATTGCCTGGGAAATCTTATTAATAGTAAACTTCAACAAGAGAAGAAAAGAAGTTGTTGTAGAACAGGCAGAATAATATAGTTGTTTAAGAATAATTATAGATTATAACTAAAGGTAATCATGCTATTTGTAGGGCATGACGACCGGAAAACTCCCTCAAATGCATCCTTACTTAAGTGATTAAAACTTAAGTAAGGATGCATCTTTTTTATGCACAATGAAAGAGTTTCAGCCTGATTAATGTCAAACTGATTTAAAGATATAATGTCCTGGGTTTAAGATAGTATTTATGCTTACAAGTAGTGAAAGTGCTCTGCTAGTCCGGCTGACAATTATGCTTATAAGTAGTGAAAGTATTCTACTAATATATCTACAACTGTGATTACAATCAGTAAAAGCATTCCTTAAAGATACCCGTATAAAAGCACCGTTTATGTCTCTAAAACGGCAGTTTATGACAAAAGAATATATTTGATATTTTAGATGATATATTAAGATTAACAAAATGAAAGAAGAATTTAGCAACAAAAAAGAAAGTTAGTACATAAATATTGCGATTAGAAAAGGAGAGTAAAATGAAACATCAGGACTTACTTAATAAAATGACTTTGGACGAAAAAGCAGCAATATTAAGCGGAATGACAGAGTGGGAAACAAGAAATATTGACAGATTAAATATACCGTCAATGTTTTGCTCTGACGGACCTCATGGGATTCGTAAGCAGGAAGGTGATGGCGATCATTTAGGATTAAATGCATCAGTTCCAGCAACATGTTTCCCAACAGCAGCAACAGTTGCAAACAGCTGGGATCCGGAATTAGGCGAAGAAATAGGAAAAGCTTTAGGCGAGGAAGCAGTAGCTTTAAATGTAAATGTAATACTTGGTCCGGGATTAAATGTAAAAAGAAATCCTTTATGTGGAAGAAATTTTGAATATTTTTCAGAAGACCCATATTTAGCAGGAAAAATGGCTGCTTCATATATTAAGGGAATTCAAAGTAAAGGTGTTGCAGCATGCCCAAAACATTATGCAGTAAATAGTCAGGAATTAAGAAGAATGGCTTCTGATTCTGTATTAGATGAAAGAACATTAAGAGAAATATATTTAACAAATTTTGAAATTGCCGTAAAAGAAGGAAATGCGAAAGCTATTATGAGTGCATATAATCAGGTAAATGAAGTATATGCAAATGAGAATAAGCATTTATTACAGGATATTTTAAGAGATGAATGGGGATTTGATGGAATAGTTATTACAGACTGGGGAGCATCAAATGACCATACAGCAGGCGTTGCAGCAGGATCTAATTTAGAGATGCCGGCACCGGGACTAGGTTCAGCAAGAGAACTTTTAAAATCAATTGAAGAAGAAAGACTTATGGTCTGATTTCATTTGCGCGGTGCATATCCACGCTTGCACCGATGTATCCTTGAATCGGATCCAGCACCACCAACCGTGCGCCGGTTTGTTCTATTGCCTGTTCCAGCCGGTCATCGTCCAGTGTCAGCACCCTGTCGAAATCGTCAATTACCATCACCCTTGCACAATCTGCGCCCGCTGCCACAAGGCGCGGCTTGATTGTATCGGATAGACCGTCCTCTGCCGTCTGATAAATGACATTGACCGGCTCCATTGGCGGCGCTCCCTCCCACACAGGCTTGCCGGTTGTCAGCGCTGCGATGATTTGCAGCACCAGTGTGGTTTTTCCCTCGCCGGGGTCGCCCTGTAAAATTGTGATTTTCCCCAGCGGGATAAACGGATACAGCAGCCATTTTACTGCCTCTATCGGAATTGTATCCATAGAGATCAGCTTTACATGATTTCTTTGCATAAGCCCCACTTTCTTCTTCAAAAATGGCGGCTGCTGTGGTAGAATATCAGTGGTGCCTGATAGTTACACACAGCAGCCGCTGTTGGTACTGTCTTTCATCGGGAGCGTTTACCCCTGCACGGGTAAACGCTCTTTTTGTTGTTCAACTTTTTCCCTCGGCATTGAAATAGCCGATTTCTTCCCAAACCTTGCGGTCAGGGCAGTAATAGTTATACTCATTTGATCCGTCCAGCTTGATTGCATAGCCAAACTTGAATGCGCCCTGCTGTAAGCCAACTCTTACATACTGCGCGTCCTTGTGCATAGCTTTTGCAATTTCCGTTACAGGCACATTTCTGCCGGTAAAAGCCGGCATTGCCGTATAGGTCTGCCTCTCAACCATTTCTTACACCTCCCTCTGCTTGTGATTGCCTTTCAGCAATTTCATTATACGCAGCATTATTGCATATGTCAATATTGTATGCGCAAATTATTTGCGTATAAATTTTCAAACATGCTTGATTTCTTCGCATGTATATGGTAGTATTAAGGCGAGGTGAGAAGCCATGAATCTTACAAATGAACAAATCGGGCAGCGAATCAAGGCTGTCCGCTCAGAAAAGAATCTGACACAAACCCAGCTTGCACAGCTTTTAGGGAAAAGTCTGCGCACCGTGCAAAGCTACGAAAGCGGCGAAAGCCGGATTTTACTGGATACTGTAACCACTATCGCATACGCTTTAGGCGTAACGCCCGCATATCTGCTGGGCGTAAGCGAGCCGCAAATCAAGCTGAATACCCTTGCCGATGTGGTTACTGTACTTTATGAGTTAAACAAGAAGCAAGAACTTCACTTCGACATTGACATTACCCACGAGCGCTGTGATGACGGCAATTTTACCGCTTCACTGAAATTCCGCGCCACAGACCCGGATGCCACTCTGAACGAAACGCTCTGCTTTTTGCTGGAACAGTTTTCCTCGGAGCGTTCTTGGGGCGAGGACTATTGGCATGACCCCAGCCGCCTTACCAGCTTCACAAACGAAAAAATTGCGCAATATGCCAACACCCCATTGACCGACAAGCCCTTGTACACTGCCGATTTAAGCAAATACGACATGGCAGAATTAAAGAATATGACCAAGGAACAGTTGGACAGCCTGAAATAATGTTGATAAGAGGTCATTCCTCTTTATCATAGAATGTGCCTGAGCGAAAGGAAGTTTGATAATAACATGAGATTACCCAATGGCTACGGCAGCGTAGTCAAAATGTCCGGAAAACGCAGAAAACCTTACATGGTACGCAAAACCATCGGCTGGCATTTAGACGAGACCAAAGGCAGGCAGATTCAGGATTTTCAGATTATCGGCTATGCCGAAACCCGCGCCGAGGGTCTGAGAATGCTGGCTGAATACAATCAGAATCCCTATGATGTTAATGTTGCTAAAGTCACCTTTTCCGAGGTCTACGAGCGCTGGTCAAAGTATAAGTATCCCATCATATCCGACTCCAATGCAAAGGGCTACACGGCTTCCTACAAGGTCTGTGGTATCTTGTATGACAAGCCTTTCCGCGAGATCAAACTCTGTGATTTGCAGCTTGTAGTTGACACCTGTGGCAAAAATTATCCCACACTCAAAAAGTTAAAGGGCTTATTCAATCAAGTGTACGAATACGCCATGAAGAACGACATCTGCAACAAAGATTATTCGCAGTATGTTGATCTGACAGGCTACCGTAACAAGAACCCCAACAAGCGCGACCGTAACATCTTCAGCAAAGACGAGTTGGCAAGGCTTTGGGCGCACGAGGCTAATCCTTACTGCCAAATCATTTTGATGCTGAATTACAATGCCTGCCGCATCTCGGAATTTCTCGATTTGAAGAAAGAGAATGTCCACCTGAAAGAACAGTACTTTGATGTAGTTGCTGCCAAAACCGAAAACGGCGTCCGCAAAGTGCCGATTGCCGACAAACTGCTGCCATTCTACGAAGCGTGGTTCGAGCGCTCTCCTTGCGAATATCTGCTCTGCACTACCGAGGGGCAGCACCTTGACTACTTCAACTACTGCGACACCTATTGGGATCCGCTGATGGAAGAATACGACATGAAGCACACGCCCCACGACACACGCCATACCTGCATTTCCATGATGGCCGATGCCGGGGTTGCTCCTACCATTCAAAAGAAGATTGCCGGTCATTCCGGCGCTATGAGCCTGACAGAGCGCGTGTACACCCACTTGGACATTCAGACACTCATTGATGGCATCAACATGATTTGTCCAGTGTAAGGCTTTTTTTACAAATAAAAAGCAGGAGACATTCTCCTTGCGGAAAACATCTCCTGCGATAAGACTTATGGCGCTGTGGAAGTCTGCTGCATATTCGCTTATTGTGTGCTGCTTTTTCAGCAAGCTCCAAAGCGATTTGCTGCATTCCACGGCTTCAGACACTTCCGATTTTCTGCACACAGTCGTGCAAAAAAGCTGTGAAGCGTTCTGAAAGGTTCGCAAATACTGCTGATAATTAGCGCTTGCTGAACTGGGGAGCGCGGCGGGCAGCCTTCAAGCCGTACTTCACGAAACCGAAGCTCGATTTTGCTTGATATTACGCGGTTTTTCAAGCCTTTTGCTCTTCGTCCACCAGTTCTTAAACCCACAATTTTGTGAGCTTTTGTCGGATTTTAACCCTAATCTTTTTTTGATGTGTCGATTGCTCTGTTGA
>OGYE01002638.1_pt1 | contig 10819 bp, 12 predicted proteins | sample 1576471 | NCBI WGS metagenome assembly OGYE01 (sample SAMEA3541532, study PRJEB24748) | human gut metagenome | biome: human gut; feature: human-associated habitat; material: faeces | place: China | collected 2012
TGTATTTTCAATAGTTGGTTTTAACTATGATGGGTTATGTCTATGTCAGAGAGTCAGAGGAGCTGATGGATGATGCAAGAAAGGCTGTTTCAGAAGCACTTGAGAAATGCCTGAAAGGAAGACATACAGACTGGAATAAGATCAAGCTTGTGATCCGTGATGCAATGAATGACTATATCTGGAAGAAGACAAAGAGAAGACCAATGGTGATCCCAATCATCATGGATGTGGATGTGTAAGATATGATAGTAGATGAACGTATTATTACATTCATCAATTCTATGGATACAGAGAACAGTGAAATACTGGAGACAATTGAACAGGAAGCTCTGGCGGCGGATGTACCGATCATCCGACGAGAGATGCAGAGCTTCCTGGAGGTTCTCCTTTTGATGAAAAAACCTATGCGCGTTCTGGAAGTCGGAACTGCCGTAGGTTTCTCTGCGTTATTGATGAGTGATTACCTGCCGGAAGGCGGACATATAACAACAATAGAGAATTATGAGAAGAGAATCCCGATTGCGAGGGAGAATTTCCGCAGAGCGGGAAAGGAAGATAAGATTACTCTGATTGAAGGAGATGCGACAGAAGTACTTGCGGAAATGGAAGGAACTTTTGATTTTATCTTTATGGATGCCGCGAAAGGGCAATATATTCATTATCTTCCGAATGTGTTGCGACTGCTTTCGGATGGAGGCTGTCTTGTGTCAGACAATGTGATGCAGGATGGGGATATCATAGAATCCCGTTTTGCGGTAGAACGCAGAAATCGTACAATACATGCGAGAATGCGGGAATATCTGTATGAATTGAAACACAGAGAGGATCTGGTCACATCTATTATTCCGCTTGGAGATGGTGTGGCAGTGAGCATAAAACAAGGAGTAGAAAAATGAGTAGACCGATCGAACTATTGATCCCGGCGAGTAGCCTGGAAGTGTTAAAAACAGCTGTAATTTTCGGTGCTGATGCAGTATATATCGGAGGAGAAGCATTTGGGTTGCGTGCGAAAGCAAAAAATTTCTCTATGGAAGAAATGAAAGAGGGAATAGAATTCGCACATGCACATGATGTAAAAGTGTATGTTACAGCAAATATTCTTGCCCACAACGATGATCTTGAAGGGGTAAGAGAATATTTTGAAGAGTTGAGAGAGATTAAACCTGATGCACTGATCATTGCAGATCCGGGGGTGTTTGAGATTGCAAAAGAGGTATGTCCTGAGATTGAGCGTCATATCAGTACACAGGCGAATAACACAAACTATGCAACTTATAACTTTTGGTATCGCCAGGGTGCAAGTCGTGTGGTTTCAGCAAGAGAATTGTCTCTGAAAGAGATTAAGGAGATCAGAGAAAGAATTCCGGAAGATCTTGAAATTGAGACATTTGTCCATGGAGCAATGTGTATCTCTTATTCCGGACGCTGCCTTCTGAGTAATTATTTTACAGGAAGGGACGCAAACCAGGGTGCATGTACACACCCATGCCGTTGGAAGTATGCAGTAGTCGAGGAAAAGAGACCGGGAGAATATCTGCCGGTCTATGAGAATGAACGCGGAACTTACATCTTTAATTCAAAAGATCTTTGTATGATCGAGCATATTCCGGAATTGATTGATGCAGGAATTGACAGTTTTAAGATCGAAGGACGAATGAAAACAGCACTTTATGTTGCAACAGTGGCGAGAACTTACCGCAAAGCAATTGATGATTATCAGAAAGATCCAGAGCTTTACAAGAAGAACATGCCTTGGTATCTGGATCAGATTTCAAACTGTACTTATCGTCAGTTTACGACTGGATTTTTCTTTGGAAAACCAGATCATGAGACACAGATTTATGACAATAACACATATATCCGAGAGTATACTTATCTTGGAATTGTCGGGGCCGTTGAGAATGGGCTTGCAAGAATTGAACAGCGCAATAAGTTTTCTGTAGGTGAGACAATTGAGATCATGAAGCCGGACGGAAGTAATGTTGAGGCAAAGGTTCTCCGGATCCTGAATGAGGATGGAGAGGAACAGGAAAGTGCACCGCATTCAAAGCAGGTTCTTCATGTAGAACTGAGCGAGACACCAGCTCAGTACGATCTTCTCAGAAGACAGGAAGAGGATAAAGAAGTTAATTCATAGAAGAGTCTTAGAAATTTCAAAAATATTGTCGGAGTTTTCCGATAGCACTTTTTTCGATACGGGATACATAGGAGCGGGAGATGCCCAGTTGTGCGGCAATCTCCCGCTGCGTGTATTCTTCTCCCTGATACAGTCCGTATCGCATTTTCAGTACAAGTTTTTCTCTTGGAGAAAGTTCATTTTCCAGTTTTTCATAAAGCTTTTGAATATTGTCCTTCAGATGAATCCGCTCTGGAATATCTGTTTCTGTAGATTCGATGATATCGTAGAGGTTGACTTCATTTCCTTCCCGATCTGTGCCAATCGGTTCATAAAGAGAGATTTCATGGCTGCATTTTTTTCTGGCGCGCAGATACATCAGGACTTCATTTTCTACACAACGGGAGGCATAGGCAGCCAGACGATTTCCTTTTTCAGGATCGAACGTAATTATAGCTTTGATCAGGCCAATCGTGCCGATGGAAATCAGATCTTCCGGATCTTCACTGGTATTTTGGTATTTCCGTATAACATGGGCAACGAGACGGAGATTGCGTTCAATTAAAATATGCTTGGCTTCCAGATCGCCCTCGGTGTATCTCTGAATGTATTTTTTCTCTTCCGCCGGTGTGAGGGGATTAGGAAATGCTTTCAAGACAGCACCTCTGGATGCATTTAATATAGTTTATGAAAAAATGTGGAAATTGTGCTTTTCCATATGCTCAAGTTCTCGGAAACTGATTGACAAATCGATATTCGGAAGTTATGATATCTATACATTCTCGGAATGTCAGTTCCGAAAATCAAATCCGGCTGATTCAGCCAGAATTTCAGCAGCTTACAATGGGGTGTAAGAAGAACAGGTGCGCTTGTGACTGGGAAAAGGAAGGAGCGCATATGAGTTTTAGTACAGTAAAATCCGCGGCAATGGAAGGGCTTGCGGTAGAAATTGTCTATGTGGAGGCGGATGTCAGTAATGGACTTCCGATTTTTCACATGGTGGGATATCTGTCGTCAGAGGTGAAAGAAGCAGCAGAACGCGTACGGTCTGCAGTCCGGAATTCAGGTCTTGAATTTCCGGCGAAACGTGTGGTGATCAATCTTTCGCCGGCAACTATGAGGAAAAGAGGAGCGTCATTTGATCTTCCAATCGCAGTGTCGATTCTGACGTCACTTGGCGTTTTACAACAGAATAGAAGAATGAAAGACTGTATGATCATCGGAGAACTGGGATTGGATGGACAAGTCAGAAAAGTTCCCGGGATTCTTTCTATGGTATCAGAGGCAAAGGTACAAAAAGTTACAAGCTGTATTGTTCCGAGAGAAAATGAAAAGGAAGCAGAACTTGTAGAAGGGGTTCGGATCATTGCAGTTGGAAGTCTCAGGGAATGTATCAGTTATTTGAAAGATGGAGACAGAACAGGTGGAGAACAGAGATATCTTGGTGAAAAAGAGGCTGATAAAATAGAAGATAGAGGAAAAGTGGGAGAAGAAGTACCTGATTTCGCAGACTTATATGGTCAGGAGAATGTTCGTCGGGCAGCGGAAATTGCTGTGGCGGGAGGGCATAATCTGCTTATGGTCGGACCACCCGGAAGCGGGAAGACAATGACCGCAAAATGTATGGCAGGAATTCTGCCGCCGATGAATTATGAAGAAAGTATGGAGCTTACAAAGCTTTATAGTGTCATGGGAATGCTGGATGGAAGGGAACCACTGATTTCCAGAAGACCTTTTCGAGAGGTACATCATACTGCAACGAGAGCAGCACTGATTGGTGGTGGGATTGTTCCAAGACCAGGAGAGATCAGCCTGGCGCATAGTGGTATTTTATTTTTGGATGAACTTCCTGAATTTAAGAGAAGTGTTCTTGAAGTGCTCAGGCAGCCATTGGAACAACGCAGCATACAGATCACAAGAACCAGTGGAAATTATATCTTTCCGGCCGATTTTATGCTTGTGTCTGCCATGAATACGTGTCCGTGTGGGAAATTTCCATCGACAGCCTGTACTTGTACGCCGGCACAGATCCAGGCGTATTTAAGCAAGATCAGCCAACCGTTTCTCGATCGGATTGACCTTAGTGTTGAAGCTTCTAAAGTGGAATATCGGGATTTGGTGAAAGAGTCTGTTTCCTGTCCGGAGTCTTCGGCGGTGATCAAAGTGCGGGTATGTGAAGCAAGAAAGAGACAGAAGATTCGCTACCAAAACACGAAGATCCAGTGTAATGCAATGCTTCATGGTGCAGAATTGAGTAAGTATTGCAGATTAAACGGAGAAGAAATGCGACTGATGGGGCAGGCTTATGATGTACTGAATCTGACGGCGAGGTCTTATCACCGAATCTTAAAGGTTGCGAGAACGATTGCGGATTTAGATTACAGTGAGGAGATAAAACTGGAACATTTACAGGAGGCAATTGGTTATCGGACATTGGACAAGAAATATTGGGGGAGGTATGTATGATGTGTGAAGAGATGATTTTTGAATACTGGTTTTCTACGATTCGAAAACTATCTGCAAGAAAAAAGTATCTGCTCCGAGAACTCATAGGAAGTGGAAAGAAGATATATTATATAGAAGAAACTGAAATTACAGGAATTGAATTCCTTACAGAGGAAGAAAAAGAGGGATTAAAAAAAGCCCGGAAAGAGAAAACGAAAGAACAATTAAAAGAAGAGTTTTACAAAATGCAGGAACATGGAATCGAATTTATTCCATTTTTTTCAAAAGAATATCCTCCGGGGCTGGCTGAGATACCAGATCCCCCGTTTGCTCTTTTTGTGAAAGGAACATGTCCGGGAGCACCAAAGAGAGCAGCAATTGTCGGAGCAAGGGGATGTAGTGGATACGGAGAACACTATACAAGAGAATTTGCAGAAGCACTGGCAGCCGTAGGTGTTGATATCATCAGTGGCATGGCGAAAGGAATCGATGGAACAGGACAAAGAGCAGCGTTGAATGCAGGCGGAAAATCTTATGCTGTTTTAGGGAGCGGAGTGGATGTCTGTTATCCAAGAGATCATATCGGTTTATATATGGATATCATAGAACACGGAGGCGGAATCCTTTCGGAATTTCCACCGGGAACCCCTCCGCTTGCAATGAATTTTCCAATGAGGAACCGGATCATCAGCGGACTGTCAGATGCAGTTCTGGTAATGGAGGCAAGGGTGAGAAGTGGTTCTTTGATTACAGCAGATATGGCACTGGAGCAGGGAAAGGATGTTTATGCTCTTCCGGGACCGCTGGACAGTCCTTTGAGTGCCGGGTGTAATCACCTGATCCAACAGGGTGCCGGAATCCTTCTGAATCCTAAAAATCTGCTGGAAGAATGGGGGATTGAAACAAATGTTTTGTGCAGAAACACGGAGATAAAAAACGAGAAAAATAAAAAAGTGCTTGAAAGTACAGATGATTTGGTGTATAGTTGTGTCGGTTTGTATCCCAAGAATGTGGATCAGATTGCGCAGGAATCTCGGGTGGAGATCAGAAAATTGATGAGCATTCTTGTTACACTGGAACTGCAGGGATACATTCGTGAAATAACAAAGAATTATTATATCAGAATAAAATAGGAGTATAGTTTTTATGGCACATTATCTTGTAATCGTGGAGTCTCCTGCAAAGGTGAAGACGATTAAAAAGTTTCTAGGAAGCAATTATACAGTTGCAGCATCACAGGGACACGTCAGGGATCTGCCGAAAAGTCAGCTAGGAATTGACGTGGAGAATGATTACGAACCAAAATATATTACCATTCGTGGAAAAGGAGAGATTCTTGCAACGCTCAGAAAAGAGGCGAAGAAATCAGACAAAGTTTATCTTGCAACCGACCCTGACCGTGAAGGAGAGGCTATTTCCTGGCATCTTGCTGCTGCCTTGAAGCTGGACGAGAAGAAAATGCGCCGTATTACATTTAATGAGATTACAAAGAATGCTGTGAAAGCATCTTTGAAAGCACCACGTGATATTGACATGGATCTTGTGGATGCACAGCAGGCAAGAAGAGAGCTTGACCGTATGGTTGGATATAAGATCAGTCCATTGCTTTGGGCAAAGGTAAAGCGTGGGTTGAGTGCCGGACGTGTACAGTCAGTCGCACTTCGTATTGTTGCAGACAGGGAAGCAGAGATTGATGCATTTATTCCGGAAGAGTACTGGTCATTGGATGCACAACTGAAAGTAAAAGGTGAGAAACGTCCTCTGACAGCGAAGTTCTACGGAACAGAGAAGAAAAAGATGACGATCCATTCAAAAGAAGAGATGGACGAGATCTTAAAGAAATTAGAGAACGAAGAGTTCCAGATTATAGATATCAAGAACAGTGAGAGGACGCGTAAAGCACCACTCCCATTTACGACGAGTACGCTGCAGCAGGAAGCTGCCAAGGCATTGAACTTTGGTACACAGAAGACAATGCGTATTGCACAGCAGCTGTATGAAGGTGTGGACATTAAAGGGAATGGAACAGTGGGTGTGATTACTTATCTTCGTACGGATTCTACACGTATTTCAGAGGAAGCCGATGCAGCAGCAAGAAGCTATATTGCTGAGACTTACGGGGAAGCATATGTAGCAGAAGGAACAAAAACAAAGTCTTCAGATAAGAAGATTCAGGATGCGCATGAGGCGATCCGCCCGACAGATATTACACGCACACCGGCAGCAATCAAGGATTCATTAAGCAGAGATCAGTTCCGTCTGTATCAGCTGATCTGGAAACGCTTCACAGCAAGCCGCATGCAGCCGGCGAAGTATGAGACAACAGCAGTCAAGATCGGAGCCGGTGAGTACTGCTTTACTGTATCAACAGCAAGGGTTGCATTTGATGGATTCCGCTCTGTGTATGTAGAGGCAGAGGAAGAGAAGGAAGAGAGCAATGTACTGGTCGGACATCTTAGCATGGATTCTGTTCTTACAAAAGAAGAATTTGATCCAAAGCAACATTTTACGCAGCCGCCGGCACATTATACAGAGGCGAGTCTTGTAAAGACAATGGAAGAGCTTGGGATCGGACGTCCAAGTACCTATGCTCCAACCATTTCTCTGATCCTTGGAAGAAGATATATTACAAAAGAAGGCAAGAATCTTTATCTGACAGAGATTGGTGAAGTTGTTAATAATATTATGAAACAGTCATTCCCAAGTATTGTAGATGTTCATTTTACAGCGAATATGGAAGGTCTTCTTGATATGGTTGAAGAAGGAAAAGTTCCGTGGAAGGAAGTAATCCGTAATTTCTATCCGGATCTTGAGGAAGCTGTTGAAATTGCAGAAAAAGAGCTTGAGGAAGTTAAGATTGAAGATGAAGTAACAGATGTGATCTGTGAAGAGTGCGGTCGTAACATGGTGATCAAATACGGTCCGCATGGTAAATTCCTTGCATGCCCGGGATTCCCGGAATGCAGAAATACAAAACCATATCTGGAAAAGATCGGAGTTCCGTGTCCTGTGTGTGGAAAAGAAGTTGTTATCCGCAAAACAAAAAAGGGAAGAAAGTATTATGGATGTGAGGATAATCCGGAATGTGAATTTATGTCCTGGCAGAAGCCATCCAGTAAGAAATGTCCGGAATGTGGTGGATACATGGTAGAAAAAGGCAATAAATTAGTTTGTGCTGATGAAAAGTGCGGATATGTGGAAACAATTAAGAAAGAAGATTAAATATTTCAAAAAACAGAAAAACACAACGTTGCTATTTTCTGAATTGTATGATAATATAAGCTAGTAAGGAATTTGAAATTTGATTTGTGTATACAACTTGGAAAATAATAGTTACTGTTTGCTAGAAGTAGTGAATAAGAGCAAATCATGTGGAGGAGACAATGAGCGTACAATTATTGGATAAGACCAGAAAGATTAATAAGTTGCTGCATAATAATAACTCCAGCAAAGTTGTGTTTAATGATATCTGTGCGGTACTGACAGAGATTTTGGACTCAAATGTGCTGGTAGTCAGCAAGAAGGGAAAGATTCTTGGAGTCAGCAAAAGCAATAAGGTGAGAGAAATCAGTGAACTGATCACAGAATCCGTAGGATCTCATATTGATAATATGCTTAATGAAAGATTGCTGAGTGTTCTGTCTACAAAAGAGAATGTTAATCTGGAGACACTTGGTTTTTCTTCAGATGCTGTGGAAGGATGTCAGGCAATCATCACACCGATCGATATTGCCGGGGAGCGTCTCGGAACATTGTTTATCTACAAACAGGATGCAACGTATTCTATTGATGATATTATTCTCAGTGAATATGGTACTGCTGTAGTAGGACTTGAGATGCTTCGTTCAGTGAATGAAGAAAGTGCGGAAGAGACAAGAAAAGAACATGTCGTTCAGGCAGCAATCAGCACACTTTCTTTCTCAGAGCTGGAAGCAATCATTCATATCTTTAAAGAACTTGATGGTACAGAGGGAATCTTGGTTGCCAGCAAGGTAGCGGATCGTGTGGGAATTACAAGATCGGTTATCGTGAATGCACTTCGCAAGTTTGAAAGTGCAGGAGTAATTGAATCACGTTCTTCAGGAATGAAAGGAACTTATATTAAAGTTCTGAATGATTATGTATTTACAGAGCTCGAGAGGATTGAGAAAGAACGGATGTAAGCAGAAGGAGAAGACAAGATGTACGAGGGAAATCCGGTTGATCTGCAGATGGAAAAAGTGATTTCAGCAGATGCTATTTTTGATGATACAACAAGAGTCTGTAAGGTGGATCATTATGATACAGAAGAAGATTACATTTATCTTGAAGTGATGGAAAATCCTCTGACAACGATTCTGCTGGATGCAAAATACAGATGTTATATTTCAACGGGGACAGAGCTGTTGTGTTGCTCCGGTGTTGTGAAAGAGAGATACCAGTCGGAAGACAGGAATCTACTGAAGTTTAAAATTGAGAACGGATTCTATGAGATGAACGAAAGAAGATCATAGAGAAGTTTTAGAGACGAAAGAAAAGCTGTGAGGCAGAGAAAGCCCCATGGCTTTTCTTTTATAAAAAATATGTAAACTGTGTTGACAAATGAAATGGGGAGTGCTATTTTATATTCATGGGTTAGCACTCAAGAGAAATGAGTGCTAATAAAGTAAGGAGGAATTACAATGAAATTAGTACCATTAGGTGACAAGATCGTTTTAAAACAGTTAGAAGCAGAAGAGACAACAAAGTCCGGAATCGTATTACCGGGACAGGCAAAAGAGAAACCACAGGAAGCAGAAGTAATCGCAGTCGGACCTGGCGGAGTTGTGGATGGAAAAGAAGTTGTAATGCAGGTTAAGGTTGGAGATAAAGTAATTTATTCCAAATATGCCGGAACAGATGTAGAGCTTGAAGGAGAGAAATACATCATTGTAAAGCAGAATGATATTCTTGCAATTGTAGAGTAATACCCAGACAAATATAAAGGAGATGCAGTTAAAATGGCAAAGGAAATCAAATACGGATCAGAAGCAAGAGCAGCACTTGAAAGAGGTGTGAATCAGTTAGCTGATACAGTTAAAGTAACATTAGGACCAAAAGGAAGAAACGTAGTACTTGATAAATCATTCGGTGCTCCGCTTATTACAAATGATGGTGTAACAATCGCGAAAGAGATTGAACTGGAAGATGGATTTGAGAACATGGGTGCACAGCTGATCAGAGAAGTTGCAGCTAAGACAAATGATGTTGCCGGAGATGGTACAACAACAGCTACAGTTCTTGCACAGGCAATGGTTCACGAAGGAATGAAGAACCTTGAGGCAGGAGCAAACCCGATCGTTCTGAGAAAAGGAATGAAGAAAGCTACAGATAAAGCAGTAGAAGCAATCCGTGAGATGAGCAGCAAAGTCAACGGAAAAGAGCAGATCGCAAGAGTTGCTGCAGTTTCTTCAGGAGATGATGAAGTTGGACAGATGGTTGCAGATGCAATGGAAAAAGTATCCAACGACGGAGTTATCACAATCGAAGAGTCTAAGACAATGCAGACAGAGCTTGACCTTGTAGAAGGTATGCAGTTTGACCGTGGATATATTTCCGCATATATGGCAACAGACATGGAGAAGATGGAAGCTGTTCTTGATGATCCATATATCCTGATCACAGACAAGAAGATCAGCAACATTCAGGAGATTCTTCCTCTGTTAGAGCATGTTGGAAAGTTTCCTGTATGGAGCCTTGGGCGGTAGTCCCTATCTGACTGATAGCTCCCTTTTGTTCGTCACTTAATAAAGAGATTTCTTTCTGAGTGCGCATATAGGTTCCTATAGCCGCAATCTTAGGAAGATAATTGGTAAAAGCCGCTTTCTTTTCATAATGTGCAGCTGTTATCTTTTCAGCTGAAATGCGCAACTCTTTATTGTTGGATAATGCTAAAGCACGACAACTATCTAAGGTGAGTGTGCTTTGGGCTGAAATACTATCTAAAACACCGATAAATAGGATAAAAGCTGCAATCTTTTTCATTATAGTGTTCTTGTTTTGTTGTTTTTTAAGTTGTTTATGCAACAAAAATAAGACAAATCTTCAAGAAAGCCATATTCTGGATGTTATTTTAAAATATTTTTATAATTCTGCAATCTGTATGTTTACTGCTTTTGCTTGGTGGAGAAAAAAACAGCCGGTTCGTTTCCAACCGGCTGTTTTTTTATTAAATATATTGAAGGAGAGAATGTTCCTTGTTATTTCATGCTGAAAGCTTGTTGCAACTGATTTCAGATA
>OGYE01002643.1_pt1 | contig 10807 bp, 10 predicted proteins | sample 1576471 | NCBI WGS metagenome assembly OGYE01 (sample SAMEA3541532, study PRJEB24748) | human gut metagenome | biome: human gut; feature: human-associated habitat; material: faeces | place: China | collected 2012
TTGCCCCAAGAAACTGACGAACAACTGGAATACCTATAAGGATAACTATGTCAATAACCCCATTGCCGCCGACCGGCTTCGGTACGATGTGCTTTATCATACCGACTTAAACCGCACCCACGGCACATCAAACGGGCTTGATCTCGACAGACTGAATTGGGGCAATTATGACCTTGTGGTAATTGATGAGTCCCACAACTTCCGTAATGGCGGCAAATTAGTTGAGAACCCGGACGAGGACACCAAGGATAACCGCTATGTTACCCTGATGAAGAAGGTCATCAGAGCCGGAGTAAAGACAAAGGTGCTGATGCTTTCTGCAACGCCAGTTAATAACCGCTTCAACGATCTGAAAAATCAGCTTGCTCTTGCGTATGAAGGGCATACGGATTACATAGACGAAAAGCTCAATACTACCCGTTCCATCGACGAAATTTTCAGGAACGCACAGCGGGCGTTCAACACTTGGAGCAAGTGGGAACCGTGCGACCGCACGACTGAAAACCTGCTCAAAATGTTGGACTTTGGTTTCTTTGAGGTGCTGGACAGCGTGACCATTGCCCGTTCAAGAAAGCATATTCAGAAGTATTACGATATGGCGGACATCGGCACCTTCCCGACAAGGCTAAAGCCGATTTCGCTTCGTCCGCATCTTACTGATTTGAAGGAAGCCATCAGCTACAACGAGATTTTTGAGCAGCTTATGCTCCTGACACTGACGATCTATACGCCGACGCACTACATTCTGCCAAGTATACAATTTTTACTTTCATTTTTTACCTCCTTAATTTTTTTGAATAGTTTGAATAGATTATATGGGATGTACTCGGAAAGACTTAACTACTACGAGCACTGTAGTCTAAAGTGCGAGATAGTCTCATTTTATTGTCTTTTTTATGTGACCTAAACCGAGTAAATAACAACGTCAATCGTTTAAATATAAGATAGCAAAAACAAACATAACAAAATAATATAAAATCAATGCAATAGTTAAAATATCATAAGACATTTTTACATCCCCTAATACAATTAGATTTTACATCCAAATGAATGTATTTATATTATACAACCATATGAATGTAAAGTCAACACATTTATTTAAATGTATGTAAAATAATATTGAGGTGATAAATATTTTTATAAAAAGAATTAAAGATTTAAGAGAAGATAAAGACAAGACACAAAAAGAAATTGCTGAATACTTAGGAATAACGCAACAGCAATATAGTTTATATGAAAAAGGTAATAGAACAATTCCGGTTGATTTTTTAATTATGTTATCAAAATATTATAAAGTTAGTACAGATTACATATTAGGGTTAACTGATATAAAACAACCATATACAAGAATTAAAAATAATATAAATATTAACTTTGGAAATGTAGAAATGAAATGAGGATAAATATGAATTGCATAGCAAAAAAAGAAGCAGAACAATGCATTAATAAATTATGGAGTGAAATAGATCCAGAAATACAAAACAAACTAATTTATATTATAAATGAATGTGAAAATGATTATAAAAAAAATGAATGTTTAATAACTTTCGGAGATATGCCATTTGAAATAATAGGAAGATTAGTAGCAATAAAAAATGAAGTTGTACCTAGACCATATAAAATATCTAGAATGAAATTAAATAATAATTTAGACGAATACTATTATAAAATTATTGCTACAATTAAAGAAGATGAATATAAAGTAGATGATTATAATTTTAAAAATCTAAACAAATTTGCAAAATTTTTAATAGATAATTTAGAATCAGAACAATTAATAGCATTATGTGAAGATACTAAAAATGAATTAGAATATAGACTTTATGATTTAGTAGACAATAATATAAAAAAAGGTAATAAAGAATATTACGAACTTACATGGTTAAATACTTACAACAGCAAGCAAGTAAAAATAAACATAGAAATTAATAATAACACTATAATATTTAATTGATGTAAGTTGTACCCCCCTGTTAGCGGAGGGGGGTTAAGTCGGATTTTTAGTCCGACTTTTTTCTTTATTCAAATTCTGCTAAACTTGGAAACAGCAAAGTTAGCGCATTATTAATTAGAAAAAGAAAAAGAATAAGAACCACAAGGCGAATGTTGACAGGGCGAGCTATTGCTTTTGTGCAGCGCTCAGACTTATAATATAAACCAAATGCGTTACACGCTTAAAACTCTTACAGCTCGCATAAAAGGTTGACAAAGGGCTTTGCCCTTTACCCAGCAGGAGGCGAGCCCCCTGCACCCACGGTCGCAAGCTCCCTTATCCGAGCAGAAAGTTTCAGAAAATCTAAATTCAAATTCCCGACTGAAAGTACAAATTTGCAATTTTTAAAAATCTGTATTATTATAAGTAAAGAATAAATTATACAAATTCTTAGCAATCAATGTTTTGTATAATTGAGGGAAGGTGAAGCATTTAAATGAGTATTTCTTTCATAGATGAAGCGCCGCAGATAATCAAGGATTACTTGTTTTATATGCAGACGGTCAAAGGAAAATCACAGAAAACCGTTGATGAGTACTACATAGATTTGCGTACATTTTTCAGATTTATAAAATTACAGCGTGGACTTGTTCCGAATGATTCTGAATTTGAAAACATTTCGATTTCTGATGTTGACCTTGAACTTGTGAAAACCGTCACATTGAACGACGCATATGAATTTATGAATTATATTCAGCGTGAGCGCAAAAATCAAAATGTTACCCGTGCCCGTAAATGTTCGAGCCTTAAGGGCTATTTTAACTATCTCGCAACAAAAAAATGCGTGCTTGACAGCAATCCTGTTGAACAGCTTGAAGTTCCCAAAAAGAAAAAATCTTTGCCAAAGTATCTTACGCTTGAGCAAAGTCTTGAATTGCTGAATGCAGTCGACGGTGATTATAAGGAGCGTGATTACTGTATTCTCACGCTGTTTTTAAATTGCGGCTTGCGTGTGTCTGAAATGGCGTCTTTGAATTACACGGACATTCATCAGGATGACACTATGCGTGTTGTCGGCAAGGGCAACAAAGAACGAATTATTTACCTTAATTCCGCCTGCGTTTCCGCAATAGAAAATTATATGCGGGTGCGGCCCGTTGACGGCGTTAAGGACAAATATGCGCTGTTTATCAGCCGAAATCACCGTAGAATGAGCGTAAAAACCATACAGGCTATGGTGTATAAATATCTTGAAAAAATCGGTCTGAACGCACAGGGCTACTCCTGTCATAAGCTAAGGCACACTGCGGCAACACTGATGTATCAGTACGGCGGAGTTGACATACGAGTGCTAAAAGATGTGCTCGGTCACGAAAACCTCGGCACAACCGAGATTTACACCCACTTAAGTTCCGAGCAGATGAAAAATGCCGCCGAGAAAAATCCTTTGTCTAAGGTAAAGCAAAAATCCAATAAAAAATCCGATGAAAAACAATAAAAATTTATTACGAGTTATAATGTTGACCTAAATTTTAAAATTATTTAATCTAAACCATAATTTACCCCAACTTTTGATAAAGACGCTAATAAAAAAACAGCCCCGACTTTGATTTTTCCAAAGCCGGGGCTTGTCATATCTTTACTGCGCCGCCTACATCTGTAAGCGGTTTATTTTCTGCTAAATTAATTATTTTTACATTATGAATTATACAAAATCTTTCAATTTTTCGGAAATTCGGGTGAGTTTTTATATCACCGAAAAACGCTACAGTATCGTCATCAATCATTGTACACGCACCGCCGATAAATCCGTAATCGTATCCGTCAAGTCTTACGCTTCCGCTGTCGATTTTCAGAACATCAATTCCGTTTTTGGTAAGCGCATTATAGATTGTGCTGTCGGCGGTTATGGCACTGTTTTTACCGATAACCGCAGTTGAACAGCGTGTGTAACCTTGTTTTACATCGACTATCTCAATGCCGTTTTCATTGCAGTAATTTTTGACTGAAACATCTATAGCCTCTTCCCTGCCGTATAATTTTCCGCTGATATACAGGCAATTAAGTGCCACGCAATGCGGATATTTGCCGTCAATATTATTCTTGCAAAGAATTATATTATAATATTTGTTTTCAAGAAGTCTTTTTAAATTATTACATTCTTTAAGCAGAAAAATATCGTTGTTGATTTTTAGCATTTGCATATCAATGTGCCGCTGCTCGGGTGTATTAAATTGTAAAATGTTATCCGACGGTATAATATCGTACCCATAATTTTCAATTGTTTTGCAAAGTTTCGGATACTCGTCGGACATTACAAAGGCGCTCATATGCTGACTGCCTCAAAGGCCTGTCTTATATTTTTAACTCCGATAAGCTCTGCACCGTCACATTTTACGGCTTTCAGATTGTGATACGGAAGAATGATTTTTGTAAATCCAAGCCTTACAGCCTCGTTTACTCTTAATTGAGCTTGAGAAACCGCCCTGATTTCGCCGGCAAGACCGATTTCGCCGAACACTACAACATTCTCGTCAATCGGAACATCTTTCAGACTGCTGATAAGCGCCATTGCGACCGCAAGGTCAATGGCAGGTTCGTCAATTCTAAGACCGCCGACAATGTTTATATAAGCGTCATTGTTTGAAAAATAATATCCCGCTCTTTTTTCAAGCACGGCAAGCAAAAGCGAAAGTCGGTTGTAGTCAAAGCCCGTTGCCATTCTTCGAGCGTTGCCGTAGCCGCTTTGCGTTGCAAGTCCCTGAACTTCCGCAAGAATAGGACGAGAACCCTCAATTGTACAGGTTACGCAAGTACCCGATACGCCTTTCGGTCTGCCCGACAGCAACATTACAGACGGATTGGGCACTTCCACAAGTCCCGTGTCGGTCATTTCAAACACGCCGATTTCGTTTGTAGAACCGTATCTGTTTTTGACTGCTCTTAAAATTCTGCATGACATCTGCTTGTCACCTTCAAAGTGCAGTACGGTATCAACGATGTGCTCAAGCACTTTCGGACCCGCAATTGAACCCTCTTTGTTTACGTGACCTACCACAAACATTGGAATATCAAGAGACTTTGCCGTGCGCATAAGGCAGTTTGTCGATTCTCTGACCTGTGTTACACTGCCCGGTGAGGAGCTTAATTCTGTAAGATTCATTGTCTGAATTGAGTCGATCATTACTATATCGGGCTTTTCAGCACGGATTTGTTCGCACACTACTTCTACATCGGTTTCGGTCATTACAAAAAGATTCGGAGAATTTACACCGAGTCGGTTTGCCCTTAACTTAAGCTGTCTTTGCGATTCTTCGCCCGATACATAAAGAACTTTCATTGAGTTGCCGAGATATTGACAGATTTGTAGTAACACGGTTGATTTGCCGATACCCGGGTCACCTCCGAGCAAAATAAGACTGCCCTTTACAATGCCGCCGCCAAGCACACGGTTAAGTTCGCTGCAGCCCGTGTCGTAGCGGTGCTCGTTTTCGGTGGTGATTTCCGTAATTGAATAAGGAGAAGAAACCGCAGAAGCTAACTTTCTTTTTACGGCAGGCGCAGCTTTCACGCTTTCTTTGATTTCTTCTTCCATTGTGTTCCATTCGCCGCAGGTCGGACATTTTCCGTACCATTTCGGTGATTCGTAGCCGCACTGCGAGCATATATATACACTTTTAATTTTTGCCATATTAAACTTCCTTTAATAAACATTCATCAGTCCGACAGCTATCGCATAAGCCATTTTTTGTTGATAGGTATCGTCCTGCAATTTTGCACATTCGCTTTCGTTAGAGATAAATCCGCATTCACAAATTACGGCGGGCACAGTCGCATTTTTTAAAAGATAAATGCTTTTATCCGCTTTCTTACATTCCCTTTCATTGTCAGGCTGGAGCATAGTTTTTACAGATTGTCTGATACTCTCCGCAAGATCGGCGCTCTGCGGATTGTTAGGTGAATAAAAAACTTGCGTTCCGCTGTATTTGCTCTCGGTAAACTTATTCTGATGAATACTGATTACCACATTTTTGGGATTTGAATTAAATACAGAAAGACGGTTTTTCATATCGGAAACTTTGCGCTGTCGCACATTTTCGCCTTGCGTATATACTGATTTGTCCTCTGTTCTGATTTGCTCTGTTTTATAGCCGAACAGTGTAAGCATATCCGCAAGTTTTACGGATATTTGCAGATTAAGGTCTTTTTCCACCACATTGTTATCATTTACAGCGCCGCCGTCCTCACCGCCGTGACCTGCGTCGATTATTACAGTATGCGTGTTTTCGCTGACATTACTTTCACTCGTCAGTACATTAAGGCGAAAATAAGCCGTTGTAATCAGGAAAACAAAAGCAATTATAAGAATAAAACATATTGTAAAATACAGGATTTTCTTAAATTTCATAAAGCCGAACACCCCGTTTTATTTTTATGTGCGGAGTGCATTGCTTATAACAATTATAACATAGGCAATGTAAATTTTAAAGGCAAAACTAAAATTGTAACTATATAGTTTTGTCTGAATACTCTGTTAGTAATCAAAATGTAAGTACGGCGCACACCTATATGCGATGTACAGAAAATTCAGGTGAAGTTAATGGGAAAAACAACTCTTGACAAAATTCCGCTGAATTGCGAGGTTTATATAGACAGTATTGAGTGCGGCAACGGCATAAAAAATAGAATTAATGATATGGGCATAACAGAGGGCGAAAAAATTATTCCGATTATAAAAAGTCCGTTCGGAGATCCGAGGGCGTATCTGTCAAAAGGCACTGTAATTGCTCTCAGAGAAAGCGACTGCGCCAAAATTACGGTGCATCCTACACAAAGCTACACATAAAATCTAAAGTTGGGAGGTTTTTACTTGCTGACAAGAAACAGCCGTAAAACCGAGGCAAGCGGAAATATGTGCAATAACGCAAGCTATAATGTGGTACTTGCAGGTAACCCGAATGTGGGCAAAAGCACAATTTTCAATGCGCTTACAGGTATGAAACAGCACACAGGCAACTGGACGGGAAAAACCGTTGAATATGCAAAAGGCTGTACGAAAATCAACGACAAAACATTTTCAATCATAGATTTGCCCGGCACATACTCTATGATTTCCTTTTCTCCCGAGGAAGATGTTTCAAGGCAGTTTCTTGTGCGAGATGACATTGACTGCACGGTTATTGTAATTGATTCAAGCGTGCTTGAACGGAATCTTTCGTTTACCCTACAGGTTCTTTCGGTAACGAAAAAAGCGGTGCTGTGCCTCAATCTTAGCGACGAATGTTGTAAAAACGGTTTTGTTATTGATGAAGATGAGCTGTCGCTTAATCTCGGCATACCTGTTATAAGCACCAATGCTACAAAGAAAAGCGATATTGAAAAAATCCGAGAGAAAATTTACGATGTCTGCACCGAAAAAACAAAATGCTTTCGTGTTACAAGGCTGTATGACGGAATAGATATTTTTAATAAGGAAAAGCACAAAGAAAACACTGAATTTCTTGCCGCTCGGTCAAAGGAAATATGCAGTCGCTGTATAAAAAAATGCGGTGAAAACATAAGCGAAAAAACCAAAAAGCTTGATAAAATACTTACTTCTAAAATTACGGGAATACCTATTATGATACTTTTGCTCGGTTTGCTTTTCTGGATAACTGCGGTCGGCGCAAATTATCCGAGCCGTCTTTTGAGCGAACTGTTTGAATATATAAAAGTCGGTTTGGTATATGTATTTGATTTTTTTAATGCACCGGATTTTATAAAAGGCTTTTTTATAAACGGAATATACACGACACTCAGTTGGGTGGTTGCGGTAATGCTGCCGCCAATGGCGATATTTTTCCCACTGTTTGCGCTGATAGAGGACTTTGGTTATTTACCGAGGATAGCGTTTAATCTTGACAAATTCTTTTCAAAATGCGGTGCGCACGGCAAGCAAGGTCTGACTATGGCAATGGGAATCGGCTGTAATGCCTGCGGAGTTACGGGCTGTCGCATAATAGAATCACCTAAAGAAAGACTGATTGCGACAGTTACAAATAATTTTATGCCCTGCAACGGAAGATTTCCGATGCTTATTGCGCTGATTACAATATTCTTTTCGGGCAGTGCCTGCGTATTTGCAAGTTCAATAAGCATAGCGTTAATCCTTGTTTTACTGATACTTTTTGCGGTTATGATGACAATGTTTGTGTCTAAAATATTGTCTGTAACGCTGTTAAGCGGCGAGCGTTCGGCTTTTGCGCTTGAACTTCCGCCGTACCGCAAGCCGAGAATTCTAAAAACTATAGTCAGCTCGTTTTTAGACCGCACCTTGTTTGTACTTGGCAGAGCGGTTATAGTAGCAATTCCGGCAGGAGCGCTGATATGGCTGCTTGCAAATATCTATATTGCAGACAGTTCACTGCTTTCGTATTGTACGGATTTTTTTGACCCGTTCGGCAGAGCCATAGGTCTTGACGGTGTAATTATAATGGCTTTTGTACTCGGCTTTCCTGCAAATGAAACTGTAATACCGATAATAATTATGTCGTACCTTTCCACGGGTACGCTGACTGATTTTGCAAGTTATGAGGAACTTTTTGCATTGCTTACGCAAAACGGCTGGACGCTTACAACGGCAATCTGTACAATAGTAATGTGCATCTTCCACTTCCCTTGCTCCACAACCTGCCTTACAATCAAAAAAGAAACGGGTAGTATGGGCTGGACGATGTTTTCGATAATTATGCCGACAATGATTGGCGTAGCTCTTTGCTATATGATTTCTCATATTATGTAAATCAATTTAATTTAATAAATCAAATCCAAACAGAAAGCCTGCCCTTACATTATGCAAGGGCAGGCTTTGAGGTTATCAAATGAAAACAATATTATAATTAGAATTCATAGATTAAGTATAAAGAAAAGGAGATTATAATGAAAAAATTTATTGCTTAATTAATCTGAAATTAATCAGAAATCAATTTCGAGGTCATAGTAGCAAGCCTTAAGGAGTTTTTCCATTTCTTCCTGACTTGGCTGACGAGGGTTAGAGCCTGTGCAAGCGTCTGCGATAGCATTCTTAGCTGTTTCGGGGAGCTTATCCATAAACTCTTTTTCGTCGATAATGCTTACATCAGCCTTAACGCCGCCCGGACCGTAGTTCTTAATAGCCTGCGGTATGTCGAGCTGATCGTTCATTGAGCGAAGCTCTGCGATAAGTGCGTCAACGAGTTCTTCTGTTGTTTCGCCCTTAAGGCCGATGAATTTAGCAATCTGTGCATAACGCTCGGCTGCTGTAGCATCTTTGGAATTATATTTAATTACCTTTGGAAGGTACATAGCATTTGCACAGCCGTGAATAATGTGACCGCCCGAGAATGCAGCACCTGTCTTATGAGCCATTGAGTGAACAATACCGAGAAGAGCGTTTGAGAATGCCATACCTGCAAGGCACTGTGCATTGTGCATAGCATCACGAGCGTCCATATCGCCGTCATATGACTTTTTAAGGTCGTTGTGAATCATCTTAATTGCGTGAAGTGCAAGAGCATCTGTATAATCACAGTTAAGAGTAGACACATATGCCTCAATTGCGTGTGTCATAGCATCCATACCTGTATGTGCTGTAAGCTTTTTAGGCATAGTTTCAGCAAGTGACGGGTCAACAATAGCTACATCAGGAGTAATGTTGAAGTCGGCAAGCGGATACTTGATACCCTTGTCGTAGTCGGTAATTACAGAGAAAGCCGTAACCTCTGTAGCTGTACCGGAAGTTGACGGAATAGCACAGAATTTTGCTTTCTGTCTTAATTTAGGGAAGCTGAACGGTGTGATAAGATCCTCAAATGTGATTTCAGGATACTCATAGAATGCCCACATAGCCTTTGCCGCATCAATCGGTGAGCCGCCGCCCATTGCTACAATCCAGTCAGGCTCAAACTCTCTCATAACGGCTGCGCCCTTCATAACTGTATCAACAGATGGGTCAGGCTCAACACCTTCAAAGAGTTTAACTTCCATTCCTGCTTCTTTTAAATAATCAACAGCCTTGTCAAGGAAACCGTTACGCTTCATTGAGCCGCCGCCTACTACTAAAATTGCTTTTTTGCCTTCGAGTGTTTTTAAACTTGAAAGAGCATCTTTTCCGTGATAAAGATCTCTTGGTAATGTGAATCTGTACATTATTATGACCCCCTAATAGGAAATATTAGTCACTTTTCCATTGACTAACGATATTATAACACCTTTTATTTCCAAAGTAAAGGGTTTTTAAGTAAAATTTATGTGAAAATATAGAAAAGTTTTTATTACATCACAAATATTATTATATATAATCACAGAACAGTCACATTATAACCCGTAAATGTTATCAACATCGTTTGCATACTCTTTTACGAGCTCAAGAAAATGCTTTGCAACGGGATTGGTAGCGGATTTACTCCACGCCATAACATAAGAAATGCTTGTGTCAGCATCGCTTAGCGGTATGCTTGAACAGCTTTTGTCCGATGAAAAATTAAGCAGTGAACTCGGAACAATAGAAATTCCCATACCAGCCGCCACTGCCATATACATACTTTTTACATCGTCAAATGTATTTGTGATTTTGGGTGAAATATGAAAAGTGCGGTATAAATCCATAACCTCCATATACAGTATGGGAGAAACATTTTCAGAAAGAAGTACAAGTTTTTCGTTTGCAAGGTCAGCCATAGAAATATTTTTCTGCTTTGCCGCAGTATTTGTTTTGTCCGCAATTACATAAAGCTGTTCGCTGTGGGTTACTATAGACTCGACAGATGAGCTTTCGGGGAGCATATCCCTCGGCATAAAGCAAAAGTCATAATCGCCGCCGAGTACATTGCCGTTTTCCGAACCGTCAAGTTCTTT
>OGYE01002647.1_pt1 | contig 10794 bp, 6 predicted proteins | sample 1576471 | NCBI WGS metagenome assembly OGYE01 (sample SAMEA3541532, study PRJEB24748) | human gut metagenome | biome: human gut; feature: human-associated habitat; material: faeces | place: China | collected 2012
TGTATTATGTAATAATGATAATGTTATATTTGCTAGTTTAAAAAAGAATATTAATTATGAAGTATGTAGTTATGTAGTGGATGAATAATTAAGTTTACTTTTATAAATTATATTGGTATAATATTTTTAGAATAGAGGAATAAACTATGGATAAAAATAAAAGAATATTAACTTATGTTATTGCATTAATTGTTCTAGCTATAGGGGTTACTTTTGCTTATTTTGTGGCACAAACTGGGGATGGAGCAAAGAGTAATGTTAATATTAAAGCTGATTCAGTAGACGATTTAAAGTTTAGTGTGAATAAAGATTTAAGTTTAAGTGCTAATCAATTTAATTTTGCACAAGGTAGTGGTAATTTAAGTGATAGTGTTACTGCAACAGCTAGTTTAAAAGCAAATAGTACAAAAAAACTGCTACATATAATTATTATGTATATTTTCAAATGGAGTCTAATGAATATAAATATACAACAGAGAATAAGTTACCTGAGATAGTTTTATCTATAACTGGACCAAATGGAGAAATAACTAGTGTTGATGGATTAACATATGTTTCTGCATCTGATGCAGATGGTACACAAGTAAAAGGTTTTGATATAACAGAACTTGGTTCATCAATTATAAAAATAGCAGATTCTTTTGAAATAAGTAGTTCATCAAGTACAAATTATACTAATCAAGAATGGGTATTTAAAGTTACATTTATTAATTTAAATACAGATCAAACAGGTAATCAAGGTAAAACAATGTCTGGTAAGGTGTTGATGCAAGAAGATAAAATTTTAACTTTAACTGATTATGTAGTATCACAATATACAGGAACACAAGGGGAAAACAATATTTATTATCATGATTCTAATTTAGAAAATGGAGCAGAAGATAATTCGTATAGATATGCAGGAGCAAATCCAAATAATTATGTATGTTTTGGTTCAAACAAAGAAACATGCCCAATAGATAATTTATATAGAATAATTGGGGTGTTTGATGGGTTAGTTAAACTAATAAAATATGATTTTGTAATAGCATTTGTTTTAGGATATGATGGAGATTTTAGCGGTGCATATATTACTGGTATGACTTATAAAGGGCAATCTGAACAAATTTATATGTTTTATTGGAATTACAATGGTGATACAACTATAAATAATGGTAATGGTTCAAATGAATGGAATACAAGTCTACTAAATACATTAAATTTAAATAAGAATTATTTAAATTACATGGGTACAAAGTGGTCAAATATGATTGAAGATACCACATGGAAAACTAGTGGACATGATACAACTAGTGTAACTGCAAGTGTAATGCATGCGGCAGAAATAACAAATGCAACAAAAACATATGGTACGGAGGATGGAGTGTCCAAAATAGGGTTGATGTACGCAAGTGACTATGGCTTTGCTGCTGAACCAAGTGCTTGGGAAGTAACTCTTGATAATTATGAAAATGAGTCGATAACATCGACTAATTGGATGCATATGAGAATGGTTGAATGGACACTATCTCCGGTTTCATCTGTCGGTAGCGACGTGTTTTATGTTAGGACCGATGGCGGTCTTTCCATAACGACTGCAAACAATCGTTATGCGATACGTCCAGTTTTGTATTTAAAAGCCTCTGTGATGAGAATTGATGGAGATGGAAGTGCAAATTCTCCGTTCAGAATTACTAATTAACGAAATCTAAAAAACTTTCATAGAAACAAAAAAGGTAAAAAGTTGATGAAAATATATACAAAATTGCATGAAGTGATTGACGGAGTGCAATTTTTTTGATACAATTATTTTATATCGAGAAAAGGGGACAGTGCCTTTGGAACATTATTTTACAAACAATGATAATTTAAAAAGTGAGATAAGAGAGTTGTCTTATATATATAATGGTAAACCATTTATTTTTTTGAGTGATAATGGTGTTTTTGCTAAGAACAAAATAGATTATGCATCTAGGTTGTTGGTGGAAAGTTTTTTGAAACTGGTTAACACCAGAGAAGAGGATTGCAATTTGCTTGATGTAGGTTGTGGTTATGGATATATGGGGATTGTTATTGGTGGAGTACTTGGTTGTTGTATTGACTTAGTTGATGTTAATAAAAGAGCAGTTCATTTAAGTGAAAGAAATATAAAGCTTAACAATGTTAAGGGACGTGCATTTATAAGTAATGCGTATGAAAGTGTAAAAAATAAATATAAATATATAATTACTAATCCTCCGATTAGAGCTGGTAAAGATGTTGTATTAGACATCTTAGCTAATGCAAAGGGGCATCTTGAAGATGGTGGTGAGCTTTGGTTTGTTATTAATAAAGATCAAGGTGCTAAATCTATTAAAAAGATAATGGATGGGTGTTATAAAGTTGAAGTTGTAGCTAAAAGTAAAGGTTTTTTTGTCTTTTGTGCAAAAATTGATTGACAAATCTTTAATTTGGCTTTACAATTTTAAATTGGTGACGTATTTATTTTTTAAATAAAAAAAGCGAAGAAATAGTCTTAAAAAAATTGTGTATGGGGTGATATCATGGCTTATAAAGTAAAAAAATTTGGTGACTATCGTGAAAGAAGATGTTTTTCAAAAACGAAAAACGTTTTAGAATTGAATGATTTATTGGAAGTTCAAAAGAAATCATACCAAGAATTCTTAAATACTGGTATCAAAGAAATATTTGATGACTTATTTCCAGTTGAAAGCTTTACTGGTAATATATCTTTAGAATTTGGTGATTATTATTTTGACGAACCAAGATATTCAGTTAAGGAAGCTAAGGAAAGAATGGTTAACTATGCTGCTCCATTAAAGGTTGAAGCACGTCTTTACATTCATGAAACTGGTGAAGTAAAAGAACAAACTATATTTCTTGGAGACATGCCACTTATGACTGAAGCTGGAACATTCATTATTAATGGGGCAGAACGTGTAATTGTTTCCCAATTAGTAAGAAGTCCAAGTGTATATTTCAAAAAAGAAATAGATAAGAATGGACGTCATATCTTAAGTGGTGAATTAATACCTAATAAAGGTACATGGCTTGAATATGAAACAGATGCTAGAGATGTTTTATATGTAAGAATTGATAGAACTAGAAAAGTTACAGTTACTACATTCTTAAGAGCTTTAGGTTTATCTAGCGATGATGATATTATTAGTCTTTTTGGTGATAATGATTATATTAAGAATACATTAGAAAAAGATAGTACTAATAATACAGATGAAGCATTAATTGAAATTTATGAAAAACTAAGACCTGGTGAACCAGCAACATTAGATTCTTCAAAGAATCAATTAATTACAAGATTCTTTGATAGATTCCGTTATGATTTAGCAAAAGTTGGACGTTATAAATTTAATAAGAAATTAAATATCTTAGATAGATTAGAAGGTTTAACTCTTGCTGAACCATTAATTGATGATGATAATGTTTTAGCTAATGCTGGTGATAAACTTACTAGTGAAGTTTTAGAAAAATTAAGACCTTATTTTGAAAAAGGATTAAATGTTAAAGAACTTTTAATTAATGAAGAATTGGATGACTATAAGACTGCTCAAGTAGTTAAAGTAGTAGATCCAGAGGATAGTAAAAAAACTATTAATATTATTGGAATTGATCCAAGCATTGATGTTAGACGTCTAACTATTCCTGATGTTTATGCATCATTAAGTTATTATATTGGACTTCATGAAAATATTGGTAGCGATGATGAAATTGATAACTTAGGAAATCGTCGTGTTCGTCAAGTTGGTGAACTTATTCAAAATCAATTTAGAATTGGTATGGCAAGAATGGAAAGAGTTATTCGTGAAAGAATGACTACTCAAGAATTAGATACTGTTACACCTAAAACATTAATTAATATTAGACCAGTAACTGCAGCGTTAAAAGAATTCTTTGGTTCTTCACAATTATCTAAATTCATGGATCAAATTAACCCAATAGCAGAACTTACTGATAAGAGACGTTTATCAAGTTTAGGACCTGGAGGTTTATCTCGTGAACGTGCTGGTATGGATGTTCGTGACGTTAATGCATCTCACTATGGTCGTATTTGTCCGATTGAATCACCAGAAGGACAAAACATTGGTCTTATTACATCACTTGCTGGTTATGCTAAGATTAATGATTATGGTTTCATTATGACTCCATATCATAAAGTTGTTGATGGTGTTGTAACTAATGAAGTAGTTTATTTAACTGCTGATGAAGAAAAAGGACATGCTATTAGTCAAGCTGCTGTTAAGTTAGATGATGATAATAGAATTGTTGATAAGGAAGTAGTTGCAAGATATAATGGTGATACAATCTATGTGAAAAGAGAAAAAATTGATTATGTCGATGTTGCTCCAAGTCAAGTTGTTGCTATTACAACAAGTTGTATTCCATTCCTTGAATTCGATGATGCCCACAGAACTTTGATGGGTGCAAATATGCAACGTCAAGCAGTACCTTTACTTACTTGTGAAGCTCCAATTGTTGGAACAGGTGTAGAATGTATTGCTGCAAGAGATTCTGGTTCAACTATTGTTGCTAAAGCAGATGGTGTAGTTGAATATGCTGATGGCTTAAAGATTATAGTTAAAACTGCTGGTGGTAAAGATACATATCATTTAGCAAATTATGAAAGAAGTAATGCATCAAGTTGTATTAATCATCATCCAATTGTTAAAGCTGGAGATGCCATAAAACGCGGACAAGTTATTGCTGATGGTCCATCAACTGACATGGGTGAACTTGCTTTAGGTAAAAACTTAACTGTAGCATTCATGACATTTGAAGGCTATAATTACGAAGATGCAGTAATCTTAAATGAAAGATTAGTAAAAGATGATGTTTATACATCACTTCATATATCACATTACGATATTGATTGTCGTGATACAAAACTTGGACCTGAAGAAATTACAAGAGATATTCCAAATGTTGGGGAAGATGCTCGTAAGAATCTTGATGCTGATGGTATTGTAAGAATTGGTACTGAAGTAAGAGATGGTGATATTCTAGTAGGTAAAGTTACACCAAAAGGTATGCAAGAACTTACTAGTGAAGAAAAATTATTACATGCTATATTTGGTGAAAAGACTCGTGAAGTAAGAGATACATCACTACGTGTAGAACATGGTGCTGGTGGTATCGTTCATGATGTTAAAGTTTATACAAAAGAAAATAGTGATGAACTTCCTGCAGGTGTATCTAAGATAATAAGAGTATATATTATTCAAAAACGTAAGATACAAGTAGGGGATAAGATGTCTGGTCGTCACGGTAATAAAGGGGTTATTTCTTTAGTACTTCCTGAAGAAGATATGCCTTATTTACCAGATGGTAGACCTGTAGATGTTATGCTTAACCCATTAGGTGTTCCATCACGTATGAATATTGGACAAATCTTAGAATTACACTTAGGTATGGCTGGTAAAAAGTTAGGTGTTCATTATGCTACTCCAGTATTTGATAGTGCAACATGGGAAGATATTTCTGAAGAAATGAAAGAAGCAGGAATGGAACCAGATGGAAAAGTAGTACTTCATGATGGTAGAACTGGAGAACCATTTGATCATAGAATCAATGTTGGGGTTATGTATATGGTTAAACTACATCACATGGTTGATGATAAACTACATGCTAGAGCAACAGGACCTTATTCACTTGTTACTCAACAACCTCTAGGTGGTAAAGCTCAATTTGGTGGACAACGTTTCGGAGAAATGGAAGTTTGGGCATTATATGCTTATGGTGCATCACATGTATTACAAGAAATCTTAACTGTTAAAGCTGATGATATCGTAGGCCGTGTAAAGGTTTATGAATCTTTAGTTAAAGGTAAAGTTATTGATCAAGCTGGTGTTCCTGAATCATTTAGAGTACTAGTTAAGGAATTCCAAGCACTTGGTTTAGATGTTCAAGTAATTGATAATGATGATAATGTATTAGAATTCAAAGACATCGAAGAAGATGAAGATGATAATGATGCATTTAGAATTGATGAAATAGATGTAACTACAAAAGAATTAAATAAAGATAATGTAGTTAATGAAGAATTGGATAGTTATGATGACTATGATGAAGATTTAGACGATGAAGAAGATTCATTAGATGATTTAGAATTTCCAGGAGATATCGAAGAAGAAAAAGATATCTTAGATGAAGGGGAAGGTGAAGAATAATGATAGATGTTAGTAAATTTAAAGGTATTAAGGTAAGTATTGCATCACCAGAAAAGATACGTTCTTGGTCTTATGGTGAAGTTAAAAAACCTGAAACAATCAATTATCGTACCCTAAAACCTGAAAGAGATGGATTATTCTGTGAAAAGATTTTTGGACCAACTAAGGATTTTGAATGTTCTTGTGGTAAGTACAAAAGATTAAGATATAAAAATATCGTATGTGACCGTTGTGGTGTTGAAGTAACACGTTCAAAGGTAAGAAGAGAAAGAATGGGGCACATTGAACTTGCTGCTCCTTGCTCTCACATATGGTTCTTTAAAGGTGTTCCTTCTAAAATGGGACTTGTCCTAGATATGTCTCCAAGAGATTTGGAAGAAGTATTATATTTCGTAAGTTATGTAGTAATTGATCCTGGTAAAGCTCCTTTAGAAGTTAAACAAACTTTATCTGATAAAGAATATCGTGCTTATTATGAAAAGTATGGAAATACTTTCAAAGTAGGTATGGGTGCTGAAGCTATTAAAGAATTATTAAAACAAGTTGATATTGATAAAGAAGTTGAAGATTTACGAAAAGAACTTGAAAATACAACTGGACAAAAAAGAATTCGTCTTGTTAAAAGACTTGATTGTTTAGTTGCATTCCAAGAATCTGGAAATAAACCTGAATGGATGGTACTTGATGTGTTACCAGTTATTCCACCTGAACTAAGACCGATGATTCAACTTGATGGTGGTAGATTTGCAACTAGCGATTTAAATGATTTATATCGTAGAATTATTAATAGAAATAATCGTTTAAAGAAATTACTAGAACTTGGTGCTCCAACTATTATTGTTCAAAATGAAAAACGTATGCTTCAAGAAGCTGTTGACTCATTATTTGATAATGGTAGAAGAGGAAGAAGTATTACTGCAGCAAGTAATAGACCACTAAAGAGTTTATCTAGTATGTTAAAAGGTAAACAAGGACGTTTCCGTCAAAACTTATTAGGTAAGAGAGTTGACTATTCTGGTCGTTCTGTTATCGTTGTTGGACCAAATTTAAAGATGCATCAATGTGGTTTACCAAAAGAGATGGCTATTGAACTATTCAAGCCACATGTAATAAATGGTATCGTTGAAAGAGGTTTAGCTCACAATATTAAAGGTGCTAAGAAATTAATCGAATCAAGAGATGAATCAATCTGGGATATTGTTGAAGATGTAATTACTGAACATCCAGTATTATTAAACAGAGCTCCGACATTACATAGACTTGGTATTCAAGCATTTGAACCAGTTTTAGTTGGAGGAAAAGCTATTAGATTACATCCACTAGTTTGTGCAGGATTTAATGCAGACTTCGATGGTGACCAAATGGCTATCCATATTCCACTTTCTGAAGAAGCAAAAGCTGAAGCTAGAATATTAATGCTTAGTGCTAATAATATTTTGAATCCAAAAGATGGAAAACCAATCGTTACACCAAGTCAAGATATGGTACTTGGTAACTGTTATTTAACTATTGAATATGCAGGGGAAGCTAACGAAGGTCATGTTTATAAAGACCCTAATGAAGCTTTAATGGCATATGAAAGAAAAGAAATAACTTTACATACAAGAATTGCTATTCCAGTTAATTCATTTAAATATAAATTATTTACTGATGAACAAAGAGGAAAATATTTAGTTACAACTGTTGGTAAGTTAAAATTCAATGAAATATTACCTGATACATATCCATATGTAGAAGAAGGAACTAAAGCAAATATAGAAGGAGTTACTCCGGATAAATATTTCTTACCAATGGGTGCTAATATTCCTGAAGAAATTGCTAAAATGGAACTAGTTACTCCATTTGTTCAAAAAACTTTAGGTCAATTAATTGCTCAAGTATTTAAAAGATATAAAACAACTGAAACATCTATTATGCTTGATAAATTAAAGAATTTAGGTTTCAAATATTCCACTATTGCTGGTATTACAGTATCTATTGCGGATGTTGTAAGAAGTAAACATAAAGAAGAAATAATTGATGCCGCTAAAACTAAAGTAGATAAAATTAATAAACAATATCAAAGAGGTTTAATTACTGATCAAGAAAGATATCAAAGTGTTATTGAAGTTTGGACAAAAGCTACTGATGATGTTAAGAACGAACTTAAAGAAATCAGTGAAAATGATTTTGATAATCCATTATTCATGATGATGAACTCAGGTGCTCGTGGTAAGATTTCAAACTTTACCCAACTTGCTGGTATGCGTGGGTTAATGGCTAAACCTGATGGTTCAACTGTAGAAATTCCAATTACATCATCATTTATTGAAGGTTTGTCTGTGTCTGAATTCTTCTTATCAACTCATGGTTCTCGTAAAGGAGATGCCGATACAGCGTTAAGAACTGCAGACTCAGGATACTTAACAAGAAGACTTGTTGATGTTGCTCAAGATATAATTGTTAAAGATTATGATTGCGGTACTCATCAAGGACTTGTAGTATACGACTTACTTAATGAAAAAGATAACTCAGTTATTGAACCACTTGCTGAACGTATTTTAGGTAGATTTGCATCTAAGAGAATAGTTAATCCAGAAACAAAAGAAGTTATTGTTGAAGCTGGAGAATTAATTAACGAAAATGCTGTTATCAAAATTACTAAAGCTGGTATTAAAAAGGTTGAAATTAGAAGTGTTCTAACATGTAAGGCACAAAATGGTGTTTGTCAAAAATGTTATGGACGTAACCTTGCAACTGGTAACTTGGTTGAAAAGGGTGAAGCTGTTGGTATTATGGCTGCTCAATCAATTGGTGAACCAGGTACCCAACTTACAATGCGTACATTCCACACCGGTGGTGTTGCATCAGGTGATGATATTACTCAAGGTCTTCCAAGAGTTGAAGAATTATTTGAAGCACGTATTCCAAAAGGAAAAGCTACTATTGCGGAAGTATCTGGTAAAGTTATCGGTATTGAAGAAAACAATGGTAAACATACAATTACTATTGAAAACGAAGCAGGTTGTAGAGAACACGTTACAAATTACAACATGAAAGTTAGAGTATCTATCGGAGATGTTGTTGAAGCTGGTGATAAATTAACTGAAGGCGTTATTTCACCTAAGGAATTACTTGCTGTAACAGATCCACTTACTGCTCAAGAATATATTTTGAAAGAAGTTCAAAAAGTTTATAAATTACAAGGTGTTGACATTTCAGATAAACACATTGAAATTATTTGTAAACGTATGATAAATAAGGTAAGAATTACTGATGCTGGAGATACAGACTTTGTTGAGGGTCTTGCAGTATCACTAAGAGAATTTACTGAAGGAAATAAACCTGTCATTATGGCTGGTGGAACTCCTGCAAAAGGTAATCCAATAATGCTTGGTATTACTAAGTCATCACTAGAAACTGATTCATTCTTATCTGCTGCATCATTCCAAGAAACAACTAGAGTTTTAACTGATGCTGCAATTCATGGAAAAGTTGATAAATTACAAGGTTTAAAAGAAAATGTTATTATTGGTAAGTTAATACCTGCTGGTACAGGATATAGTCAATATAATAATATTGGAATTGAACTTGAAAAGGATTTATTAAGTGATGATGCTCAAGAAGTTCTTGAAGAGAAATTGATGGATAACGATGATTTAGCTGATGATGTTGATATTGAAACTGAAGAAGTTATTGAAGAAGATGCTGAATAAGCATCTTTTTTTGTATGTAAAAATATGTACACTTTACATAGCAATTGTAAAGTGTTTTTTGAAACTTTTGTCGACGTTTGTCGAACTGCTTGCATATTTAGAAAATAACTATATAATAGCGTCTTTGAAGGGAGGTGATTAGCTTGGAAGTCTATAAGCTTGCTAATGGCCTAAGGTATAGAAACATAGAAATTGTTTATAGAATCTTCTCTGATAAGAAGTTACTGACTTTGTTTATCAATGATTTTTTTGATTTTATTGGTAGAGATATTCATGTGTCTTTAAATGATGTTTTAAAATTTGAATTACCAAGAGATTGTCATGAAGTTCAAGAACTATGCAATATAATTTTAACTTTTGATGGAGTTGATCGTATAACTTTGACCATGGCAGGAAGGTATCGCTTTGATATGAGAAATGTCAAAATTAAGCATTTGGTTTGAAAGGAATGGTGATGAATGTGGACATAACTACAATCAGAAATGTTATCACTTTCGAAAGAGCATCTGAATTATATGAAAAATTCAAAGATAAGTATTACTTTATTGATTTTTTAAACAAAGAATTAATACGAAGTAAAGTAGGTTTTATTATAACAGATGGCATAATAAGGTGTCACAAAGATTTAAATTTAAACAAGACAAGTGAACTTGGAGATGTTTCTTATTATGTTGATGAAGGTTTCTTTGGATTTGAATTCTTTGATTCTTTCAGAGTAGCAATAACTGATTTAAAATACGAAGCAAACTAAATAAAGGTTTAATGCCTTTATTTATACAGAAAGGATGAGTAAAATGATTATATATAAAGCATACAAATTTAGAATGGATCCAACTTTAGAACAAAAGCGTTTAATTAATCAAAATCTTGGTTCAGTTAGATTTATTCATAACCACTTTTTAGAAGAAAAAATCAAAACTTATGAAACTTATAAAAGA
>OGYE01002649.1_pt1 | contig 10794 bp, 8 predicted proteins | sample 1576471 | NCBI WGS metagenome assembly OGYE01 (sample SAMEA3541532, study PRJEB24748) | human gut metagenome | biome: human gut; feature: human-associated habitat; material: faeces | place: China | collected 2012
TTAAAATTAAAAAGATATCTAAACAAAAATGATGGCACAGAGCGGACGGAGGGGCAGCGAATTGGGTTTTCACAGATCGGAACGATGCTGGAGGATTTTACAAAGCAGTTGGACAGCCCTGTTGCGATGCGTAAGGATGCGGAGACGGCGATCGTGTCGGAATTGGGCAGGATGGGCGTACATGTGAAATCGCTGACGCTCTTAAAGGCGCAGAATGGCAGATACCAGCTCTATGCGGATGCCCGCGTGGGACGTGGCAGACTGGTCGGCGCAGAGGCGGTGCGCAAGATTGCAAGCAAGGAGACGGGAATCCCGTTTGAGATTGGGGAGGACAGCCGCCAGATGGTTGGACGGAGCTATGACCTTGTTATATTAAATCAGAAGCCTGCGTTCCGCATTCAGACTGCCGCCCGTCGACTTTCCTGTCAGGAAGATGTGATATCGGGAGACAATTTTTATATTGGGAATCTGAAGAATGGACAGGCGCTTTTGATGATTGCTGATGGCATGGGAAACGGTGTGCAGGCGGCGAAAGACAGTGAAGCGCTGCTCTCCGCGGTCGAGGAACTTGTCATGACCGGATTTGAACAGGAGATGGCAGTGCGGCTTGTGAATGCGTATCTGGCAGAGAAGAATAAGGGAGAGCATTTTACAACACTGGATATGTTGTTGCTGGATCTGTACACAGGAGTTGGACATCTGGTAAAATACGGCGCCGCAACGACTTATGTGTGCCGGGGAAACTGGATGGAGTGTATCAAATCAACATCGCTTCCGGTTGGGGTGATGGAGGATGCTGGATGCGAGTGCAGCAGTAAGAAATATTATGCCGGCGATCTGATTGTCATGGTGAGCGATGGCGTGCTGGACAGTATTTTGTTTGAAAATAAAGACGACTATATGCGTACACTGCTGGAAGCGTTGAAGGATGAGGAGCCAGAGACTGTGGTGGAGGCGGTCATCCAGGATATCCGAAGCGTCTGTGGAAAACGATTGAAGGATGATGCAACGATTATTGTGTGCAAGGTCATGAAAAATCTGTGAATCGCTATACGAAAGGTATCGTTTGTGCTAATATAAGGATGGTAAAAACTGACAAATGACGGAGTATGTATGAATTATTTTGAGCAAAAAGTCTACAATTATATACAGACACACGGATTGATCGAACCGGGAAATCGACTGGTAGTCGGTGTGTCGGGTGGTGCGGATTCCGTGTGCCTGCTACGCGTGTTAAAGGCGCTTATGCCAGTGTTGCATATCCCTTCGCAAGGCATTGTTGTGGTGCATGTGCATCATGGCATCCGGGGAGCGGAGGCAGAGCATGATGCGGCATTTACAAAGGATTTGTGTGCAAAGTTTGGCTTTCTGTATCAGGAATATCGGAAAGACATTCCGGCGTATGCAAAGCAACGAAATATGACCGTTGAGGAAGCGGGACGGGAGTACCGTTATCAGTGTATGGAAGAGCTGGTCATGCAACTGAAATTCGATAAGATCGCAGTCGCGCACAACCAGGATGATGTTGCGGAGACAGTGTTGTTCCATATGCTTCGTGGCAGTGGTTTGAACGGACTTGCCGGAATCGCGGCGAGCAGGGGAAATATCATTCGTCCGCTGCTTGGTGTGTCGCGTGCGGAAATTGAAGCATATCTGGAAGAATGTGGACAGGATTTCTGTCAGGATTCGACAAATGCTGAGCTTGCGTATGCACGGAATAAGATCCGTCACAGTATATTGCCAGTGATGAGGGAATTAAATGACCGGGCAGTGGAGCATATCTGCCAGCTGGCGCAGGATGCGGCACAAAGTTATGACTATATTCATACGCAGGCGATGGAACAATGCGATACAACAGAGGATGAGGATGCCTTTGGCAGAACGGTGACACTTTCGATTGCAGAACTGTATAAAGTAGGACCGGTGCTGCAGGAGCATATTGTATGGGAAGCAATCGGACAGGTCGCACAGCGCAAGAAGGATATTACGCGGCGGCATATACAGGCGGTTGTGGCACTGATCTATCAGGATTCTGGAAGCAGTGTACAGCTTCCATATGGCATCCATGCGAGAAGAAATTATGGGGAGCTGATCCTTTCGGATAAGGTGCAGATAATGACGGACTACCGGTTTGCGATTGCGCAGGCAGGTGATTATGAAATCCCGGATAAGGGAACACTTTCCGTATCCATTGAGGATTTTACTTTTACGGAACCAATTCCGAAAAAAAACTATACGAAATTCATTGACTATGCTAAAATAAAAGGTACTCTGTGTGTCCGGACACCGGAAGACGGAGATTATATCGTGATTGATACAGCTGGAAATACGAAGAAACTGTCGCGTGTATTTATCGATGCGAAGATCGACCGGATCAAACGGGCAGGATGGCCGGTGCTTGCATGCGGACAGGAAATCGTATGGGTAGTTGGACTGCGGTTTTCGCCAGCGTATCATGTGGATGAGCAGACAAACAAAATTATGAAAATACAGTATGAAAGCAAAGGAGATCAGAATGGAACAAAAGATTGATGTTATGATTGATGAGGCAACTGTGGAGGCAAGAATTGCAGAAATCGCACAGCAGTTAAGCAAGGAATATGAGGGAAAGACGATTCATATTATCGGTGTTTTAAAGGGAAGCGTGTTCTTCATGTGTGAGCTTGCAAAGCGTCTGACTGTACCAGTGACGATGGATTTCATGTCTGTTTCCAGCTATGGAAATGATACCAAGTCTTCCGGTGTTGTAAAGATGATCAAGGATCTCGATGAGAGTATCGAGGGAAGAGACGTGGTACTGATTGAGGATATTATGGATTCCGGTCGTACACTTTCTTATCTCATCAATATATTGAAGGAGCGCAAACCGGCAAGCTTTAAGGTAGTCACATTACTGGATAAGCCGGATCGCCGTGTTGTAGAGTTGGAGCCGGACATCACCGGATTTGAGATTCCAGACCGCTTCGTTGTAGGATATGGTCTTGATTGTGCACAGAAATACAGAAATCTTCCATATATCGGTGTGATTTCTGAGTAATACATAAATTTATCCAGAAGGGAGCATAGCATGAAGGGATTAAAAAAAGGACTCGGAATCTACCTGATTCTGTTCTTTGCGATGTTCTGTGGCATTATTTGGTACATGAACAAAAACTCAAAGACAGATTCCGGTTATACGATCGTCGATTTTCAGGCAGAAGTATCCGAGGATTTGATAGGCTCCGTTGAGATCTATCAGAATAAGGAGATACCGACAGGAACGGTATACATCACGTATCGTCAGACAAACGAAGAAAAAGAATTCTATGTGTCGGATGTCAATAAGGTGCAGCAGATTATCATGAGCAAAGGAAACGGAAATATCCGCCTGGAGTTGCATGATGTCAGTGGTCAGAGCAACGTCTGGACATGGTTGCCAACAGTCGTGCTTATTGTAGTATTGCTGGTCGTTGTTATGATATTCATGGCAAATATGTCTGGTGCCGGTGGCGGTGGTGGTGCCGGTGGCGGCAAGATGATGAACTTTGGCAAGAGCCGGGCACATATGTCAAACGAGAACGATCAGAAGTATACATTCAAGGATGTCGCTGGTCTGGAAGAAGAAAAAGAGGATATGGCGGAGATCGTAGATTTCCTGCGGAATCCAAAGAAATATAACACGCTGGGTGCACGTATTCCGAAGGGCGTTCTGTTAGAGGGACCTCCGGGAACAGGTAAGACACTGCTTGCAAAGGCAGTTGCCGGAGAAGCTGGTGTTCCGTTCTTCTCGATTTCCGGTTCGGATTTCGTCGAGATGTTCGTCGGTGTTGGTGCGAGCCGTGTGCGTGATCTGTTTGAGGATGCAAAGAAGAATGCACCATGTATCGTGTTTATCGATGAGATTGATGCGGTTGCAAGACGACGCGGCAGCGGTCTTGGCGGTGGTCATGACGAGAGAGAGCAGACACTGAACCAGCTCCTTGTAGAGATGGATGGATTTGGTGTAAATGAGGGCATTATCGTAATGGCAGCGACAAACCGTAAGGATATTCTGGATCCGGCAATCTTAAGACCGGGAAGATTTGACCGTGATGTCCTTGTCGGACGTCCGGATGTAGGCGGCAGAGAAGAGATCCTGAAAGTTCATGCGAGAAATAAGCCGCTTGGAGATGATGTGGATCTGAAGCAGATTGCCCAGACAACGGCAGGATTTTCAGGAGCAGATCTTGAGAATCTTCTCAATGAGGCTGCAATTCTGGCAGCGAAGGAGAACCGGGTGTACATTCAGCAGTCTGATATCCGTCATGCATTTGTGAAGGTCGGAATCGGTCCGGAGAAGAAGAGCCGTATCGTTTCTGAGAAAGAACGCAGGATTACAGCTTATCATGAAGCTGGACACGCGATCTTGTTCCATCTGCTTCCGGATGTAGGACCGGTTTACAGCGTATCTATCATTCCGACAGGCGGAGCCGGCGGATATACGATGCCGCTTCCGGAGAAGGATGATATGTTCAATACAAAGGGGCATATGCTTCAGGAAATTACAGTTTCCCTTGGTGGACGTGTTGCAGAAGAAGAGATTTTTGATGATATCACAACGGGAGCTTCCCAGGATATCAAGCAGGCAACAGCAATTGCAAAATCAATGATCACGAAGTTCGGTATGTCTGAAAGACTGGGGCTGATCAATTATGATAATGACAGCGATGAAGTATTCATTGGACGTGATTTCGGTCATACATCAAGAGGGTATGGCGAAAAAGTGGCCGGAACGATTGATGAAGAAGTGAAACGTATTATTGATGAGTGTTATTTGAAAGCGCGTACACTTATTCAGGAGTATCATCCGGTACTCGAGAAGTGTGCACAACTGCTTCTTGAGAAGGAAAAGATAACAAGAAGTGAATTCGAAGCACTGTTTGCAGACAGTGAGGTTGAAGGATAGTAGTCATTATATGTATTTAGAATAAGATACCCTCTGCCGGCGGGCGATCCCGTGTCGGCCGGGGGGATTTTGGTTCTATTTTAGAATAGTTTTAAGAATTGAGTTAAAGGAGGCTAAACAGGTGAATAGAGAAGCACTGTTTTGTGACGGTACAGGTGATTATGTCTGTCCGGCAGAGCCTGAGATAAATGAAAAAGTAGTGTTGCGATTTCGTACGGCACACAATGATGTTGATGAAGTGAAGCTTCACATCGGAGAACAGGAGTATCCTATGTGGAAGACACGTACGAATGGTGAATTTGACTTTTACGAGATCGAGTATCAGCTTGGTGAGGATATCTTAAGATATTGTTTTGAAATCAAGCAGGGAGCAGAGATCTGTTTTTATAGTAAGTATGGAATAACAGGGAAAAAAGAAAACTATTATGATTTTATTATTTCGCCGGGATTTAAGACACCCGAGTGGGCGAAAGGTGCTGTGATGTACCAGATCTTTGTCGATCGCTTTTATAATGGAGATCTGACAAATGATGTAGAGGATAACGAATATATTTATATTGGGGCACCAAGCCGCAAGGTAAAGGACTGGAATCAGGCACCGGAGGCAATGGATATCCGTAATTTTTACGGCGGGGATTTACAGGGTGTTTTAGATAAGCTGGATTATCTGCAGGATCTTGGAGTTGAAGTTATTTACTTCAATCCGTTGTTTGTTTCTCCATCGAATCATAAGTATGATATTCAGGATTATGATTACATAGATCCGCATTATGGAAAGATTGTTGTGGATGACGGAGAAGTACTTCCGGCAGGTGCAAAGGATAATATCCATGCGACAAAGTATCAGCAACGCACAGGAGATATCCGCAATCTTGAGGCAAGTAATCAGTTGTTTATCAAACTGGTAGAAGAGATGCATAAGCGTGGAATGCGTGTAATTCTGGATGGTGTATTCAATCATTGTGGCTCTTTTAACAAATGGATGGACAGAGAACGTATCTATGAGCCGCAGCCGGACTATCCGAAGGGAGCATATGTAAGTAAAGAAAGTCCATATAACAGCTTTTTCCTGTTCCATGATGCGAGAAATGAACTCTGGCCTTATAACGGAACATATGATGGCTGGTGGGGACATGATACATTGCCAAAGCTCGATTATGAGGATTCACCACAGCTTGAGCAGTACATTATGGATATCGGAAGAAAATGGGTATCACCGCCGTATAACGTAGACGGATGGCGTCTTGATGTTGCAGCGGACCTTGGATTCAGTAATGAATACAACCATATCTTCTGGAAGAGATTCCGAAAGGAAGTTAAGGATGCGAATCCGGATGCAATTATATTAGCAGAACATTACGGAGATCCGCAGGATTGGCTCCAGGGAGATGAGTGGGACAGCGTTATGAATTATGACGCATTTATGGAACCGCTGACATGGTTTTTGACCGGTATGGAGAAGCATAGTGATGAATATCGTCAGGATCTGTGTGGAAATGCTGATAACTTTGTCGGAGCGATGCGTCATTTTATGGCAAGTATGCTGACACCATCTCTTCAGGTGGCAATGAATGAACTTTCAAACCATGACCATTCTCGTTTCCTGACACGTACGAACCACAAGGCAGGACGCGTGGCACAGCTTGGAACAGAAGCAGCTGAAAAGGATGTGAATAAGGCAATCTTACGAGAAGCGGTTATTATGCAGATGACCTGGATCGGTGCGCCGACGATTTATTATGGTGATGAGGCAGGACTTTGTGGATTCACCGATCCGGATAACCGGAGAACTTTCCCATGGGGGAACGAAGACAAAGAACTTCAGGCATTCCACAAAGAAGTGATCCGTATCCACAAGGAAGAGAAGCCGTTGAAAAAGGGTTCTATCAAGCTATTGGCTTCGGATGAAAATCTGCTGGCCTATGGAAGATTTGAAGCAGATGAACAGATTGTCATTGTTGTGAATAACAGTGATGAACTTCGTACAGTGACCGTACCGGTATGGTATGCGGGTATAGAGATGGAAGGACGGATGAAACGACTGATCTACTCTTATGAAAACGGTTATACGACAGAATATGACGAGTATATCGTACAAGATGGAGAGATTGTCCTGAATATGGGATCTCATTCAGCAATCGTATTAAAGCCGGCAGAAGCATTGAGATTGATGCCGTAAAAAGTGGAACGGTATTTTGCAGATAAAGAAAGAGCATTATACAAGAATAATAAAAATACGGGATGAGCAGTTTTAATATCTGTTCATCCCGTATTTGTTATTATCATTATTTTGTCAGAACCTCTGCCCCATTCTCTGTGATGAGTACCATGTACTCAATCTGGGCAGAAAGACCATCATCCATTGTATAAATAGTCCAGTCATTGTCCTCATCTACGAAGAAGTCAGGGCTGCCTTCGTTGATCATAGGCTCAATCGTGAACATCATACCTGGAACGAGAAGCATCTCACTTCCCTTTGGTGTCACATAGCTGACAAAAGGATCCTCATGGAATTCCAGTCCGACTCCATGTCCACCGATATCTTCTACGACAGAGTATCCATTTGCACGGGCATGTGTATTGATCGCATCTGCGATATCACCTAAATGTCCCCAAGGCTTCGCAGCCTCAAGTCCAAGCTTCACACACTCTTCTGTGACGCGGACGATGCGCTCTGCACGTTCAGATACTTTTCCCATCTTGAACATACGGGATGCATCAGAAAAATATCCGTCAAGAATAGTGGATACATCAACATTGATGATATCTCCCTCTTCCAGAATGATATTCTCATCCGGAATGCCGTGACAAATCTCATTATTAATAGAAGTACACACGCTCTTAGGGAATCCCTGATAATTGAGCGGAGCCGGGATACCACCGTGTTCTTTTGTGAAACGATATACGATGTCATCAATCTCCTGTGTGCTCATTCCAATGTGGATCTGTCTTGCTACTTCATCCAGGATCGCTGTATTAAGCTCAGCACTTTTTCTGATCTTTTCAATCTGGAATGGAGTTTTTAAAATCTTACGTGTCGGAACAATCTCACCACGTTCAGCATGCATCATTATCTTTTCTTCAATCGGCATATGGCATTTCTTATACTTCTTGCCGCTGCCGCACCAGCACAATTCATTTCTTTCCATGATATTACCTCTTCTAAAAATCACTTATTTTCTCTGTTTCTACTTATTTTATCACAAAATTCGACAAAAAGATACATGTTATGCTTGCCGAGAACGTAAAAATATAGTACGATTAAGATTCAGATAGGAGTGATAATGCATATGTGGTATTGGGCGATTATGGTACTGCTGATTTTAGGAAGTATCGCACTTCTTTGCAGTACATTTATAAGTGTAAAAAAGAATAAGGCACAGGACGCAGAGCGGAGAAAGCAGTCCAGGAATGGAAAGCGTAACAAGGCAGATCAGGGATATGATCCAGAAGAGGATCAGCCGCAGGGAAAGAAGAGACGCAGTTCAGGGCAGAACGGTTCTATGGATTCAGCGAAGCGTTCTTCTAAAAAAAGAAGACAGTGGAAGATTATCCTGGAAGATCTGGATACATGGCAGAAATATAGCTTCATATTCTATGATGAAGTGGGAATCGGAAGAGCAAAGAGGAATGACAATTATGAGAAGTATCTGCCACTGCATGAGGATGGAAGAGTATCCAAGCAGCATTGTGTGATCATACAGAGAGGTGACTGTTTGTATCTGATGGATGATGGTTCCAAGAACGGAACATACCTGAACGGAATCCTGGTAGATCGTCCAACAGAGATTCAGAGAGAAGATGTGATCGGCGTTGGGGAGACCAGACTGGAGATTCTCAGAATCTTAAGAGAAAGTGAATAATGAAATTACAGGCAAGGAAGTCCGGCGGAAAAGCCAGGACTTCTTTTTCTTTTTGATCGTAAAATGAAGAATCTGTGTGAAAGTAACAGTTGAGTAAGGAAGATCATATAGTAGTTATATAGCCGCCGGATTTATAAACTGCAATCAACAGGAATGCGGACAGCAGGGACGGCACAACTTATTGTCAGTGGGAGTGAGCAACATGTACCAGAAATTGCCTTATTATATGGCCTATCCGATACAGACAGAATATGATGAGAGAGCGGAAAGGACAGACCTGGAGTATATGAAAAGCCTGTATCCGGATCTTCCAAAGAGAATACTGCCTTATGTCGAAGAGGAATGTGACAGGATGGAATACACGGGGAGTGTGATGTTTGATGTTTATCCGGATAAATTGCAGCTACGCATCATGTGCAACAGAATTTGCGAAAATGTAAAAAAACAGGAGAAAATGTTTGCCGGGGAAGAACGGATGTTAAGAAATCTGGCGGAAGTCCTGTTGTATCAGGAAATCTACCGACGCAGGGGCGAACAGAGAAAAAGGAAACAAAAAATTTACAGTTATTGTTCATTGCCAGGAAAATCTATGATATAATCATTCAGATTACAACAAAAGAAACGGATTCAGAAGAAGGGAACGGATACAAATGAAAAGTAATCTTATATTTATCGGTATGCCGGCTGTCGGAAAAAGTACAGTTGGTATTGTAGTAGCAAAAAGACTTGGAAAAGGTTTCATAGATTCAGATCTTCTGATTCAGGAACAAGAAGGAAAACTTCTGCGTGAAATCATAGCAGAAGTCGGTGATGATGGGTTTTTAAAAATTGAAAATCAGGTAAATCGTGCTATAAAAGCAGAAAATGCGGTTATTTCTCCGGGCGGAAGTGTTGTCTATTGCGAGGAAGCAATGAAACATTTCAAAGAAATCGGAATTGTTGTATATCTTCATGCTTCTTATCAGACAATAAAGAGGAGAATCAGGAATCCTCAAAAAAGAGGAGTTGTTTTGAAGGACGGTCAGACATTAAAAGACCTGTATGACGAGCGAAAAGTCCTTTTTGAGAAGTATGCAGATGTGACAATCAGTGAAGAGGGCTGTCAGATTGAAGAAACAATAGAAAATGTACTTGATGCTATTGAGAATTACTCTTAAAATAAAGCGTGAATATTACCGTCATAGAAAAAAGGGATTCCACAATGAAAGATTTTGTGTTATAGTTATGTATGGATTATATTGTAATTAAGATAGATAGTTCTTTTCGTATAGACAAAGACACAAGAATAAATCGTTACTGAACACAGGATCTGTGGGAAGTAATACAGAATCGGACAATTGAGGTGCAAAATGGAGCAATATATTATTAAGGGTGGTAATCCGCTGGTTGGGGAAGTTGAAATCGGCGGAGCTAAGAATGCGGCACTTGGAATTCTTGCAGCTGCAATCATGGCAGATGAACCGGTTTTGATTGAGAATCTTCCGGATGTGAATGACATTAATGTCATGCTGGAGGCAATCGAGGGAATCGGTGCAATGGTACAGAGAATTGACAGACATACAGTAAAGATCAATGGAAATACAATCGGAGATTTCAGTATTGATTATGACTACATCAAGAAGATCAGAGCGTCTTATTATTTGTTAGGTGCACTTCTTGGAAAATACAAGAGAGCAGAAGTAGCACTTCCGGGAGGATGCAATATCGGAAGCAGACCGATCGATCAGCATCTGAAAGGATTCCGTGCACTTGGAGCAGATGTAGACATTGAGTATGGTAAGATTGTTGCAGAGGCGGAAGAACTGAAGGGAACACATCTTTATTTCGATGTTGTGACTGTAGGTGCAACGATCAACGTAATGATGGCAGCAGCTATGGCTGACGGTCTTACGATCATGGAGAACGTAGCGAAAGAGCCACATGTTGTAGATGTAGCGAACTTCCTGAACAGCATGGGAGCAAATATCCGTGGTGCAGGAACAGACGTGATCAAGATCCGTGGAGTGA
>OGYE01002650.1_pt1 | contig 10792 bp, 9 predicted proteins | sample 1576471 | NCBI WGS metagenome assembly OGYE01 (sample SAMEA3541532, study PRJEB24748) | human gut metagenome | biome: human gut; feature: human-associated habitat; material: faeces | place: China | collected 2012
AAGACCGTTCTCGGAAGGAACCTCAACTGGATGACCTCCGGCGGCGCTTATCTCGATCCCATTCTTGCCGAGGAGTTTGACAAGCTCGGCATAATGCTCCGCCAGGGCTACGGCATGACTGAGGTCGGCTGCCGTATCTCCGTGCCCGACAGAGGCGTTTCCATCGAGTCCGTCGGCAGAGTTATAGACATCTGCGACGTCCGCATTGAAAACGGTGAGATTCAGGTCAAGACCCCGACTATCATGCTCGGCTACTACAAGATGCCCGAGGAGACCGCGAAGATGTTCACCGAGGACGGCTGGTTCAAGACAGGCGATATCGGCTATGTCACCGAGGACAGACAGCTCTTCATCACCGGCAGAGTCAAGAACCTGATAATCCTCTCGAGCGGCGAAAACGTCTCCCCCGAGGCGATAGAGAAGAAGTTCAAGAAGCTCAGCCTTGTTTCCGAGGTTGTGGTTTACGGTGAAAAGGATCACCTTGTCGCCGAGATATATCCCGACTTCGAGCACGCGGAGCAGGAGGGCGTGAAGGATATTCACGCCGAGATAGAGAGACACATGGACGAGATAAATGCGGGTTCGAAATCATCCCACTTTGTCTCCGAGCTCAGATTCCGCGACGAACCCTTTGAAAAGACCTCGAGCGGAAAGATAAAGAGAAAAGAAACCGTTGTCGGTTAAGGAGAAAAAAACATGAAACCCAAGGCAGGAACAGAGGTATTTGAGCTGATCCCCTCGCAGAAGATGATAAACTTCATGCTCAAATACAGCTTCTTTCATAAGCAGGTTATCCAGATACCCATGTCGATAGTCACGAGCACCCCGATAGATTTCGACGTGCTCAAAAAGGCGCTTAACATAGAGATAGAGCGCAACGACTGCATGAGGCTGCGCTTTTATAAAGAACACGGAGAGTTCTATCAGTATTTCCTTGACAAATATGTTGTTGACGATGTGCCGGTCGTGACCTTTTCGACCGAAGAGGAACAGCAGGCTTATCTCACCGCTGATGCGCGCAGACCCATACGGCATTTGAAAGGCGAGGATTTTCGCATTATATTCTTCCGCTCGTTCGACGGCGGCTACGGAATATATATCAACATCACCCATCTGTGCATGGATGCCGCGGCGGTCTTTGTGTTCTTCTCCGATCTGCTCGGAGTCTATGACCACCTGAAAAACGGCAAGCCCATGCCGCGTCCGCTCGGCGAATACAAAAAGACGATAAGAAAAGAGCTCGCCATAGTCGCGGACGAAAAGAAGATGAAAGAGGAAGAGGAGTTCTATACTCAGTTTTTCCTCAAGGACGGCGATCCGCTCTATGCCGGAGTTCACGGCCCCGAGTTGCTCGAAAAAGAGCGCAAAAGAAAGCACGATCCGTCCCTCAGAGCACCGTCCTGCTTCGACCCGATACACGACAAGGCGGAGCTTGCAAGATACGATGTCTCGAAAGAGGACAGTGACAAGATACTCGCATTCATTCAGTCGAGCGGCGTCAGCCCCGAGTGCCTTGTCCAGCTTGCAATGCGCCTGCATATCTCGAAGATAAACTACAGAACGAACGATTCTTATTTCGTCACCCTCTGCACCCGCCGCAGAACCCTCAGCGAGAAGCGCTCCGGCGGCACGCTTGCCGAGCCACTCCCGTGGAGAATAGTCCTGCCCGAGAGTTTGACCTTCAGTGAGGCTCTCGACAAGATGGCGGAGCTTCAGATGACCTTGTTCAGGCATATGGACTACCCGTATCTCGAGTGCCGCGAGCTTGTGAGAAAGCTGTTTGATTACAGCCCGGTAGCCGCGTCGTCCTCGATGATGTTCTCGTGGTTCCCGCTCGGCAAAGACACGATGAACGGTTGGGACTATGAGTTCACGGGCTACAGCCTCGGCAGATACATCATGCCGCTCTACAGCTTCGCAATGTACGACGCGCACAGCGGCTGCTTCAAATTTTCGTATATGCACCGCACGAATATGATAACCTCTGAGCATATAAAAGCTCTGCATGAAAAGACCGTTCGAGCCCTGCTTCTCGGCGCGGAGAACCCCGACAGAACGCTCGGCGAGATACTCGATATACTTTAATCTTAAAAGGAGAGACAGTTATGCTTGAAAAGATTGCCGAAATAATCTGCGAATATGTCTATATCGACCCTGCCGAAATTACCGAGCAGGCGAACCTCAGAACCGATATCGGTCTGAGTTCGCTCGACCTTATGAGCGTCGCGTCGGATATGGAAAACACATTTGGGGTGAAGATTCCCGAGAGGGCGATACTCACCGCCAAGACAGTCAAGGATCTTATCGCCTGCGTGGGCTGATAAACAATGCAAATATAAAAAGAAAGCTGCAATCCATGGATAAAACCGTGAATTGCAGCTTTGCTGTTTGTTGTTTAACTCAGATCTTCATCGCAACATCATATGCGCGCCACACGACGGAGCGGAGGTTGCCTATTGCAAGGCAGTCGCCGACGAGGTGGACGTTGCCGGACTTCTCGGCAAGCGGAGCGGGGATATAGCCCGCGCAGCTGATGACGGAGTCACAGTCGATGTTGATGTCCTTGCCGTCCTTGCCGGTGCAGACGATAGAGCCGTCCTTGACTTCCTTGAGTGTCGTCTCAAGATAGACGGGAGTCTTGTGCAGGGCGAACCACTCTCTGAGATAAGAGGAGTTTGCAAGGCAGACGCCGGTCTGGCTGATAAGGTCGTCCTTCATCTCGACAATGATCGGATTCTTGCCCTGGAGAGCGAGCTCGTAGGCTATTTCGCATCCGGTCAGTCCGCCGCCGATGACAGCGACGGTGTTGCCGACTTCTGCGCCGTTGAGGTAGTCGCAGCCCTCGATCATCTTCTCGTAGCCGGGAACTCTTCTGAGGAGTCTCGGAGTCGAGCCGGTCGCGATGATAACGGGATCGCTGCCGAACGCCGCGATGTCCTTTATCTCGTCGTTGAGTCTGACTTCGATGCCGAGCTTCGTCATCTGGCGTCTGTACCAGTCAAGCAGGTCGCGGAGCTTGCCCTTGTATGACTCTGCGCTCGCGGGGATGAATGTTCCGCCGAGCACATCGCTCTTCTCGTGGATTATCGGATTGTGTCCGCGGAGCTTGAGCACTCGGGCAGCCTCCATGCCGCCGATGCCGCCGCCGACGATGTGGACGGTCTTGGGCGAGTTGGTCTTCTTTATGTAGTGCTTGTTCCACTGCATAGTCTCGGCGTTGATAGCGCAGCGGGAAAGATGCAGGCTGTCGGAAAGCTCCTGATCGTTGGGCACGCCCTTGTAGTGGCACATGTTGAAGCAGCCGTTGTGGCAGAGAATGCAGGGACGGATGTCATCCTCCTCGTCATTCATCATCTTCGTGACCCACTCCTGATCGGCGAGGAACTGACGCGCGAATCCTGCGCCGTCAAGCTTGCCTTCCTTTATCGCGTCCGCGGCAACTCTCGGATCGAGGCGGCCGGCGCAGATAACGGGAATGTCGCAGAACTGCTTGATGTATTCAACATCCTCGAGGTTGCAGTTCTCGGGCATGTAGATGGGCGGGTGAGCCCAGTACCATGCGTCGTATGTGCCGTTGTCGCAGTTGAGGCAGTCATAACCGGCATCCTGAAGATACTTGACAGCCTTCTCGGACTCTGCCATGTCGCGTCCTACTTCGGTATAGGCCTCGCCCGGGAGCGCGCCCTGACGGAAGCCCTTGGTCTTGGAAATTATGCTGTAGCGCAGGGAGACCGGGAAGTCGTCGCCGCAGGCTTTCTTGATAGCCTGAACTACCTCGACTGCGAAACGATAGCGATTCTCAAACGAGCCGCCGTATTCGTCGGTGCGCTTGTTGACATATTTAAGGGTGAACTGGTCGAGCAGATAGCCCTCGTGGACTGCGTGAACCTCAACGCCGTCAACGCCTGCGTCCTTGAGCATCTTTGCGCTCTCTGCGAACGCATTGACAAACTCCTTGATTTCAGCCTTGGTCATCTCTCTCGAGGGAACTTTATCAGACCAGCGGTTGGGCGAGGGGCTCGCGGAAGCCGTGATCTTGTCGAGATCCATGAAGGGCTTGCTGAGGACTCTCAGCGCGGGGTTGGTGTAGAGCTTCTCCATCATTTCGCTGATGGTGAAGGAGCGGCCGAAGCCTGCGGTCAGCTGAACGAAGAGCTTCGCACCGGTCTTGTGGAGCTCGGGAGTCCACTTTTTGAGGTCGGCATACATCTTCTTGTTCTTGTGGAGCCACTGGCCGAACATGGGGTTGTAGACCGGCTGACATCCGGGGAGAACAAGACCCACGTTGTTCTTCGCGACTTCCATGATAAAGCGTGCGCCGTCTTTATCGAAGTGGTTCTTCTCCATCCATCCGAAGAGGTCGGTGCCGCCCATGCTCGTGAGCACGATGCGGTTCTTGATCTCGCAGTTGCCGATCTTCCACGGAGTGAATAAGGGCTGTAATCTTTGATCCATATAATTGCCTCCAACAAAGAATTGAATATTTCATCGACAATATATTATCACATTCCGGCTTATTACGCAACAAAAAAACGCGCTTTATCAATACTTTTTTATCAATACTGCCCGTCCTTTTTGACCATCAGGCAATAGCTGACTCCCTCGGGGGCGAGTATCGGTTCTGCATTTTTCATTTCGTTGTGCGCCTTGAAGAAATCGCGGTCAATATCGCCGCTGTCCGCAAGCTCATAGATGAGCGCGCCCGCTTCTCCCGCGATGCGCTCGATATCCGTGTGTGAGTATCGCGCTTTCATCTCTTCGCCCGCGCCGCCGGCAAGCAGCCTGTTCTTCTGCTCCCGGGTGCAGTCACGGTCGTTCGGAAAATCGAACACGAGCGCGCTTTCGCTCGCCGAGTTTTCAAACAGGATTTTAACGCAGCGTGCGAACTTGTCTTGGGTCAGATAAAAGCTTATGCCGAGTAGGCTGAAAAATGTCCTCTCCTTAGGGTCATATCCCGCATTTAGCTGAGCGGGGATAAAACCATTGCCGAGGTCGCAGCCGACATAGCTGATATTTTCGCGGTCGATTCCAGCTTCGTCAATGCGTTTTATCTTGTCCTCAATCATCTCGGGGCGGTCGAGCTCGAATACTTTGATATCTCTGTCAATTTTATATCCCGATGTGTCGTAGCCCGCGGCGGCGATGACATATTGCCGCGCGCCGAGTCTTATCTCGTTTTCCATATGCCGCTTGCAAAACGCGGAGCGCGCGATTACACTCGGCGCGATGAAGCCGTTCATAACGCGCCCGAGCGGGTCGCCGCCACTGTAATTCGGGTCAAAAAATGCGATGCCGTTTTTCATGTTTTCCGCTATCGCGTTCTTTTCGTCTTCACTCAGAATCTCTCCCGCGAGCGGGTCGTCAAAGATCTTTGCTTCGTCAGTTTTCGTGTGGTAATACCGAGCAAAACAGCTCACCAGTGCAGTCATGTTGTTCATTTCAAAACATCTCCGTATACTTAATACCACACGGGGCAGGGGATTACAAGACTTGACAAATCGGCGTTTTTGTGGTAATATAAACACGAAAAGACAAGAAAAATTTTTTGAGCTGCCTGCTTCGGCGGCTCTTTTTTATTTTATTAAAAGAAAAAGCAGAGAGCCGTTTTACCGACTCTCTGCGCTTTTTATAAACTTATTTCTGCTCTGCGTCCGCTGCGGCGTCGGCGGAGAAAATCTCCTTTGCGCTCGCCGCGAGTCCCGCGAGGGACTGGAGCTCGCTCGGGATGATGAGCTTCGTCGCCTTGCCGTCAGCAGCCTTTGCGAATGCTTCAAGGCTCTTTATCGTCAGATAACCGTCCTTCGGGGCGGCTTCGTTTATCAGGGCGATAGCCTTCGCCTGAGCCTCCTGAACGGCGACGATAGCCTGCGCCTCACCCTCTGCCTCGCGAATCTTCGCTTCCTTGACAGCCTCTGCGTGAAGAATGGCGGCCTGCTTGTCACCCTCTGCGGCGAGGATCTGGCTCTCTTTCTGACCCTCTGCAACGAGAATCTTGCTCGCCTTTTCTCCCTCTGCGCGCAGGATTGCCTCACGGCGCTGACGCTCTGCCTTCATCTGCTTCTCCATCGCGTCCTGAATCTCGGGCGGGGGAAGAATGTTCTTGAGCTCAACGCGGTTTACTTTGATGCCCCATGCGTCGGTGGCCTCGTCGAGGATAACTCTGATTTTTGCGTTGATGACATCGCGCGAAGTCAGCGTGTGGTCAAGCTCCATTTCGCCGATGATGTTTCTCAACGTTGTTGCCGAGAGATTTTCGATAGCGGATATCGGGCGCTCCACGCCGTATGCATAGAGCTTCGGGTCGGTTATCTGGAAGAAAACGACCGTGTCTATCTGCATCGTGACGTTATCTTTTGTGATAACGGGCTGGGGCGGGAAATCCACGACCTGCTCCTTGAGGGAGACGGTCTTCGATACTTTCTCAACGAAAGGTATCTTGAAGTGGATGCCGGTCTGCCATGTGGTCGAATATGCGCCGAGGCGCTCGATGACATAGGCCTTGGACTGCGGCACTATCTTGATGTTGAGCACGACAATAACGAGCACGAGCACGATTATGCCGATGATTACTCCGATTGCTACAGGTCCCATAATAATCCTCCTTTAGTGTTTTGAAACCATAAGTTTAACGCCGTCGATTCTGTCAACGGTGATATTTGAACCTTTTTCAATGCGGCTGCCGTCGGACGATCTTGCCGTCCAGGTCGAGCCCTCGACCTTCACTATACCGGTGCCTTCGGTGTTGTCAACAGTCTCCTCGACTATTCCCTCGAGACCTATGTATCTGTCAGCGTTGGTCGGCTGAACGCGCTTTTTTGAAAATTTCTTGACGAGCGGACGGGTCACCGCAAGCGCGACGAGCGACACTGCCGCGAAAATCACCCACTGAAGCCAGACGGGCGCCGAGCAAAGCTCCGATATCAGAGCCGCCGCCGCACCAACGGCGAACCAGATCGTGACAAGCTGGACGGTCGCGGCTTCAACAACGATGAACGCTATGAGCAGCGCTATCCATAATATAAGCATTGTGTATTCCGGCAAAACAGGCTCCTCCTTTGATATATTGACCGAAGCGAAAATGCTTCGATTCGATATAATTATATCAAAAGAGCGAGCCCATTGCAATATGCGCGGATATTATTTTTAGAGGAACGATTTTTGTCAGTTTTTGCTTTTGGTTATCGGCTTTCGCAGCAGAAGCGAGGTCAGCGCCCTGCCGTTAAAAGGAATGAGGGGATAGAGATAGCAGCGCCCGCTGACGGTCTTATTGAACGAGATCAACAGAGCGGTTATCACAAGCCCTGCGATGAAGCCCCAGAGGTTGAATATTGCCGTCAGTATCAGTATCATCATGCGGCAGAGTTTGAACGCATACCCGAGCTCATAGCTCGGCTGGGCGAAGTTGGTTATCGCGACGAACGCCATATAGAGCACGACCTCCGCCGTGAACCATTTTGCGGCTATGGCAAATTCGCCGAGCACGAGCGCACCTATGACGCTAAACGAGTTGCTCAGCGCGTTCGGGGTGTTGAGCGACGCCAGTTTCAGCGCGTCTATGACTATTTCAATTATTAGAAGCTGCATTATGACGGGCACGCTCGTCGGGTGCTCTATCTTTATGAAGTCGAGCCACGGCGGGATATATTCTGGATTTTGAATCAGCAGAAACCACACGGGCGTTAAAAGCAGCGCGAGCAGGAAAACTATCATCCTGACGATTCTCAGATAGCTTCCGATAAGGCTCGGAAAATAGAAATCGTTCGTGTCCTGCAAAAAATCGAATACGCCCGTCGGGATAATCATAACAGAGGGCGAGGTATCCGTGATTATCAGCAGACTGCCCTCGTATATGCTCGCCGCCGCGCTGTCCGGACGCTCGGTGTAACGCACCTTCGGAAAGGGATTGAACCTCTGCTTCGGTATAAGACATTCCGCAAGGCTCTCGTGCCCCATGGTCAGAGCGTTTATGTCTATGGAATTCAGCTTTTTCTTTATCCTTTCGACTTCCTTGGGGTCGGCCGTGCCGTCGAGATAGCAGAGCACGATATCTGTTTTCGACCTCGTTCCCACTTGCGTCAAGTACATCGTGAGCTTCGTGTCCCTGACTCTGCGGCGTATGAGCGCGGTGTTGAATATCAGCGTCTCTACAAAGCCGTCGTGCGAGCCTCGAAGCACTTTGTCGTTTTCAGGCTCGTCCACGCTTCGCGCAGGATAGGTTCGCACGTCTATAATTATAGCTTCTTTGAATCCGTCAACTATCATGCCCAATGCGCCCGAGAAGAGAAAAGTCTCGAACCTGTCGAAGTCGTTTACGACCTCGGTCTCGACATAGGGCACGAACGCGTCGGCAAATTCGCGCGTTGTGCCGACAGTTTTGAGCTTCTTCTCGTCCGCGTTCATCATGAAGCTCATGATTTTTTCCATCAGCCCGTCTTTTATAAATCCGTCGATGAACCAGAGCATGGCGCGGTGGCTGCCTATCATTATCTGACGGCTGACGAGGTCAAAGCTCTCGCTCACGCGCAGCCGCAGATTGAGCGACGCAATGTCGGCTTCGTAGTTCCCCGAAAAAGTCTGCTTTTCCATATGAATATCCCGCCCTTAAAAAGAAAAGATGATATACGGCAATTGTTTCACGCCGTATATCATCTCCGTTTTTGTCGGGATTATACGTTGTAATAATAGTATTCCGCTATCGCATACCAGAGCAGCGGACCGACAACGCCGTTCGGGGTCAGCCCGAAATATCGCCGAGCCGCCTTGACCGCCGCCTCCGTCTGAGGGCCAAAAATGCCGTCCGCCGCAACATACGGCACGCTCTCGACGCCGCGCGAGAGAACCTGGAGATATTCCTGAAGATTTCTCACTGCACTGCCCGTGCTGCCGCGGAGCAGATTGTAGCCGGGATATGCAAAACGCGCATATTGATCATAGATTGAAAATTCGCCGGGGAAGGTTCGCAGGATATCATTATATACAGCCTGCAGCTTGTTCCATGTGTCGCGCCCGACAATGCCGTCCGGCGCAAGGCCGTATTGCCGCTGAAACTGTACGACGCTGTTGTATGTGCCCTGGCCGAAAATGCCGTCCACGGCCGGTGGCTGGATGTTGTTTGTGAAGTTGCCGATAAAGTTCAAGAAATACTGAATCGTGCTCACATCCTGACCTCTGTCGCCGCGTTTTAGGACAGTCTTGAACTGCCGCTCGACGTCGGTTAGCTTCAGTCCTTCGCTGTATAGCTCGCCGAGTCTCAGTATTCCGGCATAGAGCTGCTTTATTTTATACCATGTCGCCTTGCCGACGATGCCGTCAACGGTGAGGTTGAATAGGCTCTGGAACTTTCTGATCGATTCGCGCGTCGCCGTGTCGAATATTCCGTTGGGGGAGGGAATGCGCGGAATGGCGGGATAGTTTCGCGCGATGCGGTTGAGCTGGCGCTGGATTATCCTGACATCCTCCGATATGTCGCCGAGGCGCAGAGCCCTGCCGGGATATGATTCGCGGATATTCTTGACGGGCGCCGTCTTTATATTGACGTCGTTCCCGTAGTAATATTGAAGTATGCGGTATGGCGTATAGCCCTGATTCGCGAGCGTGACCGTGCCCCACTGCGAGAGCCCGTCGCAGGTGACCTCGCGCCCGGAGCAGTACTGCGTGAAATAGGGCTGAACCTGGTCGCCCTTTGTAACATAGTTGTTGAAAAGCTCGTCGACTATCTTCGCGACGTTTGAAAACACGCTGCGCCCCTCAATATATGCCTGGTCGTATGCGGTCGAGTTCGTGATGTCGAAGTCGTAGCCGCGGCTGCGGTAGTGCTCTGTATATATGCGGTTGAGCGCGAACGACGCCTGCGCATATATGTTGGCGCGTATCGCGTTTTCCGGCCATGTCGGATATATCTCGCTCGATGCGACATTTTTGAGATAATCCGTAAACGGCACAGTGACATTCCTCGCCGCCGCGTTCGGTCTGCCGAGGTGGACTGTTATTGTCTGGGGGATAACGGGAGTATCTGCTGCCATAGTATCACTCCTCAGACCGATTCGTTTATCACATTCGGATTCTGCTCGCCGCTGACCGTCGGCAGCATTTCGACCGACTGTATTGAAACGGTGGAGTCGAAGATCGGAACGTTTTCAAGATATGTGCTGATGAATCCCGGGTGGCTGACGAATATATCGTATGTCGCATACGGCGCGAGCCCGCATACCGACATGATCAGGAAAATGATCAGCGCGAGAGGTCCGTCAAACACGCTGAGATAATGCTTCAGTCGCGTCAGAAGTGTGTCTTTATCAGGAATATCCATATTCAACTTCAACCCTCGTCGTTACTGTCTTCATCTGAATCAGGTGGCAACAATACCGGCTGTGAATCATCCGAATCTTCAGGATATGCTTCATCGTTGCCGGACGGGACCGCTTCAGGAGCAGATTTTTTGCCGTAGAAGAAATAATCCATGGCTTTGCGAGCGATCGGAGCGGCAGCCGAAGCACCAAAACCGGCATTCTCGACAATCAGGGCAATCACGATTTTCGGATTGTCCACTGGAGCGAATGCGGTATACAACGCATGATCCCGTTTGTGTTCTGCCAGTGCGGCCGCATTGTATTTTTCGTTTTTGCCAATGGTAATCACCTGAGCCGTACCGGTCTTGCCGCCCGTAGTATAGCCTGTACCGCCGAACACACGGGCACCGGTTCCTTCTTTTACGACACCGACCATGGCACGCTTGATCTTTTGTGATGCTTGTTTCAGCGGTAATTATCCTGCTGAAACCACAAAAAAGACC
>OGYE01002651.1_pt1 | contig 10791 bp, 7 predicted proteins | sample 1576471 | NCBI WGS metagenome assembly OGYE01 (sample SAMEA3541532, study PRJEB24748) | human gut metagenome | biome: human gut; feature: human-associated habitat; material: faeces | place: China | collected 2012
GAGTTCCGCACGCAAAGAAGGCCACTTAATGTGGCCTTCGTCTTGCGCAGGACTGTAGAGCAGGGAACTTCGTGCCAGCCGCCCGGGAGGGCGTTGCGTTTAGAAGATGGACCTAGTACTTATCCCTCCGGGACAAAAGAAGCGCGGCTATAAATGCGATGATTGCAAGCGTCAGCAGCACCAAAAGCAACGTGAGCGTGCTGTCGCCTGTTGCCACCAGACCAAGCAAGCCGGGCTTCTTGCTGCCAGCAGGTTGTACGGGGATCTTCTCGCCATCGTCTTCGGCGGTGATTTCCCAGCGAATTGCCTTGTTTGCGTCGGCAAGTTCGTTGCCCACCGACGTCGGGACACTTAGTTGCAAATTGAGCACCGTGCTGCCATCGCTCGTAAACGTTGCGACCTGCGTGGGATAGGCGAACACACTGCCCGGCGTTCCCGTCTGGAGCCAACCGGCAGACGCATCGCCCACCGATGCCGTTAAGGTGATAGGCGACAACAGGCGTGCCGTCTCGTGATCGACAACGGCACGCACAAACACGCGCACCTGGGACTTTACGCCCGTGGCACGAATCTCTATCTGCTGATCACGCACATCGCCAGGCATCAGATCTTTAAAGGCCAAAAACAGATCGGGCTCCCCCGAGGAGTCCGTCGCCCCCGAGACCGTCAGCTGACGCGCATTTCCGTCATAGGCAATCGTGGGAGCATCGGCAAACGCACGGGCAGGCGCGGCAAGCGCGGCAACACAGGCAACAACCGCGGCAACACAGCGCACGGCGCGCATAGCGTCTTTGCGAATCGGAAAAGCCATGCTTACGCACCCCCATGCGGCGGCACCAGCACGCCATCCTTGACCGTACAGCCCCATGCCTCTGTAACTGCGTCATCGGGCGTGGACTGAATTGCCTGGGTCGAAATGTCGACGACCAGGTTCTTGCCATCCGCCTTCCTCTCAGTCACGCTCTTGATGAGCACGCCGGTTTTGTCCATCGGCGCAACGGAAGATGTCCAATAGTAGAATCCGTCGGACGCGGCAACCCAAGACGAGGCGCTGTTGGAAGCAGACGCATCGGACACGTTGCCCCACTCAATAACGTAGTCCGTTCCCGCAACCGGCTCATCCCACAAGCGCGCGCCATCCTGGTCCTGCCAGTAGATATCCACCGCAGCACGCAGGTATGCCGGAGCCGAGCCCTTGTTTGTAATCGTGACGTCACTCTTCACGTTGCCATTGAGCTTCTCGTCTACCGAGGGCGCCACCGAACCAAAGCCAAACTCGTTGACCAGCACGCCCGTAACCGAAAGCCAGGCAAAGGTGCCGGCAGCGCCAGCCAAAAGAAGAACGCCGACAAGGAGGGCGACGATTTGCTTGCGCTTAGTCATCCTGGTCCTCCTTCTTCAGCGTGCCGTTTTCCCAAACATTCTTGGCACGCGAGCCACCATCGACCCATTTGTCCTTCGCGCGCGTGTTAACGCACGTCACCACCGCATCGCCCGCGCTCGAGGCAGACGAAATCGTCATCCTGGATGTGATCGGTGGTGCCGAACTCTTCCCAGGACAGTTCCGGATGAGCATGGAACCAGCGACGCTGTTCGATGATATAGCCTTCATATTTTTCTGCCAAAGCCGTATCTTCCTCGACGGTATAGAAACCCGCCGGCGCGGCAAATTGCACACTGCCGACATACCAGGTCTCGCCGTTTTCCTGCTGCGTTTTATCGACCTTCACTTCGACCATGCGCGTCTCGGCAAGAGAATCCTTCGACGCCTTCCGTGCCACCTTAAAGCGGGATGTCTGTCCCATGGCACTAGCATCGGTGGTCTTTTTTACAATTGTCAATGCGTGAGTCTGGGCGAACTTGAACACGGCATTACCGGGGCCCTGTTCGCCTTCACCCGTCTTCTTGGACTCCAGACGATTGGCTAGGTCGAACGAGCCATTGCCCGAGCCCAAGCTGTAGAGCGAGACATACTGGTCGTTAACGGGTTCCTCCGTCATGGACGCATCAGGACCGTAGCTCGCCCGCTTAACGGTAACAGTCAGCTGCGTTCCCATAAACGGCTCGGCAAAGCAGACCTTAAAGGGTGCCTGGTCGGCACTGTTGTCGACTGTGTTGGCGGCGTTGGGATCGAGCAACCACTTAAGCCGCGCGGTCATTGTTTTAGGGTTAGTGGAATCGGATGTGTCGTTGGCAGTCACACGATACGTCACGGGATACAGGTCCATGTCTCCCTTGACCGGCTCGTCCTTAAACGTATCCCAAGCCTCCGCAGCACCTTCGGCACCCACATATCGCCATTCCAAGAAGAGTTCACGCTTATCGCCATTGGCGGCCGCCTGCTCATCGAGCAGCGCAACGATCTTGGAGTGGGCATCCGGGTCATATGCCACGGATTTTTGCTCCATCACGGGGTTGCCGTCCTTGTCATAGACGGGGTTGCCGCTCTCGTCCATTTTAGGGACATCGACCGTGTGGATAAAACCGGACTTGCCGTCTTGTGCGCGCTCATCGCCCGAGTCGACGGTCGCCGTAAAGATGACCGACCCGTCGATACCGTGATAGCGCACCTTATACGGCGCAATCTTGTACACCGCAGTGTAGGTCACGTTCTTAAAGGGCTCATTACCCTCGAGGGGATACTTCTCCTCATCGGTCATCAGGGTGTAGTTGCCATCGGATGTATAGTCACGCGACCAGCCGACAAAGTCGTACTTGGTGCCGTCCTTGCCGACAACCTCAGTTGCAGCTTTTACCTCCAGCGAAATCTGATCACCAGAGTCGGTACGCGCAAGGGAGCGTACGGCATAGGGATCATCCAGATTAGCATCGATATTCGATTGGACACTTACCGCGCTGGCACGGTAGACCGGGTACAGCTCCATGGGGGCGTTGACCACCGTGTTTTTAGTCACCATGGAAACGCCGTCCGACCAAACGACATAACCGCTGCTAGGCTCTGGCTTATTATCCGTCCAACCTACGAAGGCGTTGTATGCGCCCGTTGCAGCATCGATGTCTCCAATGTTATACGTTGGCAGCGGCATGCCATCTTTAAGGTCACCGAGCTTATCGCCCTCTTGGGCAAGCTTGCCGTCAACGTCGGAGTCGTTGAGATGATACACCACCGCAATGGGCGTGTAGTAGGCCACAAACGTATAGGGCTTTCCGGGCTCCACGGGATAGGAATAGGTATTGCCGCCCTCGCCCGTCGGCTCAAGTTTCTTTACTGTTCCGTCGGAAAGCTCGATCTCGAGCTTCTTAAGCTGATAGGTGCCACCAGCTCCGTCCGCATACACCGTCGTCGTAATGTCGGGACTCACCGTAGCCACCACAGACCCGTCGTCTTGCGTGGTCAGCGTGGGCTTGATATCCCAGTTGGGTACGTTAACCCCATTAGTTCCGTCAAAGCCCTTGCGGTGCAGGTTGGTGGTGTAGCTAACGTCGTACTTTACGTACACGGGATAGGCATCCTGCCACTGGGTAACCTTGGACGCGTCGGTCGCCAAGTATGGCGTCGCTTTCTCCGGGTCACTCGTCACATAGGGGTCGCCAGTAACGTCATAGATATATTTCCAGACGGCAGAATCCTTCTGGACCTCGGCGGTCGAAATCCAGCCTAGGAACTTATAACCAGGCACAGCCATCTCGGCATCGGTCGGAGAGGCTTCGAGTGTCAGATTGGGATTGATGTCGCCCTTCTTTCCGCCCTCGGGCTTGTCGTTTACCGTCTGATTGGTATGGATAAACGGATATTTATAGGTGTAGGTGCTATCGGAGCCCAGCAGCAACGGAGCCTCATAACGTCGCGTGACGCTCTTAACCGAGACATCGTCCTTGCCATAAAAGCTGACGCTTGTCGTCACCATGGCGCGCATGTAATACTCCGAATCGATGCCAATCTCGCTCTGAACGGGGTTGCCCACGCAGGTCCAGTATCCGCCTTGGCGCTCGAGGGTCCAGAAATTTAAATGGTATCGCTCGCTCGCCGGCCTAAAGTAAAACTTCAGCGCTCCTGCGACCCACTCGTCATCCAGCGTGCCCGAACCTGGGAAATCCGTATCGGCAATGACGTTTTTCCGGGTATCCGCACCTGTATCGTTTTTGACCGTATGCGAATACGCCTTCAAAGGCGCCACGATGAGTGTCTCTGCCCCAAAGCGCCCCTCATTGCATTCGTCCTTATAGTTTTCCTTCAGTCCGTGATAGACGTGCTCGGGACCCCAGTGCACGATATTCTCTCGCACGTAGCTCGATCCGACCTGCTCGTTAAACGAGGTTTGGTACCCGCTCCACACAGAGCAGAGGAGTCTGGATTCCTTATAGGCTTCGTTCGTCATCGACTTGACGTAATAATCCACGCGATACTCAAAGCGTGCGGTATAGGTATGCGGAACGGCCAGATCGACGCTGGCGGGAAGCTTGTAGCTGGGATCGCGGCTTACGCGCACCTCGACCTCGGGCCCGTCGGCGGCCTGCTTGTTTTCATACCAACCCAGGAAGCGGTAGCCATCGGGCAGCGAGCCGCCTTCGGACAAGGGCTTGTTGTCCACGCCGCGCACCTGCACCGTGTAAACGCTGGCCCCATCCTCGGCAGTCTGGACATCGACATGGGTGTTGCCCACGCCGACACGCTGGGTCTTATCTTCAAGCTCATCCTGTTCATTGCCCTCGAACACTGTCATGATGTTCGAGACGTAGTCGCTGTACACCGGATAGAAGTCGGTCGGGCCAAGCACGGTAATCTCGGTACCGGCAGGATAGAACGCGCCGGCATTTTTTAGCTCGGCGAGCTGGGTCGAGGTAATGGCTGCATAGCCACCGTTCATCTGAGCCTCTTCGCTCGGCTTCGTTGTCCAACCGATAAAGGTGGCGCTGGAAGACAGCGTGCCACGATCGGTAGGAGCGGCGGGGTTGAGCTTCGCGCCGTAGCGATACCAATCGCCCGATTTGTCGTGTGCAGTGCCGCTCTGGCAATCGAGCGTTTCGCCCTGGACGTTATAGAACAGCACCTGCGCCTCGTACGAAGCGATAAACAGGTCATTGCCCTTAAAACCGTCGACCCCCTTGGCATTATCGGCGGTATAGGTCGACGTATGCTCGTGTGCCTCGCTCTTCTGGACCTGCTTGCCGGCAGCCACAGCATCGGCATCGGTCTTGCCGTCAAACCAGCTGTTGTCTTGTCCAATTCGATTCACACGCACATCGGACTCGCGGAACCAGCCCATGAAGCGATAACCGCCGTTGGCATCGGTCAAGCCCTTGGGCTTTGCGGAGGTCTCTTGCTCAAACGTTACCGACGTATCGCCCTGGGCCAAGCCCTGAGCCGTTCCCGCCAGCACAGCGCTCACGGCAAAGGTGTAGGGGTCCGAGGTCGCCTGATCAATACCAAGCTTGGTTGCCTCGATGGTCGCGGTGCCCGCGCCGGGAAAATCGGTCGTTGCCTTAACGCTCTGGCCATGCACGGGAATATTCAGTTTGTAATCCATCGCCCACTCATTGGCGTGCGTGCCACCCAGGGCCTCATCGTTAGCAGTCGAGCGTTTAGTACCGGCACAGAAATCATAGTCATGCTCTTCCCACAGCTCACGCGTGGTATAGCGCTCGTCGTCCCACGGGCCATAGCCGTCGCCCTTAGTGGTACCGTCGCCGCCAAACGAGGGGATTTTCTTTTTGGCAGGGTTGCCCTGGCTGTTGCCAGAAAGGCTCACGCTCGGCTTAAAGTAGCACTCGGTGACCGTGGCATCATCCTTGTTGGCACGCGCGGCAATGCCGCCCAGGTTCACATCGTTTTGAATGATGGGGATCACGGCGATGGGATTGTACTGACGCGAGCTCAAGTCACCCGCAAAATGGCTTCGAACGAGCTCGTTGCCCTTTTCGGTTAGAATACGACCCGCCAAGCCACCCGTCCACGCGCGCGTCACGGCGACGACGCCCACGTACGACGCAGCATAGCTGTAGCACTGCGCCGTCGAGAAGCAGTCGATAATCTTGGCCTCGCCCGCCATGCAGCCCACAAAACCCGAGGCGTACACGTTGTTGCCGCCCAGGGCGCCAATGGCCACGTCGTACTTATTGGTGACGTCGGTCATGCCCTTCTCGGCAATCGAGCCGTCGTCCTTACGCGTCGGCGTCACGCGACAGTACTCGATAGTCGAGTTCTTAACGTAGCCGGCAAACGCCGCCATATACAGACCCTCACCGCCGAGCGCCTGCACGCCCGAGGTCGTATTGTTGACGGCACGGCCGCCACGGACCTCGCAGTTGTAGAGGGTGCAGCCGTCGAGCTCGCCGGCGATGAGACCGCCCTCAAAGCCTGCGTTGGTAATGAGGTTGAGAGCATTGTTGGCGCAGGTCACGTGCAGCGTGCTCTCCATGACCATAACGTTTTCGAAGCGCGTATTGACGGCCTTGCCCACGATAATGCCACCGCGGAAGTCCGCCCACACGTTGGCGTCCTTGACCAGGAAGTTTTTGATGGTGGCACCGTTGGTCTCGGCAAAAAATCCCGTATCGCGCTCGGGGTCAAAAGCGTCTTTATCGTAGTTCAGGCCCTCAACGGTGTGGTTTTGACCATCGAACACGCCCTTAAACGGATGCTCCTTGTTGCCAAACGACAGATGCTTAACGGTGTTTGCAACGATGGCTTTCATGTCGTCGCTGTCGAGCTCAATGTCGTTATCGAGATAAACGTGCCAGCCGGACGTATCGCGCTCGCGCGACAGCGCCACACACGACAAAAAGTCAGCCTCATTTTTGATGTGGAATTCGTTTTTGTTCTCGGGCACGTCCTCGGCATGCACCACCGTTGGCAGCGCCATAACGCAGCAAAGGACAATCGCTGCGACGGCAACCAGCCTGCTAAGCATGCCCCGGTTTATGTTCTTGATCTTCATAGGCTAGTTCGCCTCCGGCCAGCCCACGACGTCAAGTACGTCGAGGGCGGTGTCGCTTGCCTGCTGGTTTTTGGCCTGCACGGCCTGAACATCGATATCGAGCTTGAATGAGCCGCCGCGCGCGGCATCGTGGTAGTCGCCCACAAAGCGCAGCGAGTCCATGAGGCTTTCCGTCATGGCGCCGGGGTCGAGCGTGCCGCCACGCCCGGCCAATCCGCGGTAGTAGTACCACCCATCGCCGCCATCGATCCACGGGGACCCCTCGCCCGCGTTCACATGAAACGCAACGCTGCCCGAAGCATCCGCGCTCGAACCGTCGGGCGCCACCGACGTCATGTGCAGACGCGCGCGAACGTACTCAGGCTGCGTGCCGACGTTCTCCACGCGCACAATGCGGCTGATGTCAGAACCCCCGGCCTTGGTGTCGGGATAGTCCCCGTGCTCGTTGGGCTCAAACGGAATCTCCTCGCCCTGCTCGTTGAGGGTGTATTCGCAGACTCGTACCTTCACGCTGCCAAACGATAGAACGTTGTTCGCCGGAACCATATCAACGGTAAAAGCCAGCGTGCCGCACAGGCACGCCAGGGCCAACAGCGCCATCGCGGCAAGCGCCAAGGTGCGTTTCTGATTGTCGGAAAGATTGTTGAGCATTACGTTCGCCAATCGTCGATTAAAGGGGAGCCGAGATCCCGGCCCGAAAATGGGGATGGGGAGCGGGCCGGGATCTCGGTGGGGAGGGATTAAGCCTGAGCCTGAGTCTTAGCCCATTCCTTGGCCTGCTCAAGGGCGTTGGTGGCCGCATCGGCCTTGTCGCCCTTCTGATCAGCGCCGAAGATGTAGCAGGAGACTGTCATAGCGGGCTTTTTATCTTTAACGACATCCGCGTTGTTCATGCCAGCCGGGATATGCACGGTGCTGAACAGCTCACCGGTGTAAGCAGCCTTGCCATCAGCGGGAGTAAGCTCTGCAGGAGTGCTGGTGCCATCAGCGGTATACATGAACAGACCGCTCACGTACTGGCCTTCGCTACCGTTGGTCTTCACCTGGTCAGTAGCAACCGGTTTCCAGTTGGAATTAAGGGTGAAGTACGGGGTCTTGGCAAGGGCGTTTTCGGCGTCTGTCTTCACAATTGCGTTCTTCACATAGATGAACACATAGGAGCTATCGGAATCCTTGCCGATGCCGACGTTGGGGTTCTTATTGATGGTGGTGCCGGGAATCATCTTGGATTTATCGGTCCATTTGGTCTCGAACAGATAACCATCCACTGAGGGGTCCGTGGGCTTGTCGCCGGGCTTGTTCGGCTGGTCAGGGTCGGGCTTCACTTCAGGCTTGTCGATGCTGCCAACCGTGAACTCATTCACCTTGGTTTGGGTCGCCGTCAGCCATGCATAGGTGCCAACGCCGGCGGCCAGCACCAACAGCAGCAGGGCGGCAATGATGCCGTAGCGCTTTTTCTTCTTGTTTTCCATCGTTCTCTTCCTTTCGAGAATCGTTTTCCCCGGCAACGGCCCCTACCGCCGCCGACGCTTTTCCCTGCCGCTATGAACGCCGCTCCCTCGCATGCACGCGGGTATGCTTGCCCGCAGGCTCGTCGGGAACCATCCGATCGAGCACAATCGACGCCGCGGCCAGCAGCGCCAGAACGGCCACCACAACAAGCAAACCGGGCATCGTCGTGCAATATGCGTTAACGAAGCCCAGGTAAGGGACACAAAAAGAAACAGTGCCGATAACACTCGAAAAAGGCGTCTGCTCGGCATCGTGCATGGTGCTTCCGTCTGCATTTTTGTTCGCAATTCCCTGCGTGCCGATCATCTGCGCGGCAGGGTCGATCTCGTACACCTGGTGCGTCACCACGGCGCCGTCCGATCGGTAAAAGGTTGCATTGTCGCCCACGGTAATATCCGTTGGCTCAACCTGGCGGACAAACACCATGGAGCCAACGGGAAGATCGGGTTCCATAGAGCCCGAGAGCACAGCAAAGGGCATGTATCCAAATGCACGAGGAACAAAAGAAACAACGGCAAGGGCTATGACAAGCGCGAACGCCAAGCTACTCAAAAGTGCAATAAATCGTTTGAGTCTACGCGCCGTCAAAGTGATAATTCATCCCCCTTGAGGACCTATTCGACCCATCCAAAGGTCAGCAAGTTTCAACAGGAACCGCAAGGCGCTTGAAAAGTGAGTCCGAAATAAGCCAATTTGGAATCTTTTCGTAATAAAAACATAGCGATGTGCTACACATTTTTCAATGTTTTGTCGCTAAATGCTACTAATTTTGGCGTAAGTGGTCATTTATCCCCAAATTGGTCTGCTTTATCCAATATCTGTGACTAACCCCCTACGCAACTTCCCCATAGAGGGATTATTTTTTTGCGAAACTAAAATAATGGTACCCCCCCCCATATTAAAACAAATTGCTGGAAGTGCCCTTTATTTCCGACCCCTTTTACTGGAGTTTTATGACAGCCCCATCTAGTTCGCAGCCCATAACCCTCTGAAAACCGTGTCCCAGAATTCCCGTCCGGAGTGGGATGCGGCTTCCGCTTGTGGCCCCGTTGGGAAGCCGTATCCCGCTTCGATCACAAATTCCGGGTCGCACTTTCCGCCAAGACCCTCAACCGGAAACTACATCCCATTTCTCGGCCGAAAACTGGGATGCGGTTTCCACAGAGCCCCTCAACGGGAAACCGCATCCCATTCCAAAGGCAAATTCCGGGACGCAGCTTCCGCAACCCCACCCATCCGGAAATCCCATCCCACTCCGCACACATCCGGGCATAGAACAATCAGCTTATTAGGCCTTCCATCAATAAAGGGGCGCCCTCGTGACATGAAAAAAGCCCCGAGAATCTCGAGGCTTTCACGTTTGTACGATTGAACGCGCGGCACCGCAAGCGGCGAAGTTATTCGCCCAAAACGGCCTTTTTTGCGGCTGCAGCCACGTTATCCATATCTTCCTTGGTGGGATGGTCCTTCGCGGCAACCCAGTTGTCGAGCAGCATCTTAAATCGGGCGTTGTCGGGATCTTGCTCGAGCATGGCCTCGTAGCGCTGCTTGACCGCGGGGCCCATCTTGCCCTGGCACATCGCCCAACCTGCAAGCTCGGCATCCTCAGCCAAATTGGAAGTTACGCGATCAATAATCTGCTGGTAATAGCTCTGGTCGGCCCCAAAGCCGCAGGTGCCAAACAGGAAGACGCGCTTGCCGTGCAAGGCGGAGAGCAACGCCGCGACCGACGGCGTGCACGCGCCCTTGTCGCACCAAAAACCGACGAGCACCGTGTCGGCCGCGCAGGCGCCCTGCGCCTCGAGCGCAACCTGATCTGCGTCCGCATCGTCGCTCAACGCCGCGGCGTGGACAAACTCAACGCCCGCAGTCTGCAGAGTGCGCTTGATCGCACCCGAAACCATCCTGGTATTACCGCTCTTGCTGTTAACCACCAAAGAGCACGTCATAGTCACGTTGCCTCGTTTCCCCCAAAACTAAAGCCACTAATGCAATTTATTAGATGAATATCTTAGTACTAACGTGACAGATGTAAACCACCGTCTGTCGATTGGCGACGCAGACGACATCTTTGGACAGATTTCGAACAGTATGTACTTCGGATTGAAACCGCCGCAGCACGTTTCACGAATGGCCGAAAACTGTTTCACAAAACGCCGTCAAATTGTGTCACGGAGTATCGTCAAAATGTTTCACGCGCTGGTAGAACGCTATATAACAAGATCGCTCTATGGGACAAACAAACCTGATTAATTTGCCCCACGGGCTTGCTCACTGGGCGAACTGGCTGCGGTAGAGTTCGGCGTAGAAGCCGTCTGCCGCCAGCAGCTCTTTTCGCCCGCGCTCGACGCCTGCCGCGACCTGCTGGCGCAGGAAAACC
>OGYE01002656.1_pt1 | contig 10775 bp, 9 predicted proteins | sample 1576471 | NCBI WGS metagenome assembly OGYE01 (sample SAMEA3541532, study PRJEB24748) | human gut metagenome | biome: human gut; feature: human-associated habitat; material: faeces | place: China | collected 2012
GTATCCTTTTTCAAATGCAGCAATATTAATGTCTACTGTCTTTGGTGGAACTGTTTTCTTGATTACTTCAATCCACTGTTCCTTTGGGAAATCCATATTCTTTGCAGCAATTCCAAGAATAATAACGTTAAATACTCTTGAATTGCCCATCTTTATGGCTTCATCCATTGCATCAACTGATACAACACGGTATTTCTTTGAAAGTTTTTCAATAATTCCGTCAGGATATTTTGCCACACCTGTAACTACAGGCATTGGGTCGATTCTCTGGTCATTTACAATAATTACTCCATCTTTCTTAAGAAAATGAGCATATCTTAACGCTTCTAATCTTTCAAAAGCGATAAGTACATCTGCCTGACCTTCTTCTACTATAGGTTCTGCTACTTTTTCGCCGTAACGTACATAAGTAACAACGCTACCGCCACGCTGTGCCATTCCATGAACTTCTGAGAGCTTAACATCATATCCGGCTTCAACTGTAATTCCACCTAAAATACGGCTTGTAAGAAGTGTTCCCTGTCCACCGACACCTACTATCATAATATTCTTTGTTTCTGCCATGACTATTCTCCCTTCTTCTTTAATTCAATTGCATCGAAATGACAATTCTGCATACAAAGTCCACAACCATTACATAATGTCTGGTCAATTGAAATAGTTCCATCTTCATTCTTTGTAATTGCAGGACATCCTGAAGCAAGACAAAGTCCGCATTTTTTACATTTTTCAGGAATTGCAACGCATTTACCCTTTGGAACATATGACTTAAGCAATGCACAAGGAGACTGAGCTATAATAACTGATACTTCATCTCTTGCTACTTCTTCTTTAATAACATTTTCTAACTTCTTTGTATCAAAAGCATCAACAATCTGTACATTCTTAACACCTAAAGCTCTACATAAATCATCAAGAAGAACTATATTGGCTTTTTCACCTGACAATGTTTTTCCTGTTGCAGGATGATCCTGATGTCCTGTCATACCTGTTGTTGAATTATCAAGAATAATAACTGTTCCTGTAGCCTTGTTATAAACCATGTTCATAAGTGAATTAACACCTGTGTGAAGGAATGTTGAATCACCTATAACAGCTACCCAATTCTTAATGTAATCTTTTCCTTTAGCCTTTTCCATACCGTGAAGTGTAGAAATACTTGAACCCATACAAACTGTCGTATCTACAACACCTAGTGGATTAACTGCACCAAGTGTATAACATCCAATATCACCTGCTGCATGAATTTTTAACTTCTTAAGTACTGAATATGTAGCTCTGTGAGGACATCCTGGACAAAGAATAGGTGGTCTTGCAGGGGCCTGTAAAGGCTGCTCAATTTCAACCTTTTCACCTAAAACTACCTGTTTAAGCATATTAGCACTATATTCGCCCTGTACAGTAAAGATGTTCTTTCCATCGCATTCAATACCCATAGCTCTAACCTGTTCTTCAATTACAGGTTCAAGCTCTTCAACTATAATAAGTCTGTCTACCTTTGAAGCAAATTCCTTTATAAGTCCCTTTGCCAAAGGATGAACCAAACCAAGTTTTAAAACTGATGCATTAGGAAGTGCTTCCTTAACATACTGATAAGGTATACCACTTGTAATAACACCAATCTTTGTATCATTATATTCAACTTTATTAATATCAAGGTCACATGCATCTTCTGCCATCTGTTTAAGACGCTGTTCAACAATAACATGACGTTTAATTGCATTTCCCGGCATCATAACGTTTTTTGCAATATTTCTTTCATATGGCTTGTCATCTACCTCAACTCTATCTTCAAGATTAACAATCCCCTGTGAATGTGCAAGACGTGTAGTTGTTCTAAGAATAACCGGTGTATCATATTTTTCAGATAATTCATAAGCCCTCTTTGTAAAATATCTTGCTTCTTCACTATCAGAAGGTTCAACTACCGGAACCATTGCAGCTCTTGCAATCATTCTGGTATCCTGTTCATTCTGTGAACTGTAAATTCCAGGGTCATCTGCAACAACCAAAACCATACCACCGTTTACACCAATGTATCCTGCTGTAAAAAGTGGATCAGATGCTACGTTAAGACCTACCATTTTCATCATTGTCATAGAACGAACACCTGCCATGGATGCACCAATGGCAACTTCTGTGGCAACCTTTTCATTAGGTGCCCATTCAGCATAAATCTCTTTATATTTTACTACGTTTTCACTTACTTCAGTACTTGGAGTACCAGGGTATGCTGATGTAACCTTTACTCCCGCTTCATAAGCTCCTCTTGCAATGGCTTCATTACCAAGCATAATCTTCTTATTACTCAAAACTTCTTCCTGCCTCTCTTATATATTTCACAGTAAAAAACAGTAGTATCACCATTATATTTAACTTTTTGTGATACGGGCAATGTTTAATTTACTGAATTAAAGTCCTAAAATTAATTATAGTTTATTGAAGCTTTTTAGTCAACAAAAGAGAGCCACCATACAATACTAATTGTACGATGACTCTCAACGTTTTTTCTAAAAATACATATAAAAAAGTGCTAGTAAAAATTATTTCTTAATTTTGCCCTTGAATCCTGCCTTCTTTAAGTTCTTCTTTAATTTCTTAAATTCTTTAGCGCTCATCTTCTTGTTAACCTTAACTGTAATCTTCTTTGAGTTAACGTTCTTAAATGCACCCTTCTTTACTGTAAAGCTCTTTGTTCCTTTAACAATAATTGTCTTTAATTTCTTAGTACCTGTAAAACCTTTTTTGTTTACTTTCTTAATTGTTGCTGGAATTACAATCTTTTTAGCCTTTTTAGCCTTCTTAGCAAATGCTTTAGCCTTGATTACTGTTACTGTATAAGTTACACCCTTAACTGTTACCTTACTAGGTACTGTAGCTGTACTCTTCTTAGCTACAACAGCACCAACTTCAGCTGTTCCGTTAGCCTTTGTATCAACTGTATTTCCGTTTGATACAGCAACATTCTTAGCGTTAACTGGTACTAATGATGATGTTGGGCTCTTAACTGCTGCGCTTACACCTGTTACAGATCCTACTGCTACTGCTGCTGCTAATGCTAAAACAGCAACGTTCTTCATTAATTTTTTCATTAATAAGTTCCTCCTATTATTTTTTTGAGTTTTAATTATTTCTGCTTATCCCCACAAGTATTAAAAATAAAAATGTCCTCATAGCAAACTTATAACTTATAAAACTCACTATGCCGTTTATTTTACTACTTTTAGGAATAAATTTAAATACTTTTTTTGTTATATTTTGCTTTTTTGACTATATTTGACAAAATATGTCAATGATAATTATATACTATTACTTGCCATTGTAGTATTTCTTCTTATTTTTCTTGCCTTTTGCGTCTGTTGCGCGGTTTAGAACCACACCTAATATCTTACATTCTGATCTTTCAAGCTGCTTAATTGAACTTTTCACTTCAGATTTTGATATTTCTCCACTTCTAATTACAAGAATTGCTCCATCACACATACTACCAATCTTTTCAGCATCTGATACAAGACCAAGAGGTGGTGCATCAACAAATACATATCGGTAATCTTCCGCAAGTTGATTGAGCATATTGCCAAACTTGTCACTTTCAAGCAACATTGATGGATTAATTATATTTTCCACGTTTGGTATAATATCTCCATTTTCAAGTGGTGTATTATACACAACATTTTCAAGTGGAAATTCTTCTGCCAAATAATGTGCAAGCCCTTTCATTTCTGAGCCATCTTCTTTTTCTATGCCATATTTGTTTACTATGACAGAGTTTCTCATATCTCCATCTACAAATACCGATTTGATTCCGGCACTTGCCATCTGTCTCCACATCTGTAAAGTAACAAAACTCTTTCCTTCATTAGGCATTGTACTTACAACCATGATTTTTTTAATTTCATTTCCAAGGAAACTAACATTTATACGAAGTCGGTTTATAGATTCCTCAACAGCATAAGGAAGTTCTTTGGTTAAATCCATTTTAATTTTATTCATTTCTATTTCTCCTCAAGCTTATTTTTTTGGTGTGTAATATTTCTTTCCCTTATAATAATTGTATTTAGAATATGCTCCGTATTTAACGTTTCCATCAGGAATAACTGTTAAAGGAATAATGCCTAAATACTTTTCAACATCTTCTTCTGTCTTAATTGTATCATCAGTGATAAATAAGAATGTGAAGATAGCTAATACCACAACCATTCCTCCAAATGCACCCATCATTACATTTTTCTTCAGACTAGGTGAACTTTTACCTTTAGGAGTTATAGCTCTTTCAGCAATATTAGGTGACGATGTTCCCATTAATTTAGGAATTTCAGTAACTGCCTTTTCAGCTAAAGCATTTGCTATTGTTTTTGCTTCCTCCGGCTTTATGCTTGTTGCTGAAATTTTTAGGATACGTGTATCTTCAACTGTTGAAATGTCAATCATTCCGTTAAGTTGCTCATATGTATATCCTAAATCGTTTTCCTCATTTATGGCCTCAATGATAGGTCTAACATGCAACAACTCTGCATAATCTTCTGATAATGATGTACCTATACTTAAATCAGCAAGATCGACCACTGAGTTTTTTGATGCTGAAACCATATAAACTTTCGCTGTTGCAGTATATTTAGGTGTAATGCCAACTTTAGTCCATACACCTGCAATTATTGCTCCAATCAAAAAACCTGCAATAATAAATAAAATCTTCTTGCGATAATAGTTAAACAAATCCAAAAGGTTGATTTCTACTTCATCTTCTTTTTCGTTAATTTTTATCTTTTCTACCTGTTGTTTCATCTTTCAATTCCTTTACTCTTTGTTCTTCTGTTCCACTATGCCAAACAGTTCTGACATTGTGCTAACCATTGCTTTCTTGTTAACATAAAATTCCATATGATCCATTTCATCTCCAAGAGCCTGACCAATCTTAGACTTTCCTGCCAATTCAAAAATCCCCTTGTCTGTTCCACTAGCAAAAATATTACTAATATTAGAAATCTTTCCTATAGCAATATCTGTTGTGGAAACATCCTGCAAACTTTCAAAAACTTCATTGGCATAATTTGGATTAGCCTTAACCTTCTCCTGAAGTTTTTTAAAAAACCCTGTCATGTACTGTTGTTGTCTTTTCATTCGTGATGTATTCTCTTCATCCCCAACTCCATAACGGTCATGAACGTATGCATAAGCCTGCTCATCATCAAGGTTTATTGTAGCTCCCTTCTTCATTTTTGGATATTTCTTTGAGAGATCATCCTCCAATGTTACGGTAACTCCATCTACCATGCTGTTAAGTTTAGGTATTTCACTCATGTTAAGTTCATAATAACCATCAATCTGAATACCTCCTAACAATTTCTTTACAGATTTAACTGTATTTTCGCAGCTTTGCTCTCTGTTGCCTCCATACCAATGAGCTGTACACAACTGAATATTAGCTGTTGCCTCACCCTCACCATTATGATCAATCAATGCAACCTCTGTCATGGTGTCTCTGTTAAACTGAAGAAAACTATATGTATTCTCTGTCTTGTCTACAATTACAAGCATAAGGAAATCAGCCATACTTCCCTGGTAATCTGCTCCGTTCTTGTTATTTCCCGTAGCATCTGTTCCTATTAACAGATAATTCTCAAAATCATGGTAATATTCGTATTTATTTCCATTAAGTTTAATCTTTCCTCTTGGAACCTGAATCTTCCAATCATTTATTGAACTCTCATCAGATACATTAGCCTTCTCTGTCTTATTATCAACATACTGTAATCCATAGCCTAAAACTGCTATAAACAGTATAAAAGCTACTACTTCCACGGCAATTTTTATGTATTTTTTTCTTTTCTTCTTCACTTTACTTATCCCCTAATCATTATTTTTCAAGTATCTCCACGGACACTTTTTCTATTTCATCTACAGCATTCTGTCCGATTTTCTCTCTGATAAAGGAATAACCCATATCAAGGTTAGGCTTTCTTCTATCAGTATTATGGCAGTCACTTCCAAGTACAACCGGTCTGTTTTCTTCAACCAGCTTCTTTATAAGTTTTCTTTTCTTTCTACCATCAAAAAATTCTGCATTAACCTGAAATATAACCGGCAAATCAAGAACTTCTTTCCAAATCTTCTTTCTTTTCTGGTAAGCATAAAATCTTTCTATATGTGCGAGCATAACTGAAACATTCTGTTTCTCCATTAGCTCTTCAACATCCCGTAAAACCTCTTCATCCCACTGTCTAAAGGGTAATTCCACCATAATAACCCTGGTTCCCTCTATACATAATTTTTCAATCTCTCTAGCTCTCCCGATTTCTCTGAAATAGCATACTTCAGCTCCCAATCTTATGTCAGGGCAGTCAGAATTATCCATACACCGTTTCAATGTGTCATAGGCTTTCTTCCTCTTTTCGAGAAAATGATCCACTGAAACATCTTGAGCATAAAAATGTGGCGTAGCCAACATCGTACTAACTCCTTGATTTTTTGCTGTATGAAGCATCTCTAACGATTCCTCTACGCAATCGCTTCCATCATCTATTCCGGGCAATACATGTGAATGAAAATCAATCATTCTGCCTCCTTTTATATCAAAAACCAAGTAATCCATACACTTTCGTAAAATCAACACCCCAAGTACTGACCATACTTTTATCTATGATATAAAAAAAAAGGATAACTGTCAATCTTATAGCCCCTTTTGTTCGTTTTTTTATTCCATTTTTTTCCTTAAAAAACGGCACTCTGACAGGTTATGTCATTGGTGTTACTGACAGTTTTGTTATAAAAAACGTATTTATTAATTTTCGCAAAAAAGCTGTCGGATTGCTCCAACAGCTTTTTATAATATTTTTTCATACTATTCTGTTACTGACAGTTTTATGCCTAATCTTCCAACGATTCTTTCACCGGCACTTCTACCATTGCCTCGTAGCACTGGAACATATTGTCAATTTCTTCTTTACTTTGTTTCTTTGTAATCAAACTTATTACAGGAACTATAATAAGTCCGCCTACCATTGCAACTACACCTGAATTAATTGATGATTTGAATATGTAGCCAAAAACGGTTCCCCAGCCTGTAACATCTATTCCGCAAAGTGAAACAATAAGCTGCAACACGGCAACTGCACATCCCCAGACAAAGCAGACAACCGTAGCCGCCTTTGTTACGCCTTTCCAGTATAATCCATACAAGAATGGTGCAAGGAATGCCCCTGCCAAAGCTCCCCATGAAACACCCATCATCTGAGCTATAAATGTAACTTCAGGATGAGAATCCTTAAATATTGCAATAACTGCTGAAACAACTATAAAGAATACTATAAAAATTCTCATAATAACAACCTGTTTCATTTCATTCATTTTCTTTTTTGAGACCGGCACAATTACGTCTAATGTAAAAGTTGAGCTTGATGTAAGTACCAATGATGAAAGTGTTGACATTGATGCTGACAAAACCAAAACAATAACAATTGCAATAATTATTGCCGGTAAAGTAGACAACATTGTTGGAATAATTGTGTCAAACAATGGCTTGCCTGTTGCTTCATTAATGGCAATTTTATCACTGTATAATCTGCCAAATCCACCAAGGAAGTAGCATCCACCGGCTACGATTATTGCAAAAACTGTTGAAATAACAGTTCCTTTATGAATGTCTTTTTCACTCTTAATTGCGTAAAATTTTCCAACCATCTGTGGAAGTCCCCATGTTCCAAGAGATGTTAAAATTACTACAAATAATAATGCCAATGGATCAGGACCAAGAAATGAAGTAAACGCTCCACCGGCCCAGCCTTCACTTGGTACTGCTGACAATTTCTGAGTGGCTTTAAGCAAACCACCATTATCCATTAAAACTGCACCAATAACTGCGCAAATTCCGAAAAGCATTATAATTCCCTGAATAAAGTCGTTTATTGCAGTAGCCATATAACCACCGAAAATTACGTAAAATCCTGTCAAAATCGCCATTACTAAAATAACAACCCAATATGGGATATCAAAAACAAGTCCAAATAAACTTGAAAGTCCGTTATATAATGATGCTGTGTATGGTATCAAAAATATAAATACAATAACTGATGCAGCAACCTTTAATGGTACTGAATTAAATCTTTTTCCAAAAAAATCCGGCATAGTCTTAGCATCAAGATACTGCGTCATAATTCTTGTTCTTCTTCCAAGAACGTTCCATGCAAGCAATGAACCAATAAATGCATTACCAAGTCCTGCCCATGTTGATGCCAACCCAAAATTCCATCCAAACTGTCCTGCGTATCCTACAAAGATAACTGCTGAAAAGTAAGATGTTCCAAAGGCAAAAGCTGTAAGCCACGGACCTGCTGAACGTCCACCCAAAACAAATCCACTAACATTGGTTGCGTGCTTTCTTGAATAAAAACCTACTCCAATCATTACCACAAAAAAGGCAACCAACATAATTCCGCAAAGTATTTCTGTCATAATCTCCTCCTTATTAACCTTGCATCTGTGTATTTTATCTCCACTGTTCAACCTTATCTCTTCTTTAAGACTTAATGCAAAATTAATTTTTATTATTCGTTGCTTTAAACCGTTACGCTTTAAAGCATTAAAGCAATTATATAAAATAAAAAAGAGCCTGTCAATAACTCTTTTCTATTTTTACAAACCTTATTTACTATAGTTTATTCTAATTCTGTGAATCTTATTTGCTATAGTTTATTCTAATTCTGTAAATCTTATTTGCTATAATCTGCTTCAATTCCATGAATCATGTCAACTCTTGCCTGATGTCTTCCACCTTCAAACTCTGCTCCAAAAAATTCATCAAGAATCATTTTTGCAAGTTCTACTCCAACAACTCTTGCACCAAAAGCAATAATATTAGCATTGTTATGCTGCTTTGTAAGTTTTGCCGAATAAGGTTCGCTGCAAACTGCTGCAATTACACCTGGAACCTTATTTGCTGCAACAGAAATGCCGATTCCGGTTCCACACATAAGTACACCGTAATCTACATCTTTTCTTACAACTGCTTCACCAACTTCACGACCCTTGTTTGGATAATCGCACTTAATAATTTCTCCGTTTTCATCATAGCCTGTGCCATAATCAACACATTCGTAGCCCTTTTCTGTCATATATTCAATAAGTTCATTCTTTAAGTCAATTGCTGCATGGTCGCATCCAAATCCAATCTTCATTATAAATCCCTCTCATTTCTTAAAACTATTTACTATATATTCCGTCATCTATCTGACTTTTACTATTTACTGTACATTCCGTCATCTATCTGACTTTTACCATTTGCTGTACATTCCGTCATCTATTTGACTTTTACATTCTACTCAATATGTATAAGACTGTCAAATGTACAAGGGATTTGGCTATTTCTCATTTCATTGTGGCATTTTGTTCGTCTATATACAGTATGCTGTGTGGTCTGTTTTATGATTTGATGGAATGTACCCCAAAAATCGAAATTTTTTAATTTTTTGTGGTACGTTTTCAAGTTATGTAAACTAATCATGTCACATATTCTTGTTTTAATCATATATTTGTTGCATATTGTTTGACATTTTTATAGTTATGTCAACCAATATATCACTTAAACTGCTTTCAATTCATTTTGCGTACCCCAAAAATTATACATTAACTTCTCTCTCCTATACGAAAAAAAGCTATGACGCTTTTGCATCATAGCTTCTCACTTTAATATGTAATGCCGGCGACCGGAATCGAACCGGTACTGTGTCACCACAACAGGATTTTAAGTCCTGCGCAAATATGACCTTGCAGGAGTTTCTGCATGGAAGCTTGGATTTGAAAACAACGGAATCTGGCAGGTAATCTCGGACAATCTGAATAATTAAAAGTTCTGCATCAGCAGGCTATAAAAACATCTTCTGAAACATATATTAATATAGAATTTTATGAAATACTGATTGCATTATTTTATGGAATTGCTATAGCCAGTCTACAGGAACAGTGAATTTTCCCGTAGACTGTAAAAGATGTCTCAGGAGGTGTTTTTAGTTTGAAAAAATATGGACTGGAATTAATGTTAGGGTGTCTGCTTCTTGTCAGTTTTCTCATTCTGTCAAAACAGGCAGCTGAAGTTTCAGAGACTATGAGTTCAACAAAAAATTCAAAAACCATTCTGGTAGATGCAGGACATGGTGGAGCGGATCCGGGAATGATCGGAGTGAACGGACTGGAAGAAAAGGGGATAAATCTTCAGATTGCCGTAAAATTAAAGGATTCTCTGGAAAAACAAGGATTTTCTGTAATCATGACAAGGGAAGAAGATAAGGGCCTTTATGAGGAGGACAGCAGAAATCAGAAAGCACAGGATATGCAGTGCAGGATTGCTATGATTAAGAAATACAGACCTGTGCTGTGCATAAGTGTTCATCAGAACAGCTATCAGGATGCGCAGATCCACGGGGCGCAGGTCTTCTATTATTCACATTCGGAAGAGGGAAAGCGAATGGCCGAAGTGATGCAGAAAGCACTGCTGAAGGCAGATGAAGAGAATACCAGACAGGCAAAAGCGAATGATACCTATTATCTTCTGAAACGGACGGAAGTACCAACGATCATTGTGGAGTGCGGATTCTTAAGTAACCCGGAAGAAGCCGCAAAGCTGGTCAGTCCAAAGTATCAGGAGAAGCTTGCGGAAGCGATCGCAGAAGGAATCCTTGCTTGTATGGAAAACTAGAGTGTAGTATAATAACAATCATGAAAACAATATTAGAAAAAATTGATAAAAATCAAAATAATACAGATATTATAAGAGAAGCAGG
>OGYE01002658.1_pt1 | contig 10770 bp, 18 predicted proteins | sample 1576471 | NCBI WGS metagenome assembly OGYE01 (sample SAMEA3541532, study PRJEB24748) | human gut metagenome | biome: human gut; feature: human-associated habitat; material: faeces | place: China | collected 2012
CGTTGAAGAAGCTTCGCGCAAATACCGCGATAAAGCGGGGCAGCCAAGTCGCTGCTTTCGTTTGGATTTGTAGACTATTTTGTATATCTGTTCCGCGGAAATGAATTTACGTTTTCCGATATCAGATCCATTGGAACCGGTCTGAGTGTGGCGGGAAATTATAAATTGCAATTGAACGATCGTGGAGTATATGTGATCTTTCTGGCAGCATTGTTTATTGCTTTTGTCCGCAAATGGCATGTCCGGTTTACCGGAAAAATTCAGATGCGGGTAATTTCTGTGATGGCGATTGCCTTAAGTTGTGTGATCATTGCAGCAAATGCTTATGATGTAAACACAGAGACGTGGGAACAGAAGGGAACTTATCGCAATGGATATCTGTTGAATTACGTACTGGGGATTCGTGACAGTTTTATTTCTGCTCCGGAAGGATATTCCAAAGATAAGATCAAAGAACTGGAGAAAACCTATCAATCCGATAAAAAGGATTACAGCACAACAAATGAAAAAGCAAAAAATCCGACGATCATTGCCATTATGAATGAATCGTTTTCCGATCTGAGTGTGTTGGGGGATCTGCAGACCAACATGCCGCTCACACCGTTTATCGATTCTTTGAAAGAGAATACAACGAAGGGATATGCACTTTCGTCGGTATTTGGCGCGAAGACTCCTAATTCGGAGTGGGAATTTATGTCCGGAAATTCCATGGCATTTCTTCCGATGGGATCCGTTGTTTATCAGCAGTATATCAGTGATACTCCGACAACGATTGTGTCAAATCTGAAAGATGACGGGTATACGTGCATTGCCATGCATCCATATTATGAAACCGGATGGAGCCGGAATCTGGTGTATCCGCATATCGGGTTTGACGAAATGCACTTTATTGATTATTTTGACCAGACAAAGATCCTGCGGGAATATATTACCGACCAGGAACTGTATGATAAGATTATCAAGCGTTATGAAAACCGTAAAAATAATGAAAAACTGTTCTTTATGGGAATTACCATGCAGAACCACGGTGGTTATACGGAAACCTATGACAATTTTCCAGAGAATTATTATAAAGTTGGACGTTCTTATACGGATGCCAACCATAAATAATAAAAACAAAAGATCAGAATGCCTTCAAGCATTATTTATGCTATGATTGATAAATCAAATTTATTACTCACTCTATTACACTATTGCTCTTTTAATTCAGTATCACTTTTTTTAAGAAAAGTACAAAACTGTTTTAAGTAATACTGAAAGTACTTTCTACTTAAAAAGCGATAAATAAAAGAGGGGATAATTACCCCCTCTTATTAATATGCTATTGTTTTAATTTTGGAACTAAAATCTCATCTCTTTCTATTTTTTTACTTTATCTTCAACAATACTTCCGGTTAGCTTGTCATTTTCTTCTAATACTGCATAGCTGTCTGATTGACTTTCATTTTCTGTTTGTGTTCCTTCTCCTTCATATAGTACTTTATCCTCAGCAACACTTCCAGTTAACTTATCATTCTCTCCCAAAATTGCATAGATATCTGCTTTTTCACCATTCAAAACATTATCCTTTCCTTCAGAAATTGATAAAACTCTGTCTTGAACTATTTGACCGAGTAACTCACCATGATTTAGTGTTTCCATACGGTTATCCGCTCCGGCGGCAAAAGCTGATCCCGCTGCGGCTGTCACTGCCAATCCTAAAACTACTGATAGTACTTGTTTCTTCATAAGTAATTCCTCCATTTTTTCGGCTTTGCCGTATTTTTATCTCAGGCTTCTGCCTGATGACAAAGTAAGTATAATTTAATTTATCACGAAAAGTCACCGAAAAATTGTGGCAGTTTTGCGGCAATTGATTTTGCTTACTTTAAAATTTAGTATTTTATGATATAATACGAATATAGGCGTGCCCTCAGCGTTCTTCAGCACGAACTTGGCGCCTGCCAGCTTGGTGTTCTCGTTGCCGGTGGCGTACTTGTTGATGACGATATTGAAGGAGAACACTTCCACTTCCTCGTGGGATTGCCCAAAAGAGTTTTTGTCAGCGGGGTTGTTGCTGTACTTGAGCGTAGCGGTGTTGGTTTCCTCATTGCGCTGGATGGCGTTCTCGTTGACGGTGGCAGTGTAGGTGATGACTACAGGTTTGTCGATCTGACCCTGATAGTCCATCATATTGACGCTGGCCACAAAGCCGTTCCCATTTTTGGTGATAGCCGCAGCGGTAGTCACATCCTCGCCGCCGATGGTGACCTTGACGTCCTTGTTGAAGGTCAGACCCTCGGACATGGTATCCGTCACTTCGTAAGTATACTCGGTGTAGCCCTTGGTGGAGGGCACCTTGCCGGTGATGGTGTAGGTGAGCTTTTGACCGACTTCCACAGTGCGGTCGTCGTCATTCACATGTTGTATGAATAGGCATACACGCCATTGTTCCACAAATGTTCCCTCGCACCTTTTTCGCCGTAGTTGTACGCTGCAAGTGCATCTTGAATCGTGCCGTATTTCTTGAGCAGGTATGAGAGGAAATCAATCCCAACCCTCACGTTTTGATATGGGTTCATGAGGTCGGTGCATCCTAGTTTCTGCATCCGGTCAGTATGCCATTTCTCATATATCTGCATATATCCCTTTGACTGCCCGCCGTCTCCGGTTTTGTCGAACTCATATCCGGATTCTTGTTCTATAATTGCCAATACAAGGGCATACGGAACGTCATATTGCTTGCATAGACATCTTGTGTATATCTGCATTTTCTCCGGAAAATAGCCTTTGTCTGCATACTGCTCCGGCAGGTCATAGAACACGAATCCCTCAAGGTCATCACTCCCCCAGTCCTCGGACATGGTGTCAAACACCTTGTATTTGTCCTCGATGTTCTCTGCTGTCTGTGTCATCGTCTCCGGATTCTGCATCACTTCCGCTTGTATCTCCTCCGTTTCTTTCTCCTGCTGTTCCGGTTCTTTGACGTTGAACAATATCACGCAAAATCCCGTCAGTAATACCGCAATCAATGTGATGTGAAACGTATTATACAAACCTGCTCTTTTCAATGCCCGTCTTATCCGTCTTATCCGTCTTTTCACCTGTCGACCTCCTTTTCCGCATTCGTGCATGTATGTAAAACATGCAATTAAAATCGTTGTAGTACACTTTTGCATTCGTGAAATCCATGTCCGGATACCACTTTTTCAGTATCTCCGGAATGGAATCCCTGTCCTTGACCATCTTGTCAACGAATGAGCCTATTTTTTTATAACTGCCTCCTGCTGCCGGACGTTTGGAATGAACGACCTTGATTCGTGGGTCTCTCAATCCCTGTGAACTGTTCCATCTCTTTTCTGACGGAACACGGTTCTTTTCTTCAACGATATAGTTCGCCATGCCGGACAAACCGTTTTCGTCTGTCTGCAACCTACGAACCTCATTCCTGCTTGACTGTTTCCAACATGATTCAACTGTCTCCATGTCTAGCGCACCATCCATGACAATGTGATGATGCCATCTGATTTCCGCATCCGGATTGTATGCGGTCACATAGACGTATTTTGCATTCGGGAGACCTCTCTTTTTCCTCTGATAGTTGATGCGTCGGATGTACTTTTGCACATTCTTGATTGCTGCATCCACATCCCCGTCCGGTGGGAGATGCTCGTCATCATAGGTCAATGTCATCCAAATATCACGGTCGCTGAAATTCTCATTGATTAGCCTCTCAACATATTTCCGTGCATTCTTATCATTCAGATTCTTTTGAGCCTTGTTGTTGTCTTTCTTGATTGTCCTCCCCTCCGGAGGTACTTCATCCATGCTCCGGAACTGCGGATATATCTCAATTTCAAACTGGTCTCCTGCTGTTATCTCTTTCAGTGCATATATAACTTTCTTTCGATGTTGGAACAGGTTCTCAATGAACCACTCATGCATGTCCTCCATCGCTTTGTTATATGCTGCCTCATAGTCATACGGGATATATTGCATCCCTCTTTTTCTTGCCATCTGACACATGCCTCCTGTTATGTTTTCGTAGACTTGTTATTATCTATTACAAGGACGATAAAAGTTCCGAAAACCCTTGATTTTATAGACCTTTTCGGTCTCTTTTCAAGTTGCTTTTTTGTGTCAGATTTGCTATAATATTTCTAGTGAATTTCAAGTCTGACACGACTTGCACCGGACATCTGCTCGCAACGGATGTCCTTTTTCTTTACTCAAAATCATAGTCGAATATTCTCTCGTCTCCGGAGAGAACAATGTCTCCGTGTTTTATGTATGCCTTGCATTTGAAAAATGTCTCTGAATGGTCGTGTGATTCCTCAACCTCCTTTTCATCAAGTTCCAACTCAATGACGCTCATTTGTCTCATTCCTCTAATCACAAGAAACTTGCAAGCGTCAATCGGGTCTTTGCACATATAGACAACGCCATCCCACGACTTTTTGAAAACGCCCTCGGCGTATATCTTCATCATTGTTTCTTTTGGTGCTGCATGATAAAATCTCATTTTCTCACTCCTTTGCTGTTGTCTTTTATACGGTCGCAACCGCAAGTTCTCTTTTCTTGTCGCATCTTCCTCCTCTGCTCTTATCACAAGGACGACCACTGCAATGGTTGTCCTTTTTCTTTGCTCTCATGCTCCTGCTATGTACTGCCCCGCCGTTATGACGGGGCGTTTTCATTAAACGGCTGCAACCGCCTCTTTCTGTTCCCATCTGCGACGCTCCTCTGCTTTTCCTGCTGCCTTACCCTCGGCATACGCAGACATCACCATAATGGTCATTGACTTTCCCTCAAGGTCGTCAATATTCATGAATTTTTCTGCCATGCTCTCAATCACTGCCTTTTTCTCGTTTCTCGTCATTTTTCAACACCTCCTCTGATTCGCTCAATCTCTTTTTCTATGTTCTTTCCGGAATAATCTGCAAGCAGTTTTTCCGAAATGTGATACGTCCAAATTGAGGACATCTGCACCGCCGTTCCAATCGGGAGTTTTCCCTGTTGCATTGCTACCCTCACGAATTGCGGTGACACATTGAGGATTGCTGCTGCCTCTGTCGGCAATATTCGTCCTATATCCATCCTGTTTCCTCCTGTTGGTGGTTCTCTCGGTCTTTTCATCCCGTCCACCTCTTTTCCGGCAATGTACACCGTGTTTTGATTTTTCACCTTAAAAAATCAAGAAAAACCTGTTGACCATCCACGCACTTTGTAGCAGGTGCGACCGCTGCCATGTTTCCCACGGTATCGCTGCACGATGTCTTTCGGCTTGCCATCGTCAGAGTGTCGGTTGCCATCCGGACACTGACGGGGCGACTGCTGCCCCGTTTCGGCTTTTATTTTCCCGCCCTGCATTGTATAATCATTGTAAGGAGGTGATTTCATGAGAGATTCAATCATTGTTAGCATTTCGGAACTCCGTTCCCTCGTTCAAGATGCTCGTCGCACTGGAAAACAATATGTGCAACTTTCCATTCTCGAACCTCTTGACGATTCCGACGGTGGAGAGCCTGTTCCCGCAGAACTCTCTCTTTGTGCTTTTGATTCATCGGAGTGCATCGAGTTTGACAATATCTATGCACCCGAAAACGAATCCGAACTCAATGAGCAAATTGCAACCGCTGTTCACATGAGTTCTAATCTGCTATGAATTTAGGTCTATCACGTACCGGAGATTTGAGGTTTCTGCCTTATGTCTCCGGTATTTGATTCTCCGGATTTCCTTGTCAACCACCTCTTTGAGGCTTTCTTTTTCATCCTCTGTTAATCCTTTTACTATAATTTCAAATGCATCCTCCTCAATCCAAATCGTCACCGTTTCTGCTCCCATGTTCACCTCTAATCGGGTGTTGAGGTCTGAAATGTGGAATCCGGAGAATCGCCCGTCTGTTGAGGTTGTCTCATATATTGGATAACCCGCCCGTTTGCTGCTCTCTTCATTCTTTTCGTAATCTGTTGGAAAGATTCTTGCTGCCGTTCTCCACGCCTCTGATACGCTATTCACTTTTATGTGCTCCATTCTTTTCGCCTCCTGTCTTTATAAGAACAAACAGTGCTGTGTCATCTCGCTCCCCCGCATAAGTGTTGAACTCTCCATCACAAGCCGTTCGCCTTTTCACAATCGGGGCATTCAATGGGGCAGATTGACCATCGTTTTCACTTCTCGCACATCCCATCTTCCTGCTTGCTGTTTGTATCTTGTAGATACATCATAATCTCTTGCAGATACTTTGTCAACACCTTTTTGTATCTTTAGGAAACTTTTTTATTGATTTTTGTTAGTTACCGTGATATGCTTTAGAAAAACAAGGGAGGTGATTCTAAATGACGCAAGGCGAACGAATCAGAGAAGTCCGAAAAACTCTCGGTCTTACGCTTGAAAAATTCGGTGATAGGCTCGGAATCAAAAAAGCAGCAGTTTCCAAAATAGAAAAAGGCGAAAATTCTCTCACTGATGCAAACACAAAAGCAATCTGTCGTGAGTTTGGAGTTGATTATATATGGTTGACTACTGGTGACGGTGAGATGTTCGTTGATACTGACGACGATTTCATTGAAAGAATTGACCGCATCATGGTAGGTGAGGACGATGCCCGCAAGAATCTTTTCAAGGCATTACTTGAGGCAAGCGACGAGGACATCGCAGCATTTCAAAGAATCATAGATTTATTTGCATCAAAAAAAGACTGACAGTCTTTCAACCGTCAGTCTCATGGGTGTACAGATACGCCACGAATTTATATATCCTCTTGAGGATGCGTTCGTTGTGTATCTTTCCGACTATTTCAATAATAGCCTCTTTGTAATTCAAGGGAGACACCACCCCCTTTCCGAATTGCATTGTATCATATATTTCCATGATTGTGGAAATATCGAGGTTGATTTCCATAATTGTGGAAATCGTTCCTCCTGCTGCCGGAATCCTGCTGCATTGTGATACAATTATTTGTATTCGGATTCAAACAGGTCGGTGATGTTCACGCCTAATGCAATCGCTATCATTTCAAGTTGAAACAATGTCGGTGACACCTTACCATTTTCGATGTTGTTTATCGTAGATTTTCCGATTCCGGATTTCTTCGATAACTCCATCAATGTGAACCCTTTTGAGGTTCTTATTTCCCATAATAGAATTTTCACTCTGCTCACCTCCTTTCTCAAGGAAAGTTTACAGAGTGTTGAATTCATATATAGAAACGGAGGTTTTGAGATGTCAAAATGTGTTAAATGTGGTCGTCATGGACTTTTTCTCTTTGTAAATATTCACACTGGTCTTTGTTCTGAATGTCAGAAAAAATTGCAAGAGAAAACTGTGGAAATTCCGCAGTCACCTGTGACGGAACGCAGCATCGAAATTCCGACTGTTTATATTGGCAACTCTACAAAAAGCAAATTGACAGAAAAATTTGAGGACATCAAATTGCAATGTCCGGAATCACTTCCGGATTTTTCAAAAATTGACTGTTGTGACAATGTTAATTTTGTTATTCAAGACGGTGTTGTTTCTGCAAAGCGTTTAAACGAAACCCTCGGTTTTGTCATCGGAGAACATCTTGTTTCTGAAATATCCAAATCACTGGAACAGAAACGCCCTATTTTTTCACAAATACTCGGATATGATGATGAAACCGGAGAAATACATATTGTCATTGCTTTTTACAAAATAATCAATTATGACTATGACCAATATACAGAGGATAGAGATACAAGCCTCGAATTTGAGACAGTCGGATATTATTAGACAAGAAAAAAGACGACCCACGCTGCAACGTGAATCGCCTTTCAGAAACTTCCGTCTCATGCTCCTGCAAAAAGCACTCGATAGATGAATCCTGCAAATACCATTCTATCATAAAACCGTGCTTTTTGCATTGGTTTTATTTTTTATACTCTTTTTAGGATGGTGATTTTATGAAACTACCGAACGGATTCGGAACGGTTTACAAATTATCGGGAAATCGCCGGAATCCTTATGTCGCCAAAAAGACAAAAGGATGGGAAAACGACCCGAAAACAGGTAAATCAAAACAATTATATACGGTCGTCGGATATTACCCGACCCGCAAAGAGGCATTGACCGCACTTGCGGAGTTTAATGCAAATCCTTATGATGTGGATGCTGCAAAAGTCACATTTGAGGATGTATATGAGCGATGGTCTGATGAACATTTTCCGACCGTCAGCGATTCCAATGTCAAAGGCTATCGTGCAGCATGGGCGTTGTGTGATAAACTTGCAGGGATGCGTTTTGTTGATGTAAAACTCGACCACCTGCAAATGATTGTCGATGAATCCGGAAAAAATTATCCCACACTCCGGAAATTGAAAGTCCTGCTCGGTCTGATGTATAAATACGCCGTGATTCATGAGATTATTTCAAAAGAACAGAATCTCGTTGAATACCTCGACATCAAAAAAGCAGGAAACCCGAACGCATACAACCGGAAACCTTTTTCAAAGACAGAGGTCAAAAAGATATGGGATGTCAAAGATTCAAATATATATTATACTGTCATCCTCATGTTGATATATACCGGATGCAGAATCGGCGAACTCCTCGACCTCAAGAAAGAAAATGTGAACCTTAAGGAAAGATATTTCAAGATTGTCGCCTCGAAAACTGCTGCCGGAATCCGTACTGCTCCAATCTCTGAAAAGGTTTATCCGTTCTTTGAATACTGGTACAACCTCAATGATTGTGAATATCTCCTCTCTACTCCGGAGGGCGAACATTTCAAATACCGGAATTATTATGATTCATACTGGTCGCCACTTATTGAGACTCTCGGAATGAAACACCGCCCTCATGATACCCGTCACACATGCATTTCCATGTTGACGGTTGCCGGAGTGTCAGACAAGGTCATCAAGAAAATTGTCGGTCATAAAGGGCAGGGTGTGACAGAGGTCGTATATACACATTTTGAAATTGAGGAACTGATTGACGCTATCAACAAAATATAGAGGTGTGCCATGAATAGAACTGAATACAAAAACAATTTCGGGCGTGAGCATTACGAACGAATCAATCTCGTTGTACCTAAAGGCATGAAAGACATCATCAAGGCTCTTGCATCCAGTAAAGGAATGTCGGTCAATGCGTACATGCAAGACCTTGTCAGAAAAGACCAATGCGGTTTATTTGATACAATGCAGATTGCAGAAAAGAACAGAGAAATGATTTCCGGAATCACCGGAAACATGCACGACGGATATGACATCATTTTCAAGGACGGTCATTCCTGCCATTGCCGGACGAAAAAGGATGTCCGGTCATGCATCATTGAATACTGCAACGAAAAGGGCGATTGATTTGTCCTTTTTTATTGCAAAAATGTGTCTTACATAAGACTTGTAATGTCTTACACAAGACAGTGTTTTCCGTGTTAGTTACCTGTTAGTTATGTGTTAGTTACCGTTGAATTTTCGTGTGTTTTTGTGGTGTCTGATAGATTTATCGGAATATAAAGAAATCCCCGAAAACTCGATGTTTTCGGGGAAATTTGCTCTTTTCTGATATTCGTTTGAATTATCGTTTTGAGAACTGAGGAGCTCTACGAGCTGCTTTGAGACCGTATTTCTTACGCTCTTTCATACGTGGATCACGTGTTAAGAATCCAGCAGACTTAAGAACTGGTCTGTACTCTGAATCTACCTGAAGGAGTGCACGAGCGATTCCGTGACGGATTGCTCCTGCCTGTCCTGTGTATCCACCACCACTAACGTTAACTAAAACGTCGAACTTGTCAACTGTCTCAGTTGCAACTAATGGCTGGCGAACAACTACCTTTAATGTCTCAAGACCAAGGTACTCATCGATATCTCTTTTATTGATTGTAATCTTTCCTGTTCCAGGTACTAAATATACTCTAGCAACAGATGATTTTCTTCTTCCTGTTCCGTAATACTTTGTAGTAGCCAATTTACTTTACCTCCTATTAAAACTCTAATGTCTCAGGCTTCTGAGCTGCATGTTTGTGATCTGGTCCAGCGTATACGAATAACTTTGTATACATCTGACGTCCAAGAGGTCCCTTTGGAAGCATTCCCTTTACAGCGTACTCGATAACGCGCTCTGGGTGCTTGTTCATCATCTCTCTTAATGTTGTCTCTTTCATACCACCGATATAATCTGAGTGATGATAGTAAATCTTCTGGTCTAATTTCTTACCAGTAACCTTAACCTTGTCAGCATTGACAACGATTACATAATCACCTGTGTCAATGTGTGGTGTAAAGATTGCTTTATTCTTTCCTCTTAATACTTTAGCATGACGGAGAGCTTCTGATTGCCTCTTCAGGAACGACGTATGCAGATGAAAACTTCTGGTCTGGAGGAGAGTTGCGGCTTGCAGGAAATTTGCGGACCAATACAGCAACGAATCAAACGAATGTGTGGTTTGGTAAAACCAGAGTAATTCTGGACGGCTGTCACAAACAAATTATTGATACCCGGAAGTCGTATTTCCCAATCTGGTGGTTAGAACTGGATATGGAACAGGCGAGGGAGGTATATTTTACTAATACTATAATTTCAGCAGGAAATATCATTGGTTTTGAAAAAATTAAAAACGAAGCAATTACTGTAAAAAATGCCCAAATTAATTTGCAGCAGGATGAAAAGTATAATGGAGAGCTTCTATTGATTGACAGTACTCTTAATCTGAGGCAACACAAGTTCCGGGTGAACGGTACGTTGGAACAGATATCTACGGTAATGGTATTAAATGGTGGAACGCTTCATACAAATGCAAGAAAAATCGTGCCCGCAATCGA
>OGYE01002659.1_pt1 | contig 10770 bp, 13 predicted proteins | sample 1576471 | NCBI WGS metagenome assembly OGYE01 (sample SAMEA3541532, study PRJEB24748) | human gut metagenome | biome: human gut; feature: human-associated habitat; material: faeces | place: China | collected 2012
GTCTCCCCAGCCTGTGTCGTTGCACCCTCGGCAATATCATTGACTGCCTGCTCTACCTGTTCCATCGTTGTCGACGTCTCAGATGCATCGGAATCCAGCACATTTGCTGCGTCCATGACCTGCGCGCTCTTCTCCTTGATATTCTCTACCACACCCTTCAAAGACTGTGTCAGATAGTCAAGGCTTCGTCCCATGCGTCCGATCTCATCCCTACGGTTTGCCAGTCTGGTCTGAATCTCATTTTTCGTCAGATCCATATCTCCGACCTTCACCGTCAGTTCAGAAACCTCATTCATAGGCTTGACAATAATATGCGCAAATGCAGATCCGATCGTTACAACAATCAACAGCTCAAGTAATACGATAATTCCGATTTTTCCTTCTACCTTCCGGATACTGCTGAATACATCGTCATAATCGGCAGTTACCACCATGATAAAATCCTGTGTATCATTCACATAGATACCGGCGTACTTGTCTGCACCCTCAAATTCATATTTAACAACTTCATTTTCAACCTTCTCACCTTTAGCAATCTTGGCAACGGCATCACTGACCGCCTTGTTCTCCACCGGCTTGCCGATCTTATCTGCCGTTGGATGATACAACATCGTACCATCGCCGCTGACTACATATATGTAGCTGCTTTCGACTCCTTCCACCTGAACGCCTGCAAGTATCGAAGCCAGATGCTCGCCGGAAAGCGCGTCATCACCATCCGTGTCCAGCTCATTGTCCAGCATAACGCCATAAGCTCTGGAAAGATCACGCATATATCCACGTGTGACTGAACCGATTTCCTCTTTCGTAGAAGAAATAAACAGTGCGCAAGCAAATCCTCCCGTTACGAAAGCAAAAAATGCCATCGCCAATAACATCTTCAGACGCACAGAATGTAAAAAATTAACCTTTTTGTGTTCCATATACCGAAACCTCCTGTAACAAAAATACTATTTATATTTTACCACTTTTTGCGTCAGGATTCAATCATAAGAACACGAAAGACCGCTCATTCGATCCGCGGTCTTTCTGTCTTTTTATATTCATTTATTCTTTCATTGGAAGTCGCTCGTTTCCAATCACAACCAGCTCCACCTGTGAGATATCAATCGGCATAGTAAACTCTATTACAAAGTCGATCTGTTGCCGTTCCTGATCGTAATCCTGCGATCCTCCTGCCTCAAAATCAAATCCTCCAATATACGTTCCATCTTTCATCTTGATTTTGATGTACTCATGCAGAGAGAAATCTCCAACACTTGTAAATTTCAGCATCCGTTCACTTAACGTTGCTTCCACAATCTTCGCAGAATTGCTGCAATCCAGCGTGCCCGGTTCAAATTTGCTTTCCTGCAATGCGAATTCCAGTGTCCAGTCTGCTTCCTCAATCAAAACAGTATCGGAATACAGTGCCTCCAGATCCGCCTCATCCCGGTCTGCGTATTTTGGATCGTTTTTATCAATGTGCGTCGTCTCACCATTTAAACCATCAAATTTCATTGTAAGCACATCCCCCTCCTCGAGCTCCATGCCATCCGGAATCAGGTAAATGCTGTCGTACATCCGCTGATTTTCTTTCAGATCACTTTCTTCTCCGAGAATCAGAGACGATGTCTCTTCCAGTTTCTGATCTCCGTAATAGAGGTCGCCCCCTCGCATCCGGAAATCCACATCATACATTTCTGCGTCATAATCCGGGTAGGTCACAGTCCAGATCACATCCACCATATCGCCGGTTGTGATCGCCTTCTCAATCTCAAATGTCAATTTCGTCTCTGCATTTGTAATAACCTTCAATCCATTCGGATAATCCTCTTCAATATATTCCCGTTCCACGTACTGTTCTGGCACTTCTTCCGTCTGCTCATTATGGAAGAATTTATCTAGCAAGCCTTCTGAGTTTGCGTAAGCAATTCCCCCGGATAATACCACTCCTCCAATCAGAGCCGCCGCAATTGTCCGCCATACATGTTTTTTTCGATTGTCATGAAGCTTCGTCCGTACCCTCCGGATACATGGTGTGTATATAATATTCTTCTTTTAACAGGTCAGCCAACGCTCCCGCTGCCGGATAACTGAACGACAACTCTTTGTCTCCGGAATCCAGTGTCGTGGTGATTTCCCTGTCCTTGAATCCGGACAATGTTCCGATTCTTTTCTTTTTGTCATTAAAAATCTGCAATGTTCTCACCTCCTAAATCCACATAGGCGTGTATCTGATAGTCACTCTCGCCTTTGTGTTGGAGAATGTGAGTGCTGTTTCTCCGGTCTTTAATACCGGAAACGTCCACATATTCACCTTGTCAAATGCATTCGCCCCGTCGATTGTCACAAGTCCGGTCTTTGCGTCTATCACAACCGTCTTTCCCGCTGCCAAACTCTCAATGATGATGTCGTCCTCTCCCAGTCCGGCGATTGTGTAATTCGTCAAGGCACTCTTGGCATATACCTCCACAACGCACGGAGTGTCTCTTGTACCCACTTTATAGAACGATGCAGAGGTTTTCCCGTCGAATGTGATTGAGAGGTCGTCATCGACGAAAAAGCCGTCAAATTCGAGGTTTACAATGTACCTCTGTTTCACGTTTTTCTTTTCATAGTCATTTGTTGTGATGAATCCGATGTATGTTCCTTTGTAGCCGTCGAGTTCCATCTTGCAAGCCTTTGTGAAATTGCTCATGAACTCCGATGCAGCACGGATGATGTTGTTCCTGTCCTTGCCTTTGAAATATATTGACAGTTTCAAATGACCCATCTGAACCTCTGTCTCAAATTCCGTCGGCAGTGCTGCACTCGTCAGCCATTCATAAGAATTTGAAAAAGAGGGAGGCTGCACATCGGCGGTCAACTGCTTTGCATCGTATTTCTTGATGTCTATTCCGTTTATTTTCATCGCCCTGTTTTACCTCCCTTTTCGCTTATTTATTACCATTTCCGCATCAACCTTTGACACGGTTCTGCTTGCTATTTCGTCTCCGTCAATGTATGTGTGATTCGTCACATACACGACTTGTGATTTCTGTACCGCATCCAGTTTCTTGTCAAGGATGCTGTTCAATTTGTTATAAAATTCCGCAAGAGGCAATATTGCCTCGTCGCCCGCCTCGCCTCCTACCATGAGGCTGTTGCCATTGATTCCGAACACGGTCGGATTTGTCATAATACCGCCGGATTTATACCACCGAATCGAGAATGACGGAAGTGAGCCTTTCCCTCCAATTCCGAACGGTGCAACACCTCCGGACACACTGATGTGTGGCAAATTCAAATGTGGCAATGACCATCTGAAATTGAATGCCGATTTGATTCTCGACAATGCACCTGTCACCGCTCCGTGTGCGGATTCCATCTTTGAGGAAAATGATGACTTGATATTTTCCATCGCAGATGATGCGGTTGATTTTGCACTTGCTAATTTGCTTGAGAACGCCGATTTGATGCTGTCGAGTTTTCCACCCGTCAGAGTGTTCGCCGTACTCATGAGAGAGTTCATTGTGTCCTTTACGCCCGTGAATGTAGCAGACACGATTCCCTTGATTCCCCCGCCCTTTTCACTGTATGCGGATTTCATGTTGTTTAGTTTCGTTGACACATTGGACTTTGCTGTCTCCATGAGTGAAGTTGCCTCGTCCTTTATGTTTGTGAAATCTGTTGACCATTTTGTCTTGATTTCCGAAACTTTTGAGGAGAATCCGGACTTGATTTCCGTCAATTTATTCGATGCATTGTTTTTCCATTCGGTCATTTTATTCGTGACCGTGGTTTTCATATTCTCCCAACCCGTCGAAACATTTGACTTGATGTCTGAAACCTTTGTTGAGAAATTCGTCTTGATTTCATTCAGTTTGTTTGATGCATTGGTTTTCCATTCCGTCATTTTTGTTGTGACGGAGGTTTTCATATTCTCCCAACCCTCGGAAACCTTTGTCTTGATTTCCGATGTCTTTTCAGAGAATTTTGATTTGATTTCAGAGAGTTTTCCTCCGGATAAATTATCAACAAAAGTAAATCCTGCTGAATAATATCCTTTGATTCCCTCCCATCCGGCAGCAACAACGCCCTTGATACCGCCTCCGTTTTCTTCATAGGCGGTTTTCATGTTCCCCAGTTTTTCCTTTACAGTGTCAACTGCTGCCCCCATGATGTTTGATGCGGTCTCTTTGACTGCACTGAACGCTTTTGACGCAGCCTGTCCGATTCCGGAATTAAGAAATTTATTCTTTACCTCCTCGATTTTCTCTTTCGCACTGTTCAACGCTCCCGTGATGGTCTCTTTTATCTTCCCGAATCCCTCTTTGACCGTTGACCATAGCTTGTTCACTGCGTTTCTGAACGTCTCTGATTTGTTATATAAAAGCACGAATCCGGCGACCAGTGCTGCGATTGCGATGACAACAAGTGCAATCGGGTTCATAGACATAACGACATTCAATGCGGACTGTGCCACTGTCATCGTTTTTGTTGCTACCGTTCCGGCGATGCTTGCTGCTTTATGTGCTGCCATTGCTGCGGTGCTTGCAGTCGCCTTTGCTGCGTGTGCGACAAACCCTGCTGCCGATTTTCCCAAATTCAGCACGAATGTTCCCGCACTCTTTCCGGCACTCAACGCATTTGTTCCGAACGTCTTGACTGCTGTCGCTGCTGTCGGTGCTATCTCTTTCACTTTCTTGTAACCGTCAACAACACTTTTCACACCTTTTGTCATCTTCCCGAACGCTGTCGTGGCAGGTCCTGTGGCAGCGACCACCGCACCGATTTTGATGACATTTTGAGCGGTCTCGGAATCCATATTCTTGAGCACGTTCGTCACGTCTCCGATGACCTCTTTCACGGTTGGCATGATGTCCTTTCCCAACCGCAACAGTTCATTTCCTAAAGGCAAAAGGGAGGTCTGCAATTCTCTGAACTGGGTCTTTAACTGCGTAGAAAAAGAATTGTTCACCTGCTCCCCCGCTTTGACCGTCGCTCCCTCGACGTTCTCAAGTCCTCCCTCTATATCTGCAAGCGACAACACCGTGTCTTTCCCTAAATCCTCCCACATCGTTCCAAACAGGTCTACACCTGCGATGTTCTGTGAAATAGGGTCATCCATGTTTTTCAGTGCAACGAGAGTCTCGTGAAATGCCTGTGACGCTGTGTCTCCCCCTGCTGCAAACTTTTTCGCCATCTCGTCCGCATTTAGTCCGATTCTGTTGAACCCGTCCACTGTCGTGTCCGAACCGTCAACCGCTCTGATGCTGAACTCTTTCATTGCGTCGCCGACTTTGTCAAGATTAAACGCTCCGTTTTGTGCTCCTTGAATCAAATAAGCCATTGCGGTCTTTGCGTCCATTCCTAACGCTTGGAACTTCGGCGAATATTCCCGCATGGTGTCAAGCAGTTCTCCCGAATAATTCGCTCCGTTTTGGAATCCGACCGTCAGCACATCCATTCCCTCGCTGATGTCGTCAATAATTCCGTTGTTTTTCATGGTCGTTAGAGTTCTCGCCAGTTCCTCGTTCTCCGTTCCGAACATATCGGACATGGTCATCATCTGCTCGGCGATTGCCTGCTGCTGTTCAACAGACATGTTTTTCGCCCCTTTGATGTTCTGAACGAGTGTGACGACCGCAGACGAACAGTCACCCAAACTCTCCCCGAATCCATTTGTGTAAAGATTTTGAGCGACGGTCTTGAGTTTCTCTGTCTCCTCTGCTGTCAATCCCAACTGACCCTGTATCGACATCAAGTCATTTTCGGCATCGTATGCGTTTTTTGCAACTGCTGTCGCCATTCCTGCAATTCCGGCAGAGACAGCCGACATTTTCTTTCCGAAACTCTCCATCTTTGTTCCCGCCGTATCGCAAGCGGTCGCAAATTTTTCAAGTTTATTATCTTTTAACTGGTCATTAACATTTTTCAGTTCTGCCTCCATGTTCATGAGGGCAGTCTTTGACTTTTCCGTCTTTACCGTCTGATTTGCAAGTGCGGTCTCTGTCTTTCCGATTGCTGTCTCATTTGCGGTGAACTCTTTCTCTAACTTGTCGAGTTCATCCTTGAGTGCTTTTGACTGCTCGGAGTTCTTTCCGGTCTCTGCCGTTGATTTCTCATAAGCCTCTTTCGCAGCATCAATCTTTGTTTTGAGTTCCTCCTGCTTTGTCTTTTGGTCTGACAGTTTCTTTGTCAACTTCTCCTGCTGCTCACTGTTCAACTGCACGATGTTCTTTTGCACCGTGATTTTTTGAGTGAGCGATTCGGCTTTTGCCTTGAGGCTGTCTGTTTCTGACCCGAACAACTTTGCTTTCGTCGCTGCCGTCGTATATTCCGCAGACAAGACTTTCATCTGCGATGCTGCCGATTTCATTTGTGATTGATAACTGCTCGAATCTGCCGATATTTTGACGCTTGTATAAGCCATCCGGTCGCCTCCTCTCTTACTGATTTTCGTTGATTGTATCTAATTCAAATTTTAAGTAGTCCAACAACGTGACAATGTTCTCTTTCATGCATTGACTGTATGAGTTTTTCAATAGCCGAATCGCAATTTTTACAACACGGTCAACAATTTCCCCGCAGACTTTCCATTGATTTTCCTCCGGTTGTTCATCCTCGTCCTCATATCCGTTTTCACGGTCGTAGTCATCGAATGCGGATGCCTCTTTTTCCACCTGCTCAACCTCGACAATGCTCAACATCTTCTCTGCAACAATGTTCTGCATGATGAAATGAACCGTCTTGATTGCCGTCAGAAATTCAACTGCATCAATCTCCCCAACTGCTGCAAGCGACAATTCATTCCCGAACATCTCCTGCATTATCTTTTTGTTGAAAAACATCACTCCGGAGAATTTCTCCGTGTCATTCTTTTCCATGAGACTGATGTATTTTTTATACTGTTCTACCGTTACGGAATTGATGAAAAGTCTCTCACCTCTGCAAGTGACCTCGATTTCCGGTATCACTTGCCACTCTGAAAATTTTTCTCGATGTTCTCCATTCTCTTGGTGAGTTCTTCTGCAATTCCCATGTCGATGAACTGGAACTCAAGAATCAAACCTGCTGCATCAAGTCCGGTCTCCGGATTCTTTAATTCCTCAACGGTGAACTGGTCTCCGTATGCTTTGCAGATAAAAAGACCCATCGCCTCAATGTCCTGCTTTGAATACCTCTGTTTTGCGTCGACAATCTCTGCAAGTTCGAGATATTCCGTGTATGTGTCGATTGACATTTTCGGCATTGTAAACTCTTTGTTATTGACTATAATTTTTCTTTTCATGATTTATCCTCCTGTTATATGTCCTCTTATTAGCCTAAACCGCCGTTTTTCTCCTGCACTTTGCTGAACCATGCCTTGATTGCCTCTGCTGCCTTTGTGTCTCCGGAAACGAGGTTTGATTCGTCGACCGAAATCTCATACGTATTGTCAAGACTTCTCTCATAGAATGAACCCTTGATGCTCTTTGTTGTCGGAGACAATTTGCCCTCTTTTGTGCTTGCCTCCTCACTGATGCCCTCTGCGAACTTTCCGGCGTATAACCATTTGAAATCATACTTTCCGTTGAGTTTTCTTTCTCTCCATCCGACAGCGACCTCCGGTGCTTTGTCATCCGCAGTCTTTACAAGAAAACCGTTCTCGTATAACTGACCGAAAAGAATCTGTCTGTCCTGTGGTGCGAGTGCATTGACCTCAAGTTCGATTTCTGTTCCCTCATAGGAATTGATGACTTCCTCTGTTCCATCGTCAGAGTAAATCTTTTCAGAACTCCACTTTTCGTCAACCTTTGCTTTGATTGCTCTTGCCAGTTTGACCGGAGTTTCTGCAACGTATGCTTTCGCATCGTTCTGTGTGAGTTTTGCGATGTAGAAATCTCTACAACCGCAAGTTCTACTCCTCACAATCTTCTGTTCTGTGTCGCTAACCTGTGTTACTGTTTCGCTCATGTCTATTCCTCCATTTCATAAAACTTTGAAAACCTTTGTGCTTTCATATAGATTCCGTCCTCCGGCTTTGAATCGTCTCCGTTCCTGCCGTCAAATGAGAAATCATTTTCTTTCATGAGTGACTTGATTTCCCTCGCAAGTTCAACCTCGTCATTCTCTGAAAATATAGTGACCTGCACTGACAGCGTCACTCCCTCTGCATCGTCGTCCGAAAAATTCTCGTCGTTTTCTCCCAAATCCCACAATGTCACATGTCTGTCATGGATGTTTTTGTCATACCATCCTTGCATCACAATGATTTTCCTGTCTGATATTGGTTTCAATGCGTCGGATGCATCTTTGATGATGTCCGGACTGCTGCTCATGCTCTCACCTCATTTCAATGTGTTGTCTAAATATGATTGATATTCCTGTTCTGCGATTTTTTGCAGTTCCGCATCTGCCTCACGCCCTGTTGCATAGATAAATTCTTGAGGCGGGCGATAGATAGTTCCCCAGTTTATGAATTTCACATAAAAATGTTCGCTGTTGTCCGACTTTTCCCATCCAACATCCGCAGACGCTCCGGTGTCTTTCACCTTGACCGCTCCTAGTGGTATGCTGTCCGCTGCATGTGATGTCACGGATGACTTTGAACCAAATCCTCGACCGGACAATTTAATGTCCGCAGATTTCGGAATCTTGCCGGACATGATGTTTTTCACGACTGGTTCGCTTTGCTTTACAATCTTTTGATTGACCTCTTTTATGTCCTCGTCGCTTGCTGCGTCCTCAAATGCTTTCATGAGTTCTTTCAAGCCTTGAAATTCCATCTCGATTTTCACTGCATCACCTCCGGTGTCAGATTATGACACTACGCTCCCGCTCTGCATTTCAACTGATATTTCCTGTCGTCTGTGAACATCGGACACGCATCATATATCTTGAACTCAACGCCTTTATACACTGCATAGAACTCTTTCAGATTCAATCTGATTTCCTCCATCTTGTCGCAGGCTCTTGTTTCAAACACAATCGTGTTCTCAAGACCTATCTGCAACGCATTGTATTTCTCGTTTGTTCCCAAACTCTTGACATCGCACCAACATGAGAAAAAATCCTGTTCCTCCTGCTGCCGTCTGCCATCAACAACGCTTGTTGTCTTGCGAATTATCTTGATTCTGCCTGTCATTCTGCTGCACCTCCGTATATTTCTTTCAATAGCATGGAGGAAACGGCAGCAGAGAGCGTTTTCGTGTCGCTCCGGTACTTGTCACGGTTGTCGTACAGTTCTTTCACGGACATAAATGCAAGCAGTTTTTGACGGCTTGTGAGGTTGTTCCGGTCGAAATTCGGAATCAGTTCCGTCATTTCATCCAGTGTCGTGTCAAACATCAATTCAAGGATTTCGATGTCGTCATCATAGTCGATGTGACAATATGTCTTGCATGTAGCAATCAGACCGCCTCTGTACTTCTCTTTTTCTTCATCCGTCATGTTCTCACCTGCTTTCAATAGCAGGACGGATTCACCGCCCTGCTGCCATATTACCCGTTGATAACTTCTGTAATCTGACCCTTGATGACTGCTCCCTTGTCAACAGGCTGCACATCGAAACGGTCACGCACCTTGATTCCGGTCATGTCCTTATCCCATAAACCCGCACCTTTGTCATTAAGGTCGATTGTGAGGACGTTTCTGTCAAAGAGTGTGACTGCCTCTTTTAAATCACCGCAGAAAATAGGATGCTTGTACCCGTCGATTGTGTGACCATCGGTGTTCATAATCTTCTCGGATGCAAGAGTTTTCTTTGATAATTTGATGATAGGATATTCACCGAAAAGCATCTTTCCCTTTGTCTGCTGTGTCGGGTCTTTCTGTAAAATATAGTTGCCGTCTTTATCCTTTAACTTGTCAAGGTAGTTGAAACCGCTCTGATTTGTGATAACAACTGCATTGTCAGCGATTGCAGGGTCTAACTGCTCATTGAAAATGTCCTTGAGGCTGTCAAGGTTCTCGACTGTGACCTCTTTCCCTTTTGTCATCTCATTGAGTATCCTTGCCGTCTGCCTGCTGACCACGCTGTGTACTGCCGCTGCTACCGCACTGACCGTACATATCGTGTTCCGTCTGCAGCACCGTGAAACCGAGGAGGCGTTCGACCATGACTGATCTTCTCTCCTCCTCGCAGTTCTGGCTGCTGGTTTCCATCGGTTTTTATGCGCTTGGCGTAGAGATTCAAAAGAAAACCGGTTCTGCAGTCTGCAATCCGCTGCTGATTGCCTCGATTCTGGTCGGTGCGCTGCTGATCGCAACCGGTACCCCCTATCAGACCTATGAGGAATCCGGCAAGCTGATCTCGTTCTTCCTGACACCGGCAACGGTAGCGCTTGCGATCCCGATTTACCGCAAGCTGGATGTACTGCTGAAAAACCTGCTGCCCATCCTGCTCGGCGCATTCGTCGGCTCGATGGTATCCATCGGCAGCGTGCTGCTCTTCAGCCATCTGTTCGGTCTGAGCGAAAGCACGACGCTTTCTCTCGTGCCGAAATCGGTAACAACTCCGATTGCGGTCGCGGTAGCCGAAATGCTCGGCGGCGTAACCTCCATCACCGCGATTGCGGTTGTCATCACCGGCATCATCGGCGCGATCATCCTGCCGACCTTCCTCAAGTGCATCGGCGTACGCAATCCGGTGCAGATGGGTCTGTCCATCGGCACGGCAGCTCACGCAGTCGGTACCTCACGTGCCATTGAGCTGGGTGAGACCGAAGGCGCGATTTCCGGTCTGGCGATTGGCGTTGCCGGTCTGCTGACTAAATTTCAATCATTCGACCGTAGACGATCACAAAGATGATGATTGCCAAAGCG
>OGYE01002661.1_pt1 | contig 10764 bp, 9 predicted proteins | sample 1576471 | NCBI WGS metagenome assembly OGYE01 (sample SAMEA3541532, study PRJEB24748) | human gut metagenome | biome: human gut; feature: human-associated habitat; material: faeces | place: China | collected 2012
TTGAATCAGTCCCTCATAATAAAGCACTTTATCAAGATACATGGTATTGAGCCATTTATCCACCATTTTGCACACCTTTCCGCCTGCCGTGAGCAGTTCGGATATCGCCGCCACTGTGCCTGACACAGACGAGTGAACAGGGCATGACATAAAAGCGTTGCTTTCGCCTATGACCTGTCCCACAAGCACTCTGTCACCCTTGGCAACTGTCGGCTCGCAAGGTGCTCCCATGTGCTGTGACATGGATATCTTCACTCTTGCAGGCAGCGGCATGGCGATAGTTTCGCTGTTTTCCGTCCCCTTTTTGTGGGAAAGAAAAATGCTGTTGAGTTTCATAATTTTCCCCCTTATCATACTTTATGACTATTCAAACCTGAATTTATCATCACTTATACTTATCCTACTCTTTATACTGTCAGAGCAATAAACTACGCCATTTTCATCAATGGCGATAACTTCTATATCTTCATCACCGAGCCACCTGTCAAGCTCACCGCTTCCTCCAATAAAAATGCATGTGGCTTAAAGGTATCTATTGTCTCGAGCTGGAAGCTTGATATCTCTGCAACCGTTACTGTCTCACCGGTGCTTCCTGTGACCATTGATGTATAAGGGATTCCGATATTTCCTACCACTCTCACATCCTTAAAGTAATTCTTCATTATCTCACCTGTCAGGGCTGTAGTGGTCGTCTTTCCGTTGGTTCCTGTGATAGCGATGATCTCACCTGCCCCAAATGTGTATGCAAGCTCTATCTCACCCCATATTTTAACGCCCCTGTCACGTAAGGAATTGACCATAGGAATGTCTGTTGGTACTCCCGGACTTAGCACAGCCACATCAAACTCATCAATCTGTTCATCTGTCAGGTCGCCTAAAATAAGCGGCACATCCTTAAGCTTTGGTGCTTTCTCATAAAGTGTTTTTGAATCCAGTTCTTTATTTCCATCAAACAATACTGTATCGATGCCATTTGCGCACAAAAGCTCTGTCGCTGCAATGCCACTCTTTCCTGTTCCGACAACAAGTACCTTTTTTCCTTGTAAGCTCATTTTTATTCCTCCATCTTTTATTGCAGCCATCCGTATGGATATGTTTAACAAATCAATTTCTCCAAACGACTGCCTTAATCATTAAATTATAGTATACGTTATTTAGTTCTATTTCGCAAGAGCCCGTAAATCAGTTACACACTCCTATCTCCTGTGCATACGGTATGATTTCCCTAAATATTTCAGCTGCAACCGGTGCAGCGATTGTTCCGCCATAGTATGCACCGCCCTTTGGATTATTTATTTTGACAAGCACCATAAGTGCCGGATCATCCACCGGATAAAACCCAAGGAACGAGGCTATATATACATTGTCACTTCTCGGAAGTGTCTGCGATGTAGCAGTCTTTCCTCCTATCGCATAACCTTCAACCTTTGCATTTTTTCCTGAGCCCTCTGCTACCACGCCCTCCAAAAGCTTTCGCAGTGTATCAGAGGTTTCTTCACTGCATATACCTGACGTCTGTCCAAAGGACAGCACCTCTTTTACCGTGCCTTCAGTGCCATGAATCTCCTTACCTATATGAGGAGTAATTCTGTTACCACCATTTATAAGCGATGATACTGTTGTCATAAGCTCGATGGGTGTGAGCTGGAATGACTGTCCAAATGAAATTGTTGCAAGCTCCACCTGGCCTATCTTATCCGGCTGATGCATTATGGTGGCGGCCTCTCCCGGCAAATCAATACCTGTCTTATCAAGCAGACCAAACCTCTTGAAATCAGCATAATACCTCTCACTGCCTATTCTAAGGCCTAAATCAATAAAGACCGGATTGCATGAATTCTGTATTCCCTGCACAAAGGTCTCACTTCCATGCCCTGTTCTCTTATGGCAGTGTATGCGTCTGTCCTCCACAGTAATATATCCCGGGCAGTAAAAACTGTCATCAAGGCTCACCACATCCTCCTCCAGTGCGATTCCTGCCGTAATTATCTTGAATACGGAACCGGGCTCATATGTATCACTTACACAGCCGTTTCTCCAAGCTTCATCATTGTTTTCACATGAAAAAGGATCATTCAAATTATATTCCGGGTAGTCGGTCATGGCATATATTTCTCCATTTTTAGGGTTTAAGGCAATTATACTCACACTGTCTGCCAGGTTTTGTGCATATGCCATCATTGCATTTTTCTCACATACTCTTTGTATATTTATGTCGAGTGTGGTGACAAGTGTGTCTCCTTTTTTTGGAGCTTCTCTTCTCTCCTTATAGCCCTTCACCTCCACACCTCTACCATCACATACAGTGTATATCCGCCCGGGTGTGCCACGCAGAATTTCATCATATGTGGTCTCAAGCCCAACAACACCCTGACCATCTGCTCCTGCAAAGCCTATAACCTTTGAAAACAACTCATTAAGCGGATAGTACCTGACACTTGACTCGTCAACCTTTACCCCTGCCAGGCCATATGATAGTATTTTATCGCCTGTTTTTTTAGAGACATTGTTCTTTATTTTTTCAATGGATGTAACCTTATCCACCTTACTGCGGATAGTCTTTTCGTCAATCGAAAGCTCACTGCTTAAAACAGAGATGACTGCTTCCTTGTCGGTTATCTGATTGTGTATAACGCTTATGTTATATGCAGTTTCATTTGTCGCTATTATCCTTTCATTTCTATCCACTATATCTCCGCGTATTCCTGCAATATCACGCTCTCTTTCCTGAAGCGCACTTGCCTTTTTACTGTAATAACCGCCTTTTACTATCATGAGATAAAACAGTCTGAAACACAAGGCGATAAGAACAGCTGTCAGTATACTGCAAAATACGCATATTTTTCTTCTGTAGCGCGTATTGTTAAGTATCATAAACAAAAATACCTCAATATTTTTACACTAATATATGCAAAAAATATTGAGGCTATTCTCTATTCGCCCTGCTCACCCTCCTGGGTGACCTTTTCTCCTGTCGGAGGATTTGCGCCTGTTATCGTAAGGTCAGCATTTATACCGGTCTGCTCCTCATCAGGGTATATATTCATATACGGAAGTACTTCCTTTAATATCTCTCTGGTCAGGTTCTGTGCATAATTACTGTGAGGCTGATCCTGTACATTCGGCTGGTCGATTACAGTGTAAATAACAAGCTGCGGATCCTGCGCAGGCACACAGCCTATAAATGATACAAGATAGCTGCCCTTCTTTCTAAGGTGCGTTGTCTCATCATACATCTGCGCTGTTCCTGTCTTGCCTCCCATTGAGTATCCGTCAACCTTTGCCACCTTACCGGTTCCGTTTGCAACTACATTCTGCAGGTAGTTTTTAAGTGTCGCACTTGTATTCTCTGACACTGTCTTTTTTAGCAGTGTAGGCTCAATTGTCTTTACTGTATTGCCGTTGTCATCTGCGATTTTCTTTACTACGTGCGGCTGATAATAATTGCCGCCATTCACCAGTGAAGAAAATGCACTGACCATCTCTATCATGGTACAGTTATAGTTCTGTCCGAATACGTTTGTCGCTAAATCGACAGGCTTTATATTGTCGAGTGTATACATGAGCGTTGATGTATTTGCCTCACCCGGCAGGTCAACACCTGTCTTTTGACCAAAGCCAAATACACTCTGATAATACAGAAAATTTTCTGCACCAATCTTATATGACATCTGCATGAGTGCATCATTACATGAATCCATGAGTGCCTTTTCAAGTGTCTCTATGCCATGTCCGCTACGGTTGACGCATGATACCTTTTCACCGCCAAACATCTCGTATCCATCACATAAAAATGTCATATCAGTAGTGAGCGTGCCTGTATCCAGTCCACATGCCACGGTAAAAGGCTTCTGTACAGACCCCGGCTCATATGTATGTGTAACACAGAAGTTCTGCCACAGCTTATTTAGTGCATCCATCTCCTGAGTACTGTCCTTTTTAAATGCCGCAATCTGTTCCTCACTGTAATATGCACTCATATCCCTTGGATTGTTCAAATCAAAATTCGGATAATTCGCCATGGCCAGTATCTCACCATTTTTAGGATTTTCTATAACTACTGCAATATTTTCTGCGCCAAGTCCTTCTCTTGCATTATTTGCATAAGTATCTGAGAACAGTTTTATCTTATCCTCAACAATCGACTGGATATTTGCGTCTATAGTTGTGTACAGTGTATTTCCGTTTTGTGCAGCAATTACTGTTTTCTGGAAATCATTGTCTGCATTCAGATAGCCGTACTCCCTGCCATTTACACCATTTAAAGTGTCATTGTAATAGTTTTCAAGTCCGGTTGTACCTACATTTCCGGCGGAGGTAAAACCGATAACTGAGCTTGCCAGTGTTTTAAACGGATAATTTCTCTGATACTCTGTCTCAAACCACACACCCTTGATGTTTGGGTTCTTCAGATTGCCCTTTTCGTCTGTTGCATCCTGCAGCTGTACAAATGGCTGAATTGCATCATATGACAGCTTTTTTAACAGTACAATATATTTGTTATCCTTGCTGTTATTTGCATAATCCTCAATTGTTGCCCTGTCTAAATCCGGAAAGCACTGTGTCAGTGCATCTATCGTCGGAGTTATATACTCTTTCTTACTGGTCATAACCGAGCAATCAAGTACAACATTATAAACAGCCACACTCGTAGCAAGCACTGTGCCGTTTGAATCTACAATATTTCCTCTCTGAAACGGTATTGTTTTGCTGTCATATGACTGTAATGATAGTACCTTTTTAGTATATGCGTCTCCGCTTGTATATTCAATAAACATCAGCCTGCCAATGAGTCCAAGCATGGCTACAACTATTAACATAAACAACGCAAACAGCTTTGTTTTCATTTTGCGTCCGATTTTTCTTACCGGTCTTTTTCTTGTCCTGGCTGCCAATATGATTCCTCCAATTTATTCAGGGATATCACTGTACTGATCCATATAGTTGTTCTTATCAACTGAGTAATAAACTATCTGATCCTGTGAAGCATATTTCATGCCAAGTCTGTTGATAGCTGCATCCTTGATTGCATTTAAATCGACAGATGTAGTAATCTGCTTGTATCTGGCATCATTATCAGCCTTCATATCATTTATCTGGCTCTCAAGTGCTGCAACCTCCTTCATCTGCTGTGTCACATTTGACCTTATCTGAATAAGTGAAACAGATACAAGGGCTGAAGCTGCCACACACGCTGTGAGAAAGGCTACAAATGCCCTGTTCATTGAGAGTGCTCTCTCCTGATTTCTTCTTGCAGATGTTCTTCTGTTTTTCTTTCTTCTTATTTCCTCAAGCTCTCTTGTCGATTTCTGTGGTCTTCTGACCGGTGCTGCCTCGTCAAGCTCTCTTACGGCATTCCCATTTATATAATAAGTAGTTTTATTCATTTAGCTGCTCCTTTTGCTGTCATTCTACAAATCATTCTTTTCAAACACACGAAGCTTTGCACTCTTCGAGCGTGAATTCTCTTCAAGTTCCTTTTCTGATGGAAGGATAGGCTTTCTGGTGATAACCGTTCCCTTCGATTTATTCCCGCATACACATACCGGAAAGCTTGGTGGACATGTACATGGATTTTCGTTTTTTTTGAAATTGGATTTTACTATTCTGTCCTCAAGCGAGTGGAATGTGATTATACATATCCTGCCGCCCGGATTAAGTAAATCTATCATGTCATCCAGGTTGTCCCTTAGCACATCAAGCTCATGATTCAGTTCAATTCTTATAGCCTGATATGTTCTCTTTGACGGGTGACCACCGGTAGCTCTGACCTTTTGGGGTATCGCCGCCTTTATTATCTCGTTGAGCTCTCCTGTTGTCGTTATCTCTTGCTTTTGTCTTGCTGCTACAATGTGCTTTGCAATATTCTTTGCAAACTTGTCCTCACCGTAATCCCTGATGATACGGTACAGATCATTTTCGCTGTAGGTATTTACTATATCCCTTGCAGTAAGGGCATTTCTGTCATCCATACGCATATCAAGCGGTGCATCCTCACTCCTGTAGGTAAAGCCTCTCTTTGGTGTATCAAGCTGGAAGGATGACACTCCAAGATCCAGCATAATACCATCCACCTTTTCAATTCCGAGTGAATGAAGCACATTCTTTATATCAGAATAATTGCTTCTGACTATCGTTACCTGGTCTCCAAACTCCGCAAGTCTCTCTCCTGCCGCCTTTATGGCATCTGCATCCTGATCTATGCCTATCAGCCTACCCTTGTCCGAAAGTCTCTTGGCTATCTCATATGAGTGCCCGGCTCCTCCGAGAGTACCATCCACATATATCCCGTCAGGACGGATGTTTAAATTTTCAATTGTCTCGTCCCTTAAGACTGAATAATGCTTAAATTCCATGTGGTCTCTCCATTTAATATCAAATGCCTATACCAAGCTCTGCCATATGATCTGCTATCTCATCCATATCGTCAAAATCAGAGTTCTCAAGGTATCTGTCCTTGCTCCAGATTTCTACTCTGCTGTATACTCCGACAGATACTACTTCCTTATCTATACCTGCGTATTCTCTTAAGTTCGCCGGTAAGAGGATTCTGCCCTGCTTGTCCACCTCACAGGTGGCCGCTCCTGCAAAGAAGAATCTCATAAATTTTCTTGCTTCTCTTGATGTGAGTGGTTTGTCGCGAAGATTTTCCTCAATGCGATGCCATTCTTCGTTGGAATACACGAACAGACAGCCATCTAAGCCCTTGGTAACTACAAACTCATTACCAAGCTGTTCACGGAACTTCGCCGGGACAATCATACGGCCCTTGGCGTCTATTGAATGATTATATTCGCCCATGAACATGGCATCCATCCTCCTTTTCCTCATTTTGAAGCTTTCCACCACTTTACTCCACTTATATGGTATTTCACTCCACTTTCCACCACTTGAATACAATATTACACCTAACAGCCTACAAAATCAAGGCTTTAAGCCAAATTCCCATAAAAAAGCAACAAAAAAGACGCTCAGTCTTTTCGTGGACTTTGCGTCTTTTTTATAAAATACATATGAAATTTACTCTTTAGTGGTGGATTGTGGTGGAGTGTCCACCATTTTACCCATTTTCATCTGCTTATATCTGACAATACCTATCCATATGGCTGATACTGCCACCAAAGTGGCGGCAAGTGCCATAGACACCGGATAATTGATATGCGGGATGAGAAGCTGGTCTGTACGCAGGCTTTCTATCCAGAATCTTCCGATACCATAGCCTAACAAATATAGAAGAAACACCTCTCCGTCAAACCTTCTGTGCTTAAAATAAAGCATCAACAAAATAAACAGGCACAGATTCCAAAAGGATTCATACAAAAATGTAGGATGCACCGAGATATACTCCACTCCGTCTACCACAGTTGTATGTGACATAAGCTTTTCTGTCAGATCCGATGTCCTGACAGCTGATACCGGAAGCTGCATGGCAAAAAGTCCGTCATAATAATCGCCAAATGCCTCCCTGTTGCAGAAGTTTCCCCATCGGCCAATCGCCTGTCCCAGTATCAGTCCAAGCCCTGCCGTATCACACAACAGTGGAAAAGACAGCTTTCTGACCTTTGCAAAAATAAATGTGGTGATAATTGCTGCTATCACTCCTCCGTAAATTGCCAGTCCTCCCTGTCTGATATTGAATATGCTAAGCAGGTCATCCTTGTACAAATCCCACCTGAATACCACATAGTATATTCTTGCGCCTATCACCGAGCAAATGATTGCCACAAGTGCCAAATCAAAGTATGTATCCGGATTTTGTCCTGATTTTTTGGCCACATAGCAGGCCACGCCCAGCCCCGCAAGCATACCACATGCTATTATTATGCCGTACATCGCAATATCAAAGCTTCCTATTGATATGCTCTTTATCACATGCTGCAGATATATATGAAGATGTGGGAAATTTATATTATAATCCATATTTTTCCTTTCCTGACTGTAATTGCTGTCTGTAACACCATAATATATACGGCAGCAATCACAAATTACGAAAATATATGTACCCGGAGCACCATAAACCTGATACTCCGGGCAACTGTCATTATGCGCTTCTTAGTCTACGCCTGACACTCAAAGCTTGCACACTCTGTACTGCACTTGTTTGGTGTACAGTTTTTCTTGATGCCAATCTGATTGGCCATGCAGCTATTGTGATCATTGTACTTACACTTTGCCGCATCACAGTGCACATCTGTCTCCTTGTGAATAGCTAACTCTGCAGATACCTCACAGTCACAGGCCTTATTTGAAAAGCTGCCACACTGTGTATCGCAGGCTTTCTTTGCCTTAGTTCCTTTCACATCGATTTCTCTGAGCTTACAGCAGTTATCTGCATTATACGCACATTTTTCAACATTACAATCAAGTCTTGTCATACTTTTGCCTCCTTTGCTTATGCATAGGCTAGTATGTCCTGATTGATTTTTTTTATACTTTTTAATCGATTATCTGTGTTTTTCCTCTTCCGGAAGCTCCACTCTGATTTCCTTTGTACGGATTTCCTTGCAAATCTGGTCGATGAAATCTGAAAGTGGCTTAACACCCTCATTTCCTTCAAAACGGCTTCTTACAGATACTGTGCCGTCTGCCTCCTCGTCAGCTCCGACAACAAGCATATATGGAAGCTTATCCATACGAGCCTCTCTGATCTTGTATCCGATCTTCTCAGCTCTGTTGTCAACTGTCACATCGACATCATTGCGCTTAAGCTCATCTGCTACCTTTTTAGCATAATCAGCATACTTCTCTGAGATAGGAAGTACTCTTACCTGCTCAGGGCAGAGCCATGTAGGGAACTTGCCTGCGTAGTGCTCGATAAGCCATGCAAGTGTACGCTCATAGCAGCCGAGTGATGTACGGTGGATGATGTATGGACGGATTTTATCCCGTGCCGTTCCTCCCAACATTCCGATGCCCAATATCAAGGTCTGTTGCAATACCAAGATCAAGATAGCCGGTACCAAAAAACTGGCAAAACCATTCTGGGAATTAAACAACGCTACCGATTCATACGGGATCGGGTCTACCGTGATCTGGTCCATCTTATCCGTAGACGACGGATTATTATGCATCCGAAGTTCCTTACCCATATCCAACGATACCTCTGTCGCCGCCAAAAGGAAAGCCTTATAAAACAATAAGGCACTCATATCGCAATACAACGAGACGGTTGTCTGTCGCCCTTCATGCAGGTCCTTACTATAATCCGGGGGAAAGAGCAAAATTCCATAGGCCTTCTTCTCATCTAACATCTTCTTGGCTTCCGCCATATCCGGACAAACACCCACTACTTCCACATCCGGCGTGGCGTTAACCCGTCTGGTAAACTCACGACTCAAATAGGAATCACTTTGGTCTACCACCACCATCTTCGCCTCGTGTACTACCTCGTTATTATATATAAATGAATAAAGCAGCGGATATACGAAAGGCACCAAGAAAAAGAAGATCATGACCCCCGCATCCTTAAACACGTTTCTCAATTCATCTTTCCAAATATAAAACGTATCCAGAAGACCTTCCTTTATGATATATCGTAAACGATGTTCTCTTTTCATCACATACAGTTTTTACGGTAGATATTTGAAATCCAACAACGCTCTCTTCAAGTTCCGCCCGATAAGGAAGGGCAGGATCAAGAATCCCAACAACCAAGCGTACTCGCCCAACGTATAGAATAGCGCCCGCCCGTTCAAGGCTTGATCGACATAAATCAAGAAATAATGCCGCAAAGGGAACAAACGAGCCAACGCTTGCAACGTAGGGTCCATACCTTGTACCGGAAACGAGAATCCGACAATGGAGAACGAGATCATTCCGAACAGGCTGGCGAAGCTAAGACCTAAACGGGGAGTCGGTAATACGCCGATCATAAATACGCCTACCGCCTGAGAGGATATAATCAGCAAAAACATCGCCAAAAGCATCGGAAACCAACCGCTATTTAACGGGAAAGAATTAATTCCATACAACACCGCACAATACATAAAGCCTACGACCGTAAAAATAGCCGTCTGCGGCAATAACTTTCCCAACAAACTAACTGCGATGGAATTCCCTCCCATATCCAACCATTTACGGGATGTAGAATATTTAATTTCTGTACCAATGCTGAATACCGTCACTAGAAATACCATTAACTGGATGACACCCGGCAAAACCGTATTATTCAAATATACTGAATAATTCAACCACGGATTGCCGATCGGATGCGTATCGATCACGATCGGTTGTAGCTGTCCCATGATCTGCGCTTCGGTATATCCTTTAGCTTGTCCGGTCTGTAAACCCACAGCGGCCCCCGCCAATACCGACATCGTTTTCATATCCCGAAACAGCAAGGAAGCGGCGATCAAATAGGTACCATTCGTATAGAAAGACAACCGGGGCTGCTTTCCAGATGTGGCGTCCACGGCGAAACCGGATGGAATGTAAAAAATTCCATATACATTCCCTTTCTGCATTTCCTGACGAGCCTCGGTAAACGACATGGTTTTCATATACACCTCTGTCTGCTCAAAGGCATCCAACTGGCGAATCAAATTGCGTGAAGTAGCAGAGTTATCCATATCCACCACTGCTATCGGCAGATCGGTCGGCAATCCCTCATGCATCAACGATACAAAGAAAATGACACAGATAGCCGGAGCGATCAGCATACAAAAGAAGTAAATCGGTTGAGCCACCAGCCGATGCACCTCACGCTTCGCGATAAGCCAGATTCTATGCAAACTTTCTTTATAGGTCATACGATCTCTTTCCCTT
>OGYE01002667.1_pt1 | contig 10750 bp, 10 predicted proteins | sample 1576471 | NCBI WGS metagenome assembly OGYE01 (sample SAMEA3541532, study PRJEB24748) | human gut metagenome | biome: human gut; feature: human-associated habitat; material: faeces | place: China | collected 2012
TCTGGGAGCTTGATTCCACATACTGTGCCATTCTCCTTGTAGCTTGCCCAACCGCTTCCTGTGATGTATCCACGAACGATACACTCGATCGGAAGCATCTCAAGCTTTCTGCACATCATGCTGTTGCCATCGAACTTCTCCTGCTGGAAGAACTCAGGCATATCTTTTACATCAACTGAGATCATGTGGTTAGGAAGAATATCCTGTGTCATGTCAAACCAGAACTTTGACATCTGTGTCAGAACTGTTCCCTTCTTGGAAATTACATTGTCGAGGATGACATCGAAGCAGCTTATACGGTCTGTAGCTACCATGATCAGGCTGTCTCCATTGTCATAAATCTCACGTACCTTACCTTCTTTGATTGGCTTTAATTCCTGCATTTTTTTATCTCCTTGATATTTGTATTAATACCTGTTAGAAATTGTATTCATATAAGTGTGTATCACTTTTTATGGTTGCTTGTCAAGGCTTTGGAAGCCCTCAAAAATTTTTTCTCAAAATTTGTCAAGGTTTATGCGCCTCACGGGATTTTTATTGTGTAAAAGCACATTTTTCATCTTTACAATATCATTTGTGATGACTATAATAACAGAGCACAATATCTAGTGGGTGCTTCACATTATTTCCACCAAATATATTGTGTTCACAATAATTATTGCATATTTTTTCTTTATAAATAATTCCATGCGGCACAGGCAGCCGCATCTACTATATTACGTCGAACCAGACCTGATTGGCCTGATTTAAGTTAACTTGAATGATTGGAATATTACGAATAAATTTACCATTGAATTGGAAGAGGGAGGCTATTGCTGTGTCAGAGGAAGCTAAAACACACGTACACGTAATCAAAAGGAATGGAGAAGAGGTGACATTTGACCTGTCAAAGATCGAGAATGCCATCAAAGCTGCCAACAATGAGGTTGACAAACTCCACCAGCTCAACGAATATCAGGTTCACGCCATCGCGGACAACCTGGAGAAACAGATAGAATCAATGTCCCACGCAGTTCACGTGGAGGACATTCAGGATATGGTCGAGACCGGTATCATGGAGATGAGAGGATATGAGGTTGCACAGAAATATGTGCGTTACCGTTACAAGAGAGAGCTCGCACGTAAGTCCAACACCACGGACAACGGAATCCTTGCGCTCATAGACCATATGAACGAGGAAGTCAATCAGGAAAACTCCAACAAGAATCCGGTGATCAACTCGACACAGCGTGACTACATGGCCGGTGAGGTATCCAAAGATCTGACCAAGAGAATGCTTCTGCCTGAGGATATAGTTGAGGCACATGAGGCCGGAATCATACATTTCCATGATTCTGACTACTACGCTCAGAAGGAGCACAACTGTGACCTCATCAACCTTGAGGATATGCTGCAGAACGGAACAGTGATCAGTGAGACCATGATCGAGAAGCCGCACAGCTTCTTCACGGCATGCAACGTCACCACGCAGATCGTGGCACAGGTTGCCAGCAACCAGTACGGTGGGCAGACGTTTACCCTGTCTCATCTGGCACCATTTGTGGATGTTAGCAGGAAGAAGCTCCGTGCACAGGTCATCGAGGAGCGCAAGGACTGTGGCGAATCCCTTGATGATGCCATTATCGACAAGATAACAGAGAAGAGACTTCTGAACGAGGTCAAAAGTGGAATACAGACTATACAGTACCAGCTCATCACCCTGATGACATGTAACGGACAGGCACCATTTGTCACCATGTTCATGTACCTGGATGAGGTTCCTGAGGGACAGACAAGGGATGACCTGGCGCTCATCATAGAGGAGGTCCTGAATCAGAGGATTAAAGGAGTTAAGAACGAGAAGGGAATCTGGATCACTCCGGCATTTCCTAAGCTCATATATGTTCTGGACGAGGACAACATCACCACAGATTCCAAGTACTGGTATCTGACCGAACTCGCCGCAAAATGCACCGCAAAGCGTATGGTTCCTGACTATATCTCCGCCAAAGTCATGAGAGAGATGAAGGATGGCGATGTATATCCGTGCATGGGTTGCAGATCATTCCCTACAAAAGAGGACGGCATCAGAAATCCTGACGGCTCACGCAAATACTACGGCCGTTTCAACCAGGGTGTTGTAACCATCAACCTTGTGGATGTGGCATGTTCATCAGATGGAGATATGGATAAGTTCTGGGAGATCCTTGAGGAACGTCTGGAACTGTGCCATAAGGCACTCCGATGCAGACATGAGCGTCTTCTCGGCACTATCTCAGATGTTGCCCCTATCCTGTGGCAGCATGGCGCACTGGCAAGACTTAAGAAAGGTGAGAAGATCGACAAGCTGCTCTTTGGCGGCTACTCAACCATCTCTCTGGGCTATGCAGGTCTCTGCGAGATGTGTGTCCGCATGATCGGCAAGACTCACACCTCAGAGGAAGGCAAGGAATTCGCACTTGCTGTTATGCAGAAGCTCAACGACAAATGTGCTGAGTGGAAGGCTGCTGAGAATATCAGCTATTCCGTATATGGAACACCTATGGAGTCCACTACTTATAAATTTGCCAAGAATCTGCAGAAGCGTTTCGGCATCATTCCGGGCGTAACAGACAAGAATTACATAACCAACAGCTATCACGTACATGTAACCGAGCACATAGACGCCTTCAGCAAGCTGAAGTTTGAGTCAGAATTCCAGAAGCTGTCACCGGGCGGCGCCATCAGCTATGTTGAGGTTCCAAACCTCCAGAATAACATAGACGCAGTCCTTGAAGTCATGAAGTTCATATACGACAACATTCTCTATGCAGAGCTCAACACCAAGAGCGACTACTGTGAGAAATGTGGCTATGACGGCGAGATCAAGATCGTGACAGACGATTATGGCAAGTTGGTGTGGGAGTGCCCTAACTGCGGCAACCGCGACCAGAACACTCTCTTCGTTGCAAGACGTACCTGCGGTTATATCGGAACCCAGTTCTGGAATCAGGGACGTACACAGGAGATCAAGGACAGAGTTCTTCACCTGTAGAATTAGTCAGCTTAAAACTGATACTTTCAAATAAAAATACAGACAGCACAATTGTGAATGAAGTGACCTCAAAAAACAATTGACTGTCTGTATTTTTATTACTTTCTTATAACTACAATATCTAGCATACCCTCATGTAAGCGGCATCATCTGCAAAATCCGGCTGATCCGAAACAAACTTTATAACATCTGCGGATTTTACGCCTGGATTTCTTTTGATATAAGCAGTGAGCATTTCTAATCTTTCTGCATTCTTCTGAGCATAATGCTCCATAGCCGAGACAAACTCAAAATAAGAATCATCTATATTGTTGAGCAGTTTTCTTAATTCTTCCATAACTACGCCCCCTTACATTTCTATTCTCATATATATATTATAGTTATCATATCCATGATTCTCAAAATAATACCAATATGGTTTATTATCTATTCCATACGAAATATGTACTGCGTATGTTTTTCCTTCGTATTTACTATAATTCGTATTTATTTCTCTGCAGATTTTTGCATATTCTGCCCTATCCAAGATAAATGTATTATAAACAAATCTCACAACTTCTCCTATCATTCATAATATCATCTGCACATAAATTACACAAGCTAACACCAAAACATATTATATACCCTAATTTGTGATAATTAATGCAAATGTAATTTTTGATAGATTTAGATGTAATAATCCATTTAATACGTCTCCCACAACTTCATCTTCTTGGCATTATCCACTATGTCAATGCAGCTTCCGTCAATTGCATTTATACATATAATCTGGGATATCTCCCCTACCGTGTCCTGTCCCCGGAGCTCCTCGCTCTGTGTAAATATCCATGCAGGAATGTAGCAGAGCTTTCCATCGTCATCTGCTGTCGCCATGTATCTGAGTGCCACGTTGTTGAACTGAACCTTGCCATATCTGGTCTGGTATTTCTCATAATATGTTGCAATGCCCTCATTTGCCTTTGCGATCATGTCGTTCCAGCTCATGAGTTCCACATCCTCCGCCTGCAGGGATGAAGGATCTGTATAAAGCTGGGCAGACATATCTACAACTCCATCATCATCAATATTTAATGTTACACTGTCACCAGGCTCAAACATATAGCCATTCTGTGTCTGGAGATTGTCAACGTTATATAATTCGCCCTCTCTCTCCTTTGCTCCGTATATAGACCTGCTGAGCGTTACCGAGTATCCACTCACCTTGGTCTGCTTTACCTCGCCATTGTCATCCGGCCATATTCTGGCAAGCGGCTCTGTCTTTGTACTCTCCATACCGTCTATCCCCATCTTTGAGAGGAAATTCATCGCTTGGGATATGGCATCGTTCTCCGTGAGTTTGCTCTCATTTGTGACATTGGTCAGATCTATGTCTGTGGCATTGCTGATGCCCGTCACATAGGTGTATGTTGCGCCGCTCACACCATCCAAAAGCTTGTTCTCCTCACTCTCGGATTTGTAAAATGATATATACACACCTGCGTCTGTATTGTCATCCTCACCGCCATACTGTGATATACTCACCGTATATTCCTTGTCTCCATATTTGCCTGTATACGATGAATACGGGTCATCATAATTCTCCAGCAAAGGAAGTGAATCCGGTGCATCTGCCATCTGCTTCTTGTATGTCTCTATCTGGGTATCATACCAGGCATCCGACGAATCATCCCCCTGACCCTGAGCCTCCTTCTTGAACTTCTCTGTACTCTCTATCATACTCTTCAGCTCATCCTTGGTCTGCACTCCATCCTTGCGGATATATATGCCCTGGGACTTGTCCAGGAGTCCCTCGACAATGCTCTGTATCTGTGCAGCATCAAGCTTCATAGTGCTGTAATATACCCTCTTCATGGAATCCGTATCAGGAATATCTATCGAACCGGAACAGCTTATCTCTGACAAGCCCGAATTGCCCACATCAAATGTCTCATCACACTTCTCCGGGATTCCCAGACTCTTTGCAAGGCTGCCACCCGCATCGTTACTGCCATCATCACTGTATCCACTTGCCGAACCCGACTCTCCATCCAATGTATAATCAACCTTTTTATTTCCACATCCTGTCATCTGCATCGCCATCACTCCTGCCAGCACACATGCCGCTATTCTTGTCGCTCTCTTTCCCATGATTATTTTCCTCCTTGTCATTTCGCAAATATTCATATATTAGACATTTCACCTGACCATATCAGCACATTTATTTTGATATGGTTTTTGTTCCTGCCCCAGTCTCCGGGTCTGTTCCGTACCATGTCTCAAGACATTTTGCAGTCTCAATTATATCTACACAGCTTCCATCCACTGCGTTTATGTACACAAGCTGCACTATATTATCGTATGTGCCATGCTCCTCTGAGATGTCATTATTTTCAGACTGGGTCAGTACCCATGCCGGTATGTACACAAGATTTTCTCCATCCTGTATACAGGGAACATACATAAATTTCACATTGTTAAACCGCACCTCTGAATAGTCTGTAGGATATTTTTCATAATATTCCGCTATGCTATCGTCAGCCTTATTCACCATATCTTCCCAGCTTAGGAGATCCACCTTTTCCCTGACAAATGAATCCGTATCCGTACTTAAGATTGCTCTCACATTAAACACTCCGCTGTCATCCACACATACGGATATCCTGTCACCTTCGTACATGACGTAACCATTTTTATTCTTCAGGTTATCCACTCCTGTCGGGTCTATATAGGCAGTATCCACTCCGCCGATCTGTATTCCAAATTCGAACATGTACCCATTCTTTTCAGCTTTTATAATTTCAAATCCGCTGTCCAGCCACGACCTCACCACAGCCTGACTTCCGCATTTTGCCATTCCGGATATTCCCATCCTATCCAGAAATGCCTGAGCTTCATGCTCTGCTGTATTTTCATCTATCCCACATTTATTTTCCTGGTCTTCAATATCGCCGCCAAAATAGTTTTGCCCGGCGGTCTCCGTCATCACTGCATCTTCCACATCTGCAAGATATTTCTGCTCCTGATCACCCGCCGGCTCATATACTATGCTTACCCTGCCAGATGCATCTGCTGTGTCATCCCCGGATATCCACAGGCTGTACTGTTCACCGTCATGCTGGCCTATGTATATCTTATTTGTCGTATATTCTCTGACCGGCGTATACGAATCGGGGGCTTCCTTCATCCGCTCCTCCACCTGCAATGCAACTTCCAGCGTGGAATGCGTAAAATCATCCCCGGCAAACAGCGTTTTGACGGATACATCTTCCAGATGCACGGTGGGGATGGCGTACAGCCACACGCTGCGGAAGATGCCGGAGAAGCGGAAGAAGTCCTGATCTTCGCACCAGCTGGAGGAAGTCCACTTGAACACCTGCACGGCAAGTTTGTTCACGCCCGGCTGGAGATAGGGAGTCAGATCGAATGCGTGTGCGGAGAAGCTGTCCTCGGTGTAACCCACATAAGACCCGTTCAGCCAAAGAGCCATGCCGCTTTCCACACCCTCGAACTCGATGTGGACGGGCTTGCCCTGCATGGATTCCGGCAGCTCGAAGTATTTTACATAGCTTGCCACCGGATTGAACCGCTGCGGGATCTCGCCCGGCTGTACTTCTTCACGGCCATCCCACGGATACTGAACATTCGCGTACTGGGGAATGTCGTAGCCCTCCATCTGGATGTGTGCCGGAACATGAATGTCATCCCAGCCGCTGCAATCGTAATCCGTCTTTTCAAAGCCGGGGATGGCACTGGTGTAGTTCTTTGCGTAGGCGAATTTCCAGATACCGTCCAGCTTCAGCGCCAAAGAAGAGGAGCCTGTCCGATATTCTTCGCGGGAAGCGTAAGTACGGAAACTTGCATGAGCATTCAGCACGTTTTCCTTGAAAAAGGTGGGGTCTTTTACTTTTGCAAAATCAAATGCAACATGTTCCGGTTTGTGGGCGTCGGCACCGATCGTGATGATCTCGCCGCCTAACTCACGGTAACGCCGGATGATCTCCTCGGTTGGATTCGGGGGCCCAAGACCGTATTTGAAACTAGAATATGTAATATCATTATTAGATGTAACCACAGAAGCCGTAGAAGAAAATATCATTAATTTAAAGGCAAAAGAAGAAATTGTTGTTGAAAAAAGAGACGATTTTGAATGGATATATCTAGAAAATTTTTATAGTGTAGAAAAAGAAATTGCAACTAGAATTATAAGATTAGATAAAAGTAAAAATGTAAAGAAAATTGAACATATAGAAAATGCACTAAAAGATATAGAAAAAAAATCAAGTATAGAGTTATCAGATAAACAGAGAGAAGCAGTTTTATCAATAAATGATAGTAATGTAACGATTATAACAGGTGGACCGGGAACAGGTAAAACTACAATCATAAAAACAATAATTGACTTATTCGAAGAAAGAAAGAAAAAAGTCGTTTTAACGGCTCCAACAGGACGAGCAGCTAAAAAAATGACAGAGGCAACAGGAAAAGAAGCATCAACTTTACATAGACTATTAGGAATTGGAAAATTAGATGATGAAGGAATTTATTCAAGACATAGTGATTATAAAGGAGAACCAATAGATGCAGATTTAATTGTAGTAGATGAATTATCAATGGTAGATATGTTTGTAATGAATTATCTATTAAATTGCATATATCAAGGTACGAAATTAATACTAGTAGGAGATGTAGACCAATTAGCATCAGTTGGACCAGGAAGTGTTTTAAAAGATTTGATAAATTCAGAAGTAATAAATACAGTAAAATTAGATAAAATTTTTAGACAAGCTGCAAAAAGTAAAATAGTTCTAAATGCCCATAGAGTAAATAATGGATTAGGATTTATAAAAAATGATGATGAAGAAATAGAAGAAGATACAAAACAAGACTTTTTCTTTATAAAACAAAATTCAACAGAAAGAATGTTACAAGAAGTAATAAGTCTATCAACAGGAAGATTAGAAAAATTCGGAAATTATGATTTTTTCAAAAATATTCAAGTTTTAACTCCAACAAAAAAAGGACCATTAGGCACAAGAGAGTTAAATAAGGCCTTACAAGCTGTCTTAAACCCTAATTTAGAGGAACTGCCAGAAAGAAAGAGTGGAGACATAGTATATAGAGTTGGAGACAGAGTTATGCAAATTAAAAATAATTATGACATAACATGGGAAAGGGAAGCACAACCATTTGGATCAGATAAAATTAATACAGGAACAGGCGAAAAAAGCTGGTCATCAATGTACCTTGCAAAGCCAAAAGAAAAAAAAGAAGTTGGGACTGGTGTGTTTAATGGAGAAATTGGAACAATAATAGAAATAGACGAAAAAGAAAAAATTGTTAAAATCCAATTTGATGATGAAAAAGTTGCTTGGTACGAGTATTCAGATTTAGACCAAATAGAACATAGTTATGCAATTACAATACATAAGGCACAACGGAAGTGAATTTGATGTTGTAATAATGCTTGCACCTTCATCAGCTCCAATGTTATTGACTAGAAATTTACTATATACAGGAATTACAAGAGCTAAAAAACTTTTAATTATTGTTGGCAGTGAGAGAGTTGTTGATTATATGATTCAAAATGTTGACAGTAAAAAAAGAAACACTGGATTAGAGTTCAAAATGAGACAAATAGGTCAAGAATAATTATAATTCACAGTTTTATTATTAAATAAAATAAAACTGTGAATTGTAACTAATAACAAAATTAAATTAATTTATTTTAAATCAAGAAAAGAGTGAAAAAAATTTTTAGAATTCAAGAAAAAATATTAAATCAAATTTATCCCCAAACATGCGGAATATGTGGAAAAATAGACGCAAAATCAATATGTTCAAAATGTAATCTAGAATTAAAAAAACAAGCAGAAATAAGAATATTACAAAAAGAATATATAGAAGAAAAATCAGAAAAAGAGAAATATTTTCAAGAATTAATGTACATATTTAAATATGAAGGACAAATACGTCAACTAATAATAGATTACAAATTTAACGAAAAATCATATATTTACAAAACATTTGTAAATTTTTTGTTAAAAAACAAAAAAATATTTGAAAATATAAAAAAATATGATAAAATTATACCAGTTCCAATAAGTAAAAAAAGATACAAAGAAAGAGGATATAATCAAAGCTTACTGATAGCAAATGAAATATCAAAGCAAACTAATTTGGAATTAGTGAATAATTGTTTAATAAAAACAAAGAATATAATAGAACAAAGCAAACTAAATAAAGAAGATAGACAACAAAATATACAAGGAGTATATAGTATACAAAATGAAGAAATAATAACAAATAAAAAAGTTTTGTTAATTGATGATATATACACAACAGGAAGTACTGTAAATGAATGTAGTAAAATATTACAGCAAGCAAGACCTGAAAAAATAGGAGTTCTTGTATTAGCAAAAGATTAAACAAAGAAAATAAAACAAATGAAAATAAACGTCCTTTTTATAACAATGTCACAAAAAGATACATCCAAAAAAGGACACCAAGAAATGGAGTGGAGATTTAGCATGGAAGATTTAGTAGAAAGTATATTAGATTATGTAAGATCTGATTACACTGATTATGCAATAATGATAAATGGAGAATGGGGAGTTGGTAAAACTCACTTCTGGAATAACAAAATAAAAAAGAAAATTGAGTCAATGCAATTAAACGGAAAAAGATATACAACTATCTATATGTCATTATATGGTATATCAAACTTGGAAGATATTAGTAAAAAAATATTTATAGAAACAACACAATTGATGGATAAAAACCTAAGAAAATTCATGGAATCAACAGGACAGACAACAATACCAGAATATGCTAAAACTGGATTAGATATGGCAAATCAAATTGTTGTATTAGATCTATTGAAACGTCTGTCAAAAGAAAAGGGATTGATGATCATATTCAATACCCATTATCCCCAGCACGCACTAGATATCGCAGATCAAACTTTACTCTTATCGAAAGAAGGAACGTCTCTTTTTGGAAATACAGATGAGATCTTGACAGAAGAAAACCTGTCACGTGTATTTCATGTTCCTGTCATTCAACTTGAAAAGAAAATGAATGGTAAAACGTATCATTCACCGATTGCGGTATCCAAAAATGAATCAATATAAGGAGTGTACCTATGGAAGAAACTAGAATTGCTGTTATTGCGATCGTTGTTGAAGATCGTGAGCAGGTAAACACAATGAATGAAATCTTACATGATTATGGAAAGTATATTATTGGAAGAATGGGAATCCCATATCCAAAAAGAGAAATTTCTTTGATTTCTATCGCAATTGATGCACCAAATGATATTATCTCTTCATTGTGTGGAAAACTTGGGAATTTAAACGGTCTTACAGTGAAAGCAGCATATTCAAAAGTATAACGATGTTGAAAGATACATCGTTTTCTTTATTTGAAGATAGAAAATTTACAGAAGAAATAATTTCCAATGACAGTCATCAGCATTACAATGATTTTAGAGATAGAAGCATTCCAATGTAAATAGTCAATGAAAATCCATAGACAAACATTTTCAACTAGTAAAGTTAAAAATCGTAAAGTAACAAATAGAATCATTTCTTTTCTAGAATTGTTCTTTGATTGGAAAACAATGTTTCGATTCATGAAATATGCAAAAAGCACCGCAAAACACCAGGCAATAGTATTCGCGATTAGATAGTTCATATGAAAATATACCCGGTCCGGCATCAGGCTTTCAGCGTAGGCGGCCACAGCCTCCACGCTCACGCC
>OGYE01002668.1_pt1 | contig 10747 bp, 9 predicted proteins | sample 1576471 | NCBI WGS metagenome assembly OGYE01 (sample SAMEA3541532, study PRJEB24748) | human gut metagenome | biome: human gut; feature: human-associated habitat; material: faeces | place: China | collected 2012
AAGTTCGTTGCTCAATTTTTCGGGCAGCATCGGAATCGTACGATCGACCAGATAGACCGACGTGCCGCGCTCCTCGGCTTCGGTGTCGATCACCGAGCGGGGTTGAACGTAGTGGGTCACGTCGGCGATATGTACGCCCACCTCCCACACGCCGTCTTCGATCTTGCGGATCGAGAGGGCGTCGTCGAAGTCCTTGGCGTCCGCCGGGTCGATGGTGAAGGTCGTTATCTTGCGGAAGTCGCGCCGGGCGGCATAATCGGCTTTGGTGATCGTCGAAGGAATGGCCTGGGCCGCATCTTCGACCTTTTGCTCGAAATGGTAGGGCAGGCCGTATTCGGCCAGGATGGCGTGCATCTCGGTATTGTTCTCTCCGGCGCGGCCCAATACCTCGACCAGCTCTCCGGCGGGGCTTTTGGAACCCAGCGCCCAGTCCGTGATGCGGATCACGACTTTGTCGCCGTGCTGTACGTTAGGGTTGTCCCGCTTGGAGAGATAGACGTCCATCGGCATGCGCCGGGGATCCATCTTGACGAAGATGGCGTGGTCGCTCACGTCGGCCGTGCCCACGTATTGCTTGCGGCTGCGCTCCACGATGCGGGTGATCTCGCCTTCGAGGGACCCGGCGTGGGAGCGGCGGGTGATGACGAACTCCACGCGGTCGCCGTCCAGAGCATTCAGCGAATTGCGCTGGCTGACATATACGTCGTTTTCGAACTCCTCGGAGCGGATATACATCGCTCCTGTCGAGATCATCTGTACGATGCCCTCCTGACGGGGACGCTCCTTGCCGCTGAGACGGTACTTTTCCTGCCCGCACTCCTCGATAGTGCCCTGGGCGAGCAGTTCCGTGATGATTTCACGGGTACGAAGACGGCCCTCCTTGGTGGCGCCGCCCGAGGCCGAAGCCAGATGCTTGAGGGAGAACTTGTTGTTCGGGAATTCCCGGAACAGGTTAATGATCAGCGAAGAGCGGTCGAATGCGGCCGACTTCTTCGTATTTTTCAGTTTATTCATCGGTTGAAATAGTTACGGGCGAGGAGTTCCATGAACCGGATGCCGGTCGGAATGGCCGCCTCGTCGGGATTGAAGGTGGATGTATGCAGTTTTCCGGCTCCGGGACCGACGCCCAGGCGGTAGAAGATCGCCGGGTAGCGGGTGCCGTAGAAGCCGAAATCTTCGGAAGTCATGCGCAGGGGCAGCATTTGAAAGGGAATTCCTTCGGTTTCGGCCAGTGCGACGGCCTGCCGGATCAACTCCGGGTCATTGACCACGCACGGGTAGCCGGGGGTGAAGTGTACCCGGGTTCGTACGCCGTACGAGGCGTCGTTCGCGGCGGCGAGTTCTTCGATCCTGCGTTTCACTTCGGCCCGTTCCCGTTCGTCGAAGGTACGCATCGTTCCCTCCATATAGACCCGGTCCGGGATGACGTTCGTGGCGCCCGCAGCTTCGACCTTGCCGATCGAAACGACCCGTTCGGGCGTGTTCAGGGCCGTGAGGTGCAGGATCAGTTGCGCGGCGGCGCTCACCGTGTCGCGGTGTTCGGCACGCATGGCCGCGTGGCCGCCCGCGCCTTCGAGCGTGAGGCGCAGTTCGTCGTTGGAGGCCATGTACTTGCCCGCGCGGAAACCCAGCGTGCCCGCGTCCAGCGCAGGTTCGACGTGCTCGCCGACGACGGCCAGCACCGTATAGCCTTCGAAGGGGTTTTCGGCCAGCACTTTGGAGGCTCCGCCGGGATTCGATTCCTCTCCGGGTTGGAAGATTCCGAAAAGAGTACCCTCGAAATTCCGCTCGGCGGAGAGCCGGAGCAGGGTGCCGTAGAGCACCGCTGCGTGGATGTCGTGCCCGCAGGCGTGCATCACTCCGTCGTTCTCGGAACTCCACGCCGCGCCGCTCTGTTCGCGGATGGGCAGGGCGTCGATGTCGGCCCGCAGCACGACGGCCCGCCGCAGGTCGCCGCGTCCTTCGATTTTGGCCAGTACGCCGGTTCCGGCGATCGGACGGCAGGGGATGCCGGCCTTGCGGAGCGCTTCGGCGATGAAGCGGGCGCTCTCCGTTTCGCGGAACGAGAGCTCCGGATGGCGGTGCAGGTGGCGGCGAAACTCTACGGGTGTCATGGTTAAGCGTTTAATAGCAATTACTTTGCCCTATTCGGAATTAGAATACGTTGCGGGCGATCTTGCGGATGTTGTCCGTGCGTCCCATCGTGTAGAAATGGATGATCGGCACTCCGGCCGCCTTGAGCTCCTTGGCCTGGTGGATCGCCCATTCTATCCCGACCTCGCGGGCCGCCTGTGTGTCCTCGCCGCAGGCCCGGACGGTCTTCACCAACTCCTCGGGCAGGCTGACGCTGAAGGTGCGGGGCAGGATCTCCAGGTGCTTGGGCGTCGAGATCGGCTTGATGCCCGGGATGATCGGTACCGTGATGCCCGCCTTGCGGCAGCGCTCCACGAAATCGAAGTACTTGCTGTTGTCGAAGAACATCTGGGTCACGATGTAGTCGGCCCCCGCATCGACCTTCTCCTTGAGGTACTGGAGGTCGCTTTGGGCGTTCGCCGCCTCGAAATGCTTTTCGGGATAGCCCGCCACGCCTACCGAGAACTTGGAGTGGTGGCACTCCTCGACCTCGCCGTCGATGAATTCTCCCCGGTTCATGGCCTGGATCTGGCGCACCAGGTCGGCGGCGTGGGCGTGTCCCTGGGCGTAGGGGACGAAGCGGGGTTCGTTCTGCCGCTTGTCTCCCCGCAGCGCCAGCACGTTGTGCAGCCCCAGGAAATCCATGTCGATCAGTGAATCCTCGATGTCGTATTTCGACCAGCCGCCGCAGATCAGGTGGGGAACCACCTCCACGTCGTATTTGCGCCGGATCGCGGCCGAGATACCGACCGTGCCCGGACGGCGGCGCATGATGTGCCACTCGCGGCTTCCGTCGGGGCGGACGTCCTCTTTGAGGGCTTCGCGGTGGAATGTGACGTTGATGTAGGCCGGGTTGAAATCCATCAGCGGGTCGATGGCTCCGAAGACGCTGCGCGTGCCGTCCCCCTTCAGGGGCGGAAGCAGCTCGAAGGCGAAACGGGTCGTGCGCGAAGCGACAGCGCCCTGTATGAGATCCGTAATATTCATCAGATGTTATTGGGTATCAGTTTTTCGATCGTTTCTGTGTCCATGTCGCGGCGTGCGGAGTAGTCGGCCAGTTGTTCTCGGTCGATTCGTCCGACGGAGAAATATTCGGCGTCGGCGAAGAACAGGCCGCAGAGCGCCTCCTCGGGCGTAATCATATAGTTGTCGTTCAGGCGCATGGCGGTCGTCTTGTCGGCGGCCAGCAGGTCGAAGACCTCGCGTTTGAGCGAGTGGTCGGGACAGGCCGGGTAGCCGAAGGCCATGCGCCGGCCCCGGTATTTGCCGCGGATGATCTGTTCGGGCGTGAGCGCCGGACCGGTTTCGTACCCCCACATCTGGCGGCGGATGAAGATATGCACCCATTCGCAGAGAGCTTCGGTCAGGCGGTCGGCCAGCAGCTTCGAGAGGATGGCGTTGTAGTCGTCGCCCTCCGCGCGGAACTTTTCGGTCAGCTCCTTGAGCCCTATGCCGCCCGTGAGGGCGAAGGCCCCGATATAGTCGGTTCTGCCTGCCTTTTCGTCGGCGATGAAATCGGCCAGACAGCGGGCCTGGGCTTCCCGGACCGGGGCCTGGCTGCGCAGCATCGGCAGGATGTATTTCTTGTCTTTCGGGCCGGTGACCACGATGTCGTCGCCCCGGCTGACGGCTTCGAAGATGCCCGCTACGCCCTGAAGGGTGAGGAGTTTTTCTTCGCGGATGCGGGCCAGCATCTTTTGCGCGTCGTCGTAGAGCTTGCGGGCTTCGGCGCCGTGTTCGGGGTTTTCGAAGATCTCCGGTACGCGGCCCTTGAGTCCCCACGCCGGGAAGAAGAAGTTCCAGTCGATCAGCGGCTCCACGTCGGCGATGCTCACGTCCGGGAACACCAGCCGTCCCGTGTGTGCCGGAACGGCGATCTCGGACGCGGGTTTCGGGACGCGCAGCTTGCGCACCTGGCCGAAGGGGAGGATCGTGCGGATCTCCTCGCGGCGGCGGTATTGGTCGCGCAGGGCCTGTTGCTCCTCGCGCACGCGAACCAGATACTCCTCCCGGCCGGGACCGAGCAGTTCGCCGAGGATTTTGTTGTTGCGGCTGGCGTTGTCGGCATGGATCACCGGGCCCGAGTAGGTCGGAGCTATTTTTACGGCGGTGTGTACGTCCGAAGTGGTCGCACCGCCGATCAGTACCGGAATTCGCAGCCCCCGGCGTTCCAGCTCTTCGCAGACGTGGATCATCTCCTCGAGCGAAGGGGTAATCAGTCCGCTCAAGCAGATCGCGTCGGCGCCCCAGGCGACGGCTTCGTCGATGATGCGGGGACATTCGACCATCACGCCCAGGTCGCGGATCGTGTAGCCGTTGCAGGCCATGACTACCGCCACGATGTTCTTGCCGATGTCGTGTACATCGCCTTTCACGGTAGCCACCAGCACCTTGCCGGCGCTCTTGGCGTTCGCTTCGGAGCCTTGCTCGATGTAGGGAGTCAATACGGCGACGGCTTTTTTCATCACGCGGGCGGTCTTGACCACTTGCGGCAGGAACATTTTGCCCTGCCCGAACAGATTGCCTACGACCTCCATGGCCGGCATCAGCAGCCGGTCGATCACTGCCAGGGGCGAACCCAGCGTGCGGTAGCCTTCGAGCGCGTCCTGCTCGATGTAGTCGGCCACGCCCTTGAGCATGGCGTATTCGATGCGCTTGCCGAGCGGCTCCGAGCGCCAGGCGTCGGTATGCTGCGTCTGCGTCGCGCCGGTTTTGGTGAATTGCGAGGCGTATTCCGTGAGGCGTTCGGCGGCGTCTGCGCGGCGGCAGAGGATAACATCCTCGACCCGTTCGAGCAGTTCCGGTTCGATGTCGCTGTAGATTTGCAGCATTTGGGGATTGACGATCGCCATGTCCATACCCGCTTGGATGGCGTGGTAGAGAAACACCGAATGCATGGCCTCGCGCACGGCGTTGTTGCCCCGGAAGGCGAACGATAGATTCGACACGCCGCCCGAAATCTTGGCGTGGGGCAGGTTTCGCTTGATCCAGCGGACGGCTTCGATGAAGTCCCGGGCGTAGGCGTCGTGGGCTTCGATACCGGTGGCCACCGCGAGGATGTTGGGGTCGAAGATGATGTCTTCGGCGGGGAATCCGTCGTCGGTGAGAAGCTTGTAGGCTCGCTGCGCCACGTCGATCTTGCGGGCATAGGTGTCTGCCTGTCCCTGCTCGTCGAAGAGCATCACCACGGCGGCGGCTCCGTAACGGCGGATGAGGCGGGCGCGGTGCAGAAATTCCTGCTCGCCCTCCTTCAGGGAGATGGAATTGACGACGCTCTTGCCCTGCACCACCCGGAGCCCCGTTTCGAGCACCTCCCATTTCGAAGAGTCGATCATGACGGGTACTGCGGAGATTTCCGGTTCCGAACCCATCAGGTTGAGGAAGTCGCGCATGGCTTCGGGACCGTCGATCAGGCCGTCGTCCATGCAGACATCGACGATATTGGCGCCCGCTTCGACTTGGGCGCGGGCCACCGAGAGAGCTTCCTCGTAATTTTTTTCGCGGATCAGCCGCGCGAACTTGGCCGAGCCGGCGACGTTGGTGCGCTCGCCGACATTGACGAAGTTGGCTTCGGGTACGATCCGAAGCTGTTCCAGCCCGCTCAGGCAGGTCACGTGCCGCCGCTGCGGCAGGGGGCGGGGCGTGTAGTTGTTCACGATCTTCGCCAGTTCGAAGATGTGCAGGGGCGTGGTGCCGCAGCAGCCGCCCACCAGATTGACCAGGCCGCGCCGCATGTATTCCTCTACGTCGGCGGCGAACATCGCGGGCGTCTCGTCGTAGCCGCCCATGACGTTCGGCAGACCCGCATTGGGATAGACCGCCACGCGGAATTCCGAAACAGCGGCCAGCCGCTCCAGGTAGGGCAGCAGGGCCTTGGCGCCGAACGAGCAGTTGAGGCTCACGGCCAGCGGTTCGGCGTGTGCGACGGAGGTGTAGAAGGCTTCGATGGTTTGTCCCGCCAGGGTGCGGCCCGACGAGGTGAGTGTGCCGGAGACGATGACCGGCAGTCGCATGCCGCGTTCTGCGAAGAGGGTTTCGATGGCGAAGATCGCTGCCTTGGCGTTCAGCGCATCGAAGACGGTTTCGAGCATCAGCAGGTCGGCGCCGCCGTCCATCAGGCCCCGAGCCTGATCGTAGTACGCCTGCGAGAGCTGTTCGAAAGTGAAAGCCCGGGCGCCGGGGTTGTCCACGTCCGCCGACATCGACAGCGTATGGCTCGTCGGGCCCATCGAGCCGCCCACGAAGCGGGGCTTCTGCGGATTGCGGGCGGTGAAGGCGTCCGCCGCTTCGCGGGCGATGGCTGCGCCGGCCCGGTTGATGCGGTACGCCTCCGCTGCCAGTCCGTAGTCGGCCAGCGAAATGGAGTTGGCGTTGAACGTGTTGGACGTAATTACGTCCGATCCGGCCTGGAGGTATTTCTCGTGGATTTCGCGGATTGTTTCCGGACGGGTGAGGTTCAGCAGGTCGTTGCAGCCTCTGAGAAGTTTTTCGCTCGCGGCGAACTCCTTGCCCCGGTAGTCGGCTTCGTCCAGGCCGTATTGCTGTATCATCGTGCCGAATCCGCCGTCGAGCAGCAGGATGCGGTGTTCGAGTTCGTGTCGTATGTCGCGGTTTTTTGTCACGTCGTGTGGTATTTTATTGGGGTATGATTTCGATTTCGAAGAGTTTGCTCCATCTTTTGCCTGTCACGAAGATACGTTCCGAGGCCGCGTCGTAGGCGATGCCGTTCAGTACGTCGGTATCCGGGGCGATCTCTTCGTCCGGGAGCAGGCCGCGCAGGTCGATGACCCCTTCGACGATGCCGCTGGCGGGGTCGATGATGACGATCTGGTCGGTGACATAGACGTTGGCCCAGATCTTCCCGTCGATCCACTCCAGTTCGTTGAGCAGTTGTACCGGGGCACCCCGGAAGGTGACCGGCACGCTGCGTTGCACCCGAAAGGTTTCCGGATCGAGGATGCGCAGGTATTCGCTGCCGTCGCTCATATAGAGCCGCTCGCCGTCGGTCGTGAGGCCCCATCCTTCGCCCGCATAGGCGAAAGTGCGGAGCTGCCGACCCGTCGCCGCGTCATAGACGTAGGCTTTGTTGTTTTCCCAGGTCAGTTGGTAGATCTTGCCGTCGAGCAGCGCGATGCCTTCGCCGAATTCGCTGCGGGGCAGCGTAGCCACTACGTCCGTGCGTCCTGTTTCGAGGTCGATGCGCTGCAGGCGGGAGTGTCCGTATTCGCCCGTACCTTCCCACATCACTCCGTCTGCGAACAGGAGCCCCTGCGTGTAGCTGTCGGTCGAATGGGGATAGCTTTCGATGACCCGGTAGGTGTAGGTGCGCGGCGCGGCGGGGGTAGCGGCCGGGGTTTCCGTTCGGAGGGTTTTCGTGCGTCCCGAGCAGGCGGCCAGCGTCATCGCCAGCAGTCCGATCCATGCGATTTTTGTCATTGGATTCCGTATCGTTTGTATGCTGTCCGGCTGCGGCGTTGGCCGTTTATAGCCGGTATGTCCTTATTATAATAGGCAACAAAGATAGCTATTTTTCGGAAAAAGACGTCGATTTCGGCGCCCGAATTACGGATCGGAGGGGCTGCCGGTCCGGGTGCTTTTCCCCGAAGCCCTTTCTGAAAGAAAAACGGATCGGTGCGGAGATATTTATCGGGTGTTTGTTGCTTGCTAATGAATTATTTTGTACTTTTGCCGACCCGAAATGTAACGTATAAAACAACTGAAATATGAATATCGTAAGAGAACAGCGCGAGCAGAATAACTCGCTCATCAAGGTGACCGTAGGCGAGAAGGATTACGGCGATGCGGTCGAAAAATCCCTGCGTGAGTACAAACGCAAGGCCAATATTCCGGGCTTCCGTCCCGGTATGGTGCCGATGGGCGTGATCAAGAAGATGTACGGCAAGGGCGTGCTTGCGGAGCAGGCTTACCGCCAGGCTTCGGAAGCAGCGTTCAACTATCTGCAGGAGCAGAAGATCGATTATGTCGGTGACGTGATCCCTTCGGAGGAGCAGGGCGACTTCGATTTCGAGAACGGGACCGAATTTGAATTCATCTTCGAGATCGGCGAAGCTCCCGAGGTGAAACTCGAGCTGTCGGCGAAAGATAAGATGACCTACTACACGATCAAGGTCGATAAGAAGATGCACGACGATTACCGCAGCAATTTCCTGCGTCGTTTCGGCCGTCTGGTGGATACCGACAAGGTGACGGCGGACGAAGCGCTGGAGGTGACGCTCGACAACGGCGATATGAAGATCGAGGGCGCTTACGTCGGACTGATTTCGATGAACGAGGAGGAGCGCAAGCCTTTCATCGGCAAGAAGGTCGGGTTCAAGACGCAGGTCGATGTCAATGAACTTTACAAGACTCCGGCGCAACGTGCCGCCGTATTGCAGGTCAAGGAGAACGAATTGGAGGGTATCAAACCCGAATTTTCGCTCGAAATCACCAAGATCCGCAAATTCGTGGAGCCGGAGCTGAACGAGGAGTTCTTCAAGATGGCTTTCCCTGCGGGCAACGTCAAAACCGCCGAGGAGTTCGAGGCGTTCGTCGATGCCGAAATTTCGAAGGAGCTGCGCCGCGAGAGCGACTATCTCTTTACGTTGCAGTTGCGCGATTTCCTGCTGAAGAAAGCCGGGTTGACCATGCCGGTCGAGTTCCTCAAGCGCTGGTTGTACGTCGAATCAATATCAGAATTGCCTGTATGCAGCTTAAACAGACGATAGTCATTCTTTCTAGGTTTTCCATCTTCATACACAACGCAGCTTGCAACAGTAAATGCACCAGAAATATGAGAGTTATCAAACAGTTCAACACGATTCATAGGATGGCGTGCAATTGCATTCAGCTGACGAATGGCTTCTTCTGTTTTCTTGTCTTGTTTTTCAATCACAGAAAACTTCAGATCTAATTGCGTCTTTGCATTTTCAATACACATATCTATGAGTTTCTGACGGTAGCCCTTCTGTGGCTGAAAGATTGGAAATGGGAGTTGCAGTGACAGAATACAAAGAATTGAAAGAACACAAGGAAGCTGGTGTCCCATTGACAACTTCCTGCTGTCCTGCATTTGTAAATATGCTAAGAATTCATTTCCCACAGGTATATGAAAATAACAAGAGTTCAACATTATCACCAATGCAGGCTTGTGCGAAGAAAATCAAGGCAGATGATCCAGATTGCGTCGTAGCATTTATTGGACCATGTATTGCTAAGAAGAGCGAAGTATTAAGTTCTGATCTTTGTGATTATGCAATTACATATGAAGAATTAGCTGCAATGTTTATTGCTAAGGGAATCAACCCTGCAGATGTTGAAGTTAGTCCACTTGAAAAGTATGCTTCTAACTATGGCAGAAACTTTGCACATTCTGGCGGTGTTGCTGCTGCAGTTGTTCAGGCTGCAAAGGAAGCTGGTGATCCAGTTGCTTATAATGCAGTTATTGCAAATGGTGGATTTGAATGCAAGAAGCAGTTACTCTTAATGAAAGTCGGCAAGTTCAATGGTGATATCTTAGAAGGTATGAACTGTGAAGGCGGATGTATTGCTGGGCCTGCCTGTATGACAGATGCAGCTACTGTTAGAGGTAGAATGACTAAGGAAAACCTTCAGACAGACAAGAAAACAATTGAACAGTCAGTTGAATTGTTTGATATGAAAGATTTTGATATTGAAATCAAAAAGAATGCAGAATAAACTGATAACCGTGGACACTGTTCACGGTTATTGTTTAAGTGAAGCTTATGGAAAAGAAATTAAACTTAAAAGAGCTGAAATGGGTTCATCAGCCAGATCGATTTGTTGTAAGAGAAGATAAGATCATTATTGAAACAGAGCCACATACTTCTTTGAATTTACTTGGAGGAAGTGCAGAAGGAGTAGAAATGGAACTCGTTCCAACGGGAAACTTTCATTTTTCAATCCGATGTGATTTCCAGTATAAAAATACGTTAGATCAATGTGGAATTGTTTTATACGATCAGCATGGTAGAAAATTGATTGTTGGTTGTGAGATGATGGATGGTGAAGTATCTAAAATCGTTGTTCGTGTGAATCATATGGATGGAACAGATCGTTCGGAAAGAGAAATTGGATCTGGAATACAATGGTTGTATTATCGTATTTGGCTGAGAGGTGGTATTGTTAGAGTGCAGTACAGCTTCAATGGAAAACGATATTCAGACTTGAGAGAGTTTGTCATAGGAAATGATGAAGTGAAACTTGGTATTTATGCATGCAGTCCAAGAAATTCATCATTTGATTGTATATTTTCTGAAGCAATATTAGATGAGGAAGTGAAAGTATGAGTGAAGTAGAAAGATTGATTCGTTATTGTAATAGTGGATTTTGTTTATTTTTTGCATCGTTATATAATGTGCCTATTCTCTATTTTCTGGCAATCGTCTTTTCCGCGTTGTTTGTTGGAAATGACTTTGGACAAAGAACACTGCAATCCTATATCAATGCAGGCCATAACCGAGGACAGATATTACTTGCAAAACTGGCAGCCTATCAAATAGCCTGTATGACGATTTTAGCTTTACCATTACTGGTACATGGATTGATTGGCGGGCTTTGCTTCAAAGAAAATTTCGTGAGTATTAGCGGCAATCTC
>OGYE01002670.1_pt1 | contig 10743 bp, 9 predicted proteins | sample 1576471 | NCBI WGS metagenome assembly OGYE01 (sample SAMEA3541532, study PRJEB24748) | human gut metagenome | biome: human gut; feature: human-associated habitat; material: faeces | place: China | collected 2012
TTTACTATTCGAAAAGCAAGGATAGATGATTGCGGTCTGATCAACCAAATGGCCGGTGAAGTATTCCCCGCCACTTACCAAGAGATCTTATCTCCCGGACAACTGGACTATATGATGGACTGGATGTACTCTCCCGAAAATATCCGGAAACAAATGGAAGAAGAAGGTCATGTTTATTTTATCGCATATGAAGGAGATGAGCCCTGTGGCTATGTCTCCGTACAGCAACAGGAAGAGAATGTATTCCATCTGCAGAAAATCTATGTCCTCCCCCATTTTCAAGGCGCACACTGCGGTAGTTTTTTATTCAGAGAGGCTGTCAGATATATCAAGGAGGTGCATCCGGAACCTTGCTTAATGGAGCTTAACGTGAACCGTAACAACAAGGCTTTACTGTTCTATGAACGGATGGGTATGAGAAAATTGCGGGAAGGGGATTTTCCGATTGGCAACGGGTACTATATGAATGATTATATCATGGGACTGGATATCTGAAAAGTAAGGTAACCATATACAAAATGCCCCGGAACAGATTGTTACTCAATCAATGTTCCGGGGTATTCGTTTATTTATTACCAAGCGGGCTTATTTCGCTACGCGTTCCAGCCATTTCAGCATGAAGATCATGGTAAACATTGAAATAGTACAAGCTACCACAAATACTGTCCATGTCATCCAGATAGGAATGGATTCATACAAAATAGCACCGATCACCAACAGCTGATTGCCAAGTGCAGTCGCACCTATCTTTTTGAGAATTAACAAAAAGGTCACAAATGACCGGCTTTCAAAGAGGCGCTTCTACTATTAACAGAAAAAGTGGCCTAAAATGGGGGGTGTTGGAGAAAATTTCTGCCTTAAAAGTACGCCTCTACTCACTAGCCAGCGAGAATAGCCAAAAGCCAGCAAAAAACAGCACCGCCAGCGAACGGTACTTCTCCAACGCGGCGACAAGCCCCGTTCCAAGGGACGCGAGCGAGCTCTCCGCGCCGCTTTTCATGCTCTCCGCCGGGCGGGTCATCATAAAAATGAAGCCGCCGACCGACGCGAGCACCGGCAGCCACGGGAGAACGCCGTTTTTCTTCCTGCAAAGCACACGGCGGCCAAAAAGCAGCAGCGCCGAAAGGAAGATCGCCCCGGCCGCCATATTTTCCAGATACGCGCCGGTATAAAAGCCCGTGAGCATCCACAAAATCCAGAACAGCGGTTTTTTCTTCGCATCACGATCCAAAAGGCGGATGTACGGCGCGAGAAATGCAAAACCGATAACGCATCCCCAACCGTAATTGCACGCCCCATCCAGCCAGAAGAACACCTGTCCGAACGCCGGAACAAACACCCACACGGCGCAGAAGATCATCAATAGAATGAGGTTATCCCGCTCGCCCTCCGGCTGCGTGAGCCGGGCAAGGAGCGCGATCAGCGCCGTGAATATCAAAGCGTTTACTATATTAAATACCGCTTTCGGCAGCAGCAGAAAGAGCTGCGCCCAGAAATGGGCGAAGAGCCGTCCGTTCATGGTCTGCGCGTGCGCCGCCATGGAGGGAAATATCTCGCCGAAGCGCGTGAGACGAGCGCCGGTCGCAAAGCTGTGCATATACGCCCAGTCGTCCACCGCGTACGGCGTGAGAACGTTTCCGAGCAGCATGAGAAGAAAAATTCCGAGGAGCAGCGCAGCACGCACTCTCCCGGAGCGGATCGCCGGCATGGTCAGCGCCTCCTTGCATGGGATTCTTTGCTTATATTATACACAAGCGGAAAATGAAGTCAAACTCCGCCTCGATTTTTTGAAAAAGTCTCTTGACAATACCCCCCGGGGGTATATAATGCATATTGAAAGGCAGGGACGGCCCTTGGACGAAGAAAAAATGTGTTGCTGCTGCAAAAAAACCGAGCGAAGCGAGGAAGAGCGCCGCGCGCTTATGAATCGCCTGAGCCGGATCGAAGGGCAGATCCGCGGCATCCGCGGGATGCTCGAGCGCGATGCTTACTGCGCGGACATTCTCACGCAGTCTGCGGCGGTGAGCGCGGCGATGAACGGCTTTAACCGCGCGCTTTTGAACGCGCATCTCCACAACTGCGTCGTGCGCGACATCCGCGCGGGAGACGACTCCGTTGTGGACGAGCTGACGGAGCTTTTGCAGAAGCTGATGAAATAACCCGAACCGCAATACACCACAACAGAAAGGCAAATACCATGACGCAATACTCTGTTACAGGCATGAGCTGCGCGGCGTGCTCCGCGCGAGTGGAAAAGGCGGTCTCCGCCGTGCCGGGCGTTACCTCGTGCGCGGTGAGCCTGCTCACAAATTCAATGGGCGTGGACGGTACCGCCGCTCCGGCGGACATCGTCCGCGCGGTGGAAAACGCCGGATACGGCGCAAGCTTGAAGGGCGCGAAGCGTGCCGCGCCCGCCGCGGCAGCGGACGAGCTGGCCGACCATGAGACGCCGAAGCTCAAAAAACGGCTGATATCCTCGGTGGCGGTGCTGCTCGTACTGATGTACTTTTCCATGGGTCATATGTGGGGCGCGCCGATGCCGCGCTGGCTGCATCATAACAGCGTGGGCATGGGGCTCATCCAGCTCCTGCTCGCGGGCATCGTGCTCGTCATCAACCAGAACTTCTTTATCAGCGGGTTCCGGAGCGCCGTAAAGGGTGCGCCGAACATGGATACGCTCGTCGCCATGGGCTCGGCGGCGGCGTATCTCTGGAGCGTATACGAGCTCTTCACGCTGACGATCGACCCGATGGCGGAGGCCGATCTCTATTTTGAATCTGCCGCCATGATATTAACGCTCATCACCGTCGGCAAGACGCTCGAGGCGCATTCCAAGGGCAAAACGACCGACGCGCTCCGCTCGCTCATGCAGCTCTCGCCGAAAACGGCGCGGCTGGAGCGGAATGGCGAGGAGGTCGTCGTCCCGGCGGAGGAAGTCGTTCTCGGCGACATTTTCCTCGTCCGCCCCGGTGACAGCATCCCGGTGGACGGCGTCGTGCTCTCCGGCGCGAGCGCCGTAAACGAGTCCGCGCTCACGGGGGAAAGTCTCCCCGTGGACAAAGCGGAAAACGACAAGGTGAGCGCCGGTACGATCAACCAGTCCGGCTTTCTGCGCTGCCGTGCGACCGGCGTCGGCGAGGATACGGCGCTCTCGCAGATCATCCGCATGGTGAGCGACGCCGCCGCGACGAAAGCACCCATCGCCAAGACCGCCGACAAGGTCGCAGGGGTATTCGTGCCGACGGTGATCGGCATCGCAGCCGTTACCATTATCGTCTGGCTGCTCGTAGGGCAGACATTCGGATACGCGCTCGCGCGCGGCATATCGGTGCTCGTTATCAGCTGCCCGTGCGCGCTCGGGCTTGCCACGCCGGTCGCCATTATGGTCGGCAGCGGCGTCGGCGCGAAAAACGGCATTCTCTTCAAAACGGCGGCCTCGCTTGAAGAGACCGGCCGCACACAGATCGTTGTGCTCGATAAGACCGGTACCATCACGACCGGCCAGCCGGAAATCACCGATCTTCTCCCGGCGGACGGCGTTTCCGAGGACGAGCTTCTGCGCTTTGCCGCGGCGCTCGAGAGCAAGAGCGAACATCCCCTCTCCCGCGCCATTTTAAACGGCTTTGCCTCCCACGGCGGCGAGTGTCCCGAGGCGGAAGACTTCGCCGCCGTGCCGGGCCGCGGTCTCACCGCGAAGATCGAAGGATACACCGTCTGCGGCGGCAACGCGGACTTCATCCGCGAAAAGACCGCGCTCCCGGAGACCACCACGCAGCGCGCCGCGGCACTCGCGGACGAGGGCAAAACGCCGCTCTACTTCTCCCGAAACAATGAGCTTCTCGGCGTGATCGCCGTGGCGGACGTTATGAAGAGCGATGCCGCCGAAGCCATCCGTGAGCTCAAGGGTATGGGTCTTCGCGTCGTGATGCTCACGGGCGACAACACCCGCACCGCCGCCGCCATCGGCTCTGCGGCCGGGGTCGACGCCGTGGTGGCCGGGGTGCTCCCGGACGGCAAGGAGGCCGTGATCCGGAAGCTGCGCGAGAGCGGCAAGGTCGCCATGGTGGGCGACGGCATCAACGACGCCCCGGCGCTCACACGCGCGGACGTCGGTCTCGCCGTCGGCGCCGGAACGGACGTCGCCATCGACGCTGCGGACGTTGTGCTTATGAAAAGCGGCGTGAGCGATGTTTCCGCCGCCATCCGGCTCAGCCGCGCGGCGCTGCGCAACATTCGGGAGAATCTTTTCTGGGCGTTCATCTATAATATCATCGGCATCCCGCTCGCCGCGGGCGTATGGATCCCGATCTTCGGCTGGACGCTGCAGCCGATGTTCGGCGCGCTCGCGATGAGTCTTTCGAGCTTCTGCGTCGTGACGAACGCGCTGCGGCTCAATCTCTTCCGTCTGCACGAAGCAAAGCACGATAAGCACAGGCAGCCGGTGACGCTCCCGGTCGAGTTCACCGCCGCGCCGCAAAAAACGAATACCGCAACCGATCATAAGGAGGAAAAAACCATGTACAAAACTACCGTCACCGTTGAGGGCATGATGTGCCACATGTGTGAAAAGCACGTCAATGAGGCGCTCTCCAAAGCCTTCGCCGCCGAGAACCCCGTTTCCGACCACACCGCGAACAAGACCGAGTTCATCTCCGCCGAAAAGCCGGACGAGGTAAAGGTCAAGGAAGTCATCGAGGCCGCCGGGTATACCGTCAAGGCCGTGCACACCGAAACGGTGTAAGACCGCGCACGCAGCACAGCGGAGTCTCTTTTTGAGGCTCCGCTGAATTTTTTACGAACCGATCGGCAGAAGTACTCGTCTATAGGGTGTAAACTTCTTCAAAAAAGGAGAAAACATATGAAAAAGCTGACAGCCCTGTTTCTGTCTCTGGCGCTGCTTCTTGTGCTGTGCGCCTGCAGCGCGCCGAACGCCAGCAGCGGCAACGCGTCCTCTGGCGACGCCTACGCAAGCTGGGGCAACGCCTCTTCCGGCGACGCCTATGCGAGTTGGGGCGACGCCTATGCAAGCTCCGGCAACGCAACGGGCACTCTCGCGCTCACGGAAGCGCCCGCCGCGGCCGATACTCCCTACTTCTGCGTGCAGATGGAGCAGTCCCGCCTGTACGCCATTCCCTACGGCGGCGGGAAAGCGAAGCTCCTTGCCGACAAATACACCAACTGCTTCGATCAAAACGGCGACAGCGTTCTCGCCTCGTTTGACGACGGGAGCGCGGCGCGCATCAATGTGCTCACCGGCGAGAGCGAAGAAGTTCTCCCCGCCGGCACGCAGCAGTTCCACCGCATCCACGCGTTCTCCGGCGGCTTCGTCGGCGAATACTACAGCATCCGCGAATCGAAGCTCTATCTCTGCGAAGACGGCAAAGAGCCGGTGGAAATCTTCCCGGGGGAGTATTTCGGCGACGTCTGTGTGTCCGGTGATGTTTTGATCGGCAGTGATTACTCCGGAGATACCTGCCGCATCACCGGCTATGTACTTCCTTCTTTGGAAAAGCTGTGGACAGACATTTTGGACCCGTACTGCTATCCGTCTTACAACTCCTCGGATAACTACTTCATCAGTGACAGCAGCCGCGGTGTTCAGATGCGCGTCGACCCTGTCAATGGTGCAATCAGTATTTTGAGCGGATATTTTGCTGTGAACGACAACATTCTACACGCCTGCAACGACACCTACCTCGTCGAAGGAAACTATCAGACAAACTTTGCGCTCAATCTTGTCTGCGGCAGCGAGCGACTGACGCTCGACATCCCTTCCGAGGAAAGCAGCAGCAAATATGTCGCCGCGACGCGCGGCGGCAAGGCACTTATCTCGTGCAGCCAGAGCAGCGACGCCGGAGATTACGGCTGGACGTCCTCCACGCGCTACTATGTGCTCGATCTGGAGAGCGCGCAGCTTTATGAGATTGGCGTGAAGGGCTATTACAGCGAGCTCTTTGCCGCCGGAGATTTCCCCGTGATAGATTCCTCCACGGCGCGAAAGCCGCTCACGAGCAGCATTTACCGCTTCTTCTGTCTTGACACCGGCTACGGCGGGGCGGAGCCGCTCTGTTCCACGACGCACGGCGCCTGGCTGAACATTGCCGATAAGAAGGCGGACATCGCCCTGCTCGCCGCGCCCACCGATGAAGAAAAGGCCTATCTCGCCGAGCGCGGCGTGGAGGTCGAAATGAAGCTTTACGGCGGCGACGGGCTGGTGTTCATCGGGAACAGCGCATGCGGCGTCACCGACCTGACGCTCGATCAGGTACGCGCCATTTTCCGCGGCGAGATCACCAACTGGAGCGAGCTCGGCGGCGCGGATCACGCGATCCGCGTGCTTTACCGCGACGATCAGTCCGGCAGCCAGCGGCTTTTTGAAAAGATGGTGTTCAAAGGCGAGGATGTTCCGGATTACGAGGCGCTCGGCTTTGAGCGGCTCGACGAGATGAACACGCTCGTCTCCGCCTGTCTCGACGATCCTTACGCCATCGGGTACAGCATTATGACGTATCTGAACGACGTCTATTCCAACGAAGCGCTGCTCGCCTTCTCGCTGAACGGCTACAGCGCCACGCCGGAGAATGTCCGCACCGGCGATTACCCGCTCGGCACGAAGGGCTATGTCGTCATTCGCAGCGATGAGCCGGAGGACAGTCCCGCCCGGCGGCTCTATAACTGGTTCGGCTCTCCCCTTTCGGATACATTCCTCACCAGCTACGGCATCACGCCGCTGAGCGAGTGATCCATTAACTATGCAAAAGCAGCAGCTCCGACGAGCTGCTGCTTTTACGTTTTATAAAGTTCCTGCGAAAGGGACGGCTTTACGGTGCATAACGCCGTAACAGAGGGACGGTCGGTCTACGCGGAGTTTGAGACGATCCCTCAGTCAGCTTCGCTGACAGCTCCCTCGTCAGAGGAAGCCTTTAGGCCTCAAGATCGATCCACATAGCAGGGCGGACGGCCAGATTGCTGCCAACGCTGGTGCCAACTATAACATCACTGCCACCAAGACAACAAATCGAACCGTCTCCATGAACCATTGCCGCAGAATCTGGATTGCCAGGTGTTCGCAACCACCATGCACAGTTTCCGCTGTCATATACTCTCACGTCTTTTGATAGAGCGTACTTTGTAGGTTTGCATTCTCTCTCGTTGTCTGAATGAAAGTACATATTTACTTCGGAAATACCAAGTAAAAATACTCTATCCTGCGTATCAGTATCGATATCTGTATCATAGTTTGGATTTTCGTCCACCAATACGGTTACTTCTGGAATCATTGCTTTTTCATCGTCAGAAAAAGCTGAATTAAAGAAGTTGTTATTGAGCCATTGCCGAAGTGCGCAGGCTTCCCATGTGGCTCCTTTTTTCCCAGTGTTATACGTTTGACTATCCAAACCGTACTGGCTAACAACCAAAAGGCGGTTGTCCTTTTTTTCAAGTACTAACCATTCAACATCTTCTTTTCCGTTAGATGCATTGTTGTCCTGCTCATAAGTGCCGAAGAAAACAGTTCCGCCCACATCTGTCTTCATAAGAACCGCGCTATGATACTGCGATTTGATTTTTTCCCGCTTTTGGGCGCTGTCTTGGTAATCCAGCCCATCCAAAAGCATATATGCCGTTTCATAATTTTGTGCGTCTATGCATTCCATTGCACGGTTATACTTGTTCGCAACTATCGCCTCCGTATTTCCAATTTCCTCCAGTATTGCATAAGCTGCATCATACTCTCCGGCGTCAATCAAGCTTATTGCTTTTTTGTACCTTTGTTTGGGGAGAATGACCTGCGTGATAATTCCTACAAGTATAATAGCGACGCATGCGATGGATGAAACTATAACAAACCCCTTGTATCTTTTACGCTGCCTGTTTTCCTTTCTGATTATCGCTGACTCTTTTTCCCTCTGTAATACAGCTTCATATCTATCTTTATTTCGTTCAATCAGCTCCTCGGCGCTTCTCTTTCGAGGGTGGTTTTCACCAATCTCCTGCAGGAGGTTTATCCCCTCGAGAATTTCCGAAGACTTATCGGATTCTATCAGCTTTATCCCCCGCACATAGGCCTGTTCGTCATTCTCCGGCCATGGGCCATCAAGTATCTTGCAAAGCAGCTTTTTAATTACCGTTATTTGGCCAATCGGCAACCTTTCCTCATCCATAACGAAAGATGCACTCGATTCGAGAGCGTACATATCATTCTGGCCTAACGCCTGCTTGAACCCCGAATAATACATAGAATCTCTGACATCTACATGGCATTGGATTTCCCCAGATTTTAACTCCTGTTTTAAGGAACTGTCATAACAGGGATATCTCTTAAAAGATTCCTTAACAAGAGGCGATAATGTGATTTGGTATACTTCCCACGATTCTTCGTTAACAGTTATCTCTAAAAACGCCATTCCGGTATGTTCATGTTTTCTCGGAACCCACGGATCCGTTTCCCACACCTGTCCGCCGGTAAAACCGCCTTTCGATGCCATAGTAATTCTCGTCTCCGACGGATGATACTCATAGGAAACCGTAGAACTGGGCACAACACGAAATTCCGGTTTGCCCTCTATTTTTCTTTCCGGATTCTTATCGAACGTGCAATAGAAGCTTCCATCTGGTCGTTTAAAAACGGAAATCACCTCCGGGGCGCTATGGAGCTTTACCAGCTCTTCTCCCGGCACCGCACAGCGCCGCGTTTCCTCCGCGATCCTCTGCTTCTCTGCAATCCGTTCTGCCTCACGTTCTTCATACGCCGCTTTCGCTTTCTGGAAGAACTGCTCTATGAAGTTTCCGTACCGCAGCTTTCTGTCAGTGGCGATAACCTTTGCTTTCAGCGCCTGCTGCGGGTCTGTCATGTCGGAATAGCCTTTTTTCACGCATTCCTCATAAAACAATAGCAGCCTTTCGTTTTCTTTCATTCTCGATGCACTCCTTACACATTTTTCCGCCGTAGTCCATGTTTTAGAATTAACTCATTTGAGATAATTATAACCCAAAAGAGTTAATCTTTTCAAGTACTTCTGGATATGCTCTTCCGTAAAGGGGGCATGTACATGAACATTGGAGAAGCGGTTCGCGTCCGGATCATCGAGCTGTGTGGTCAACGGGACATTTCCATAAATAAACTGTGCAATATGAGCGGCGTCACGCAATCGACCGTCAATAACATCGTCAGCGGGCGCAACAACAGCGCAACGATTTCGACGATCAAAAAGCTATGCGATGGCTTAGGCATCACGATCCAGGATTTTTTTGCGTCAAGCCTGTTTACCGATCTGGAGCAGGAAATTGAGTAAAGCAGACACTTGCATGTATTGCCCTTCCAGTTTCCCGTCAAAGCAAAGTAGGCCCCGGACATCGAAATGTCCGGGGCCTGTTTGCTTTCTTTTACTCTTTTATATTTCGGATCTTCTCAAGATCGCCGCTGCAGAGTGCTTCCATGTTGCGGAAGATTTTTTCCGCGTCCCAATCCCACCATTGGAGCTCCAGAAGATACGCCGTGAGCTCTTCGTCGAATCGGCGGCGAATGACCCGGCAGGGATTGCCGCCCGCGATGCGGTACGGCGGAACGTCCTTCGCCACAACGGAGTTGGCGGCGATGATAGCACCGTCGCCGATGTGTACGCCCGGCAGCACCGTTACGTTCTGCCCGATCCACACGTCGTTCCCGACGACCGTGTCACCTTTCAGGGGCAGATCATCGAGCGTTGGGGCATACTTCTCCCAGCCGCCGCCCATGATGTTGAAGGGGTAGGTCGTTACGCTGTTCATGCGGTGGTTTGCGCCGTTCATAATAAACTCAATGCCGCAGGCGATGGCGCAGAATTTTCCGATGATGAGTCTGTCGCCGAGGAAATCATAATGGTGCGTGACGTGTTCCTCAAACTTTTCCGCGCCGTCTATGTCGTCGTAATACGTGTAGTCCCCGACAAAGATATTCGGCCGGGAAATGACGTTTTTTATGTACACGACCTGACGGATGTTCTCGTTGGGATAGATGCTGTTTGGATCGGGTCCCGTCATAAAAACATCCTCCGCTTAAAACCCGAGAGCGCGGAAGGCGTCCTCAAAGGGCGCGGTGCAGATGCCGCGCTCGGTGATGATGCCGGTGATGAGCGAATGGTCGGTCACGTCGAACGCGGGGTTATACACGCCGACGCCCTCCGGCGCCATGCGCGTTTTGTACCACATCTCCGTGACCTCCTCCGCGGCGCGCTGCTCAATGGGGATCTCCGCGCCGGACGCGAGCGACATATCGATCGTGGAGCTCGGCGCGCAGACATAAAACGGGATGCCGTAATACTTCGCCAATATCGCCACGGCGGAGGTGCCGATCTTGTTCGCGGCGTCGCCGTTCCGTGCCACACGATCGCAGCCGACAAATATTATGTTAACCTTCCCCGTCTGCATCAGGCTCGACGCGGCGTTATCGCAAAGGAGCGTCGTATCCAATCCGGCAGCGTGCATCTCGAGCGCCGTGAGCCGCGCGCCCTGCAATAGCGGGCGCGTTTCGTCGCAGTAGACGCGAAGATCGTTCCAGCCGTGCTCAAGCGCGATATACATTGGCGCGGTCGCCGTGCCGTATTTCGCGGTGGCGAGCGTTCCGGCGTTGCAGTGCGTGAGAATGCCGTCCCCGTGGTGCAGAAGAGCAAAGCCCAGCTCGCCGATGGAGCGGCTGATGGCAACGTCCACACGTATCAAGGTAGATGAATAGGAGGGAACTATAGATGGCTAAAAAAGATGCTG
>OGYE01002672.1_pt1 | contig 10733 bp, 7 predicted proteins | sample 1576471 | NCBI WGS metagenome assembly OGYE01 (sample SAMEA3541532, study PRJEB24748) | human gut metagenome | biome: human gut; feature: human-associated habitat; material: faeces | place: China | collected 2012
AAAAAGTCCGTTCGGACTTTTTTGACAAGCTGAGAGCGGCTCACGCCGCTCTCTTTATCCGCATAACGCCCCGCGACAGCAGGAACGCCGCCAGATTTACCAGCACCACCGTGGCGCCCACCGGCGTGCCCCACAGGTACGACCCGGTCAGGCCGATGCAGAAGCACAACACGCTCAGCCCGGCGGCGCACAGCACCACGCCCCGGAAGCTGCGCAGCAGCCCCATGGCTGTCAGCGCCGGGAAGATCACCAGACTGGAGATCAGCATGGCGCCCATCATCCGCATGCCCAGCACGATGGTCAGCGCCGTCAGCACCGACAGAATGGTGTTGTACAGCCCCACCCGCACGCCGGTGGCGCGGGAAAAGCTCTCGTCAAAGGTGATGGCGAACAGCCGGTGGTAGAACAGGATATACAGCACCAGCACCGCCGCGCACAGCACCACGCTCAGCGCCACATCCGCCCGATCCATGGCCAGAATGGAGCCGAACATGAAGCTGTCCACATCCGTGGTCATGCCGGTGGTCAGACTGGTGACCACCACGCCGATGGCCAGTGCCGAGGCGCTGACCACCGCGATGGCGGCGTCCGCCCCCATGCGGCTTTTCTCCGTCATCCGCAGCAGCCCCAGCGCCGCCAGTATCACCACCGGTATGGACACCGGCAGCGGCGCCCAGCCGCAGGCCAGCGCGATGCTCAGCGCGCCGAAGGACACATGGCTCAGCCCGTCGCCGATCATGGAGTACCGCTTCAGCACCAGCGGAACCCCCAGCAGCGCGGCGCACAGCGCCACCAGAATACCCACCACGAACGCCCGCAGGATGAACGGGTAGGTGAACATCTCCCACAGCAGACTCATACGCCGTCACCTCCGAACCGCTTCCCCCAGGGGGAGGCCAGATATTCCGCCGCCGTGCCGAAGAAGTACGTCCCGTGCCCCGCGTGGAGGATGTGGGTGGCGTACCGCAGGGCGCTGCGGATGTCGTGGGTCACCGTTACGATGGCGATGTCCTCTTTTTTGTTCAGATAGTCCAGCGTGCGGTACAGCTCCTGCGCCGCCGCCGGGTCAAGCCCCGTCACCGGCTCATCCAGTATCAGCAGCTCGCCGGCGGCGCACAGCGCCCGCGCCAGCAGCACCCGCTGCTGCTGCCCGCCGGACAGCTCCCGGTAGCAGCGATCCTTCAGCTCCAGCACGCCCAGCTTGCCCATGTTCATCAGCGCCGCGGACTTCTCCTTGGGCGTGTAGAAAAACCGCATGCCCCGGCTGCTGAGAAAGCCGCTGCGCACCACCTCCGTCACCGTGGCGGGGAAGTCCTTCTGCGCCTTCGTCTGCTGGGGCAGATAGCCGATAGCGCCGGAGCGCAGGGAGGGTGCGCGCACGATCTCGCCCGCCATGGGGCGCAGCAGCCCCAGCAGGCTCTTTACCAGCGTGGACTTGCCGCTGCCGTTTTCACCCACGATGCACACATAGTCGCCGCTGTGCACCTGAAAGCGCAGGTGCTCCCATACCGGCCTGCCCTCGTAGCCCAGCGTCACGTCCCGGCAGTCCAGCAATATCTTTTTCTCCATCAGGACAGCCCCTCCTTCAATACCGCGGCGTTGGCGGTCATCAGACTGATATAGGTCGCACCGCCGTCAAACTCCGCCCGGCTCACCGTCTGGCAGGAGTGGAACGTCCGCACCTGCGCGCCGGTGGTCTCCGCAATGGCGTTGGCCACCTTCTGGCTGCTCAGCTCGATGGTGTACACCACCGGGATGTGCTCCGCATCCACCAGATCGATGAGATACTTCAGCGTGGCCAGCGACGGCTCCGTGTCCCCGGCGCAGCCGTGGAATGCCGCCCGGTAGTCCAGATCGTACTCCCGGCAGAAATACAGCAGCGGGAACCGGTCGCCGAACACCACCAGCCGCCGCGCCGCGCCGTCCACGATGTCCCGGAACGTATGGTCCAGCGCCTGCAATTCGCCCAGATAGCCCTCCAGCCGCGCCCGGTAGCCGTCGGCGTTGTCCGGATCGGCCTCACACAGCGTGTCGCAAATGGCGCGGCACAGCGCCATGGCGTTTACCGGCGACGTCCAGATGTGCTCGTCGTACTCGATGTCCTCCTCATGGCCGTCGTGCAGATGGCCGTCATGGTCGTCATGATCATGGTCGTGGTCATCGTGGTCGTGGTCGTGACCGCCCTGCATCCCCTCGGCGTACTCCTCCCGGTATGTCTCCACGCAGTCCATCATGGCCAGCCGGTAGGGGATATCCTCGCCCGCCGCGTCCAGCACATCCTCCACCCACAGCTCGCTCTCGCCGCCGTTCCAGATGAACACATCCGCCCGGCTCATGGTGATCACGTCCAGCGGCGTGGGCTCGAAGCTGTGCGTCTCCCGCCCGGCGGGTACCAGCAGCACCGCGTCCACCGCGTCGCCGCCGATCTGCCGCACGAAATCGTAGTAGGGGAACAGGGTGCATACCACCTGCAGCCGCCCATCGTCCGCCGTATCCGTCTGCCGCCCGCAGCCAGCCGCCGTCAGCAGCAGCACCGCCGCCAGCAGCGCCGCCGAAAATCGCCGCATGCGCCCCACCTCCTTACACATAGTCTGCGTCAGTATACCACATCTATCGGAAAAAGGGAAGTGGGAGCCTTTGTCGAAGCGGGGAAAAAGAGCGCTCCACTGCGTGGACGGCGTCCCCAGCGTCCCGTTGGCCTCCGGACTCTGTAGGGCGGGGCCCGCGTGCCCCGCCGAAAACGCATTTCCCGGCGGGACACATGGGTCCCGCCCTACAAGGGGAACAGATTCCCACACCAGTGACATCGGTCACTGGTTCGGCCTGACAGCGCGGCCGCGCTGACAGGCCGCCGCCCCTACAGACAAAGGAACCGCCCGCAGGCGGTTCCTTTCAGCCTTATTTCTTATAGGGCACGTGCCAGATGGTATCGGCATACTGGGCGATGGCGCGGTCGGCGGCGAACACGCCGCTGCGGGCGATGTTGGTCAGGCTCATGCGGTTCCACGTCTCCCGGTCGGTGTAAGTGTGGCGCATGCGGCTCTCCGCCTCGCAGTAGGCCGCAAAATCGGCCAGCACCATATACTGATCCGCCTGTCCGTCCACGCCGGTGACAAGCCGCTGGAACAGATCCTCGTAGGTCACGCCGTCCCGGAAGCCCACCTTCAGCTGATCCAGTACCCGGCGCAGCACCGGGTCGCGCTGGTACAGCAGGTTGGGGTCGTAGGTGTGGCGCAGATGCTCCACCTCGTCAGCCTTCAGACCGAACAGGAACATGTTGTCGTCGCCCAGCAGGTCGTGCATCTCCACGTTGGCGCCGTCCAGCGTGCCCACGGTCAGCGCGCCGTTCATCATGAACTTCATGTTGCCGGTGCCGCTGGCCTCCTTGCCGGCGGTGGAGATCTGCTGGCTGACCTCGCTGGCGGGCATCAGCACCTCCGCCAGCGACACGCGGTAGTTCTCCAGAAACACCACCTGCAAGCGGTCTTTGCACAGCGGGTCGCTGTTCACCTGATCGGCCAGAGAGTTGATCAGGTGGATGATGCGCTTGGCCACGGCATAGCCCGGCGCGGCCTTGGCGCCGAACAGGAACGTCTGGGGCGGGATGTCCAGCGTGGGATCGTCCTGCATCCGCTGGTACAGATAGATGATCTGCAAAGCGTTCAGCAGCTGGCGCTTGTACTCGTGCAGCCGCTTTACCTGCACGTCGAAGATGGCGTCGGTGTTCAGCACCACGCCCTGATGCTTCCTGGCAAAGGCGGCAAAGGCCAGCTTGTTCTGCTTCTTGATGTCCTCCAGCCGCGCCAGCACCGCCTTGTCCCCGGCGTACTGCTCCAGTTTTTTCAGCTCCTGCGGGTGGGTCAGATAGCCCTCGCCGATCAGGTCGCGGATCAGCCCGTCCAGACCGGGGTTGATCTGGGGCACCCAGCGGCGGTGGTCGATGCCGTTGGTGACGTTCTTGAACTTATCCGGCTGCATCTGACAGGCGTCCTTGAAGAGATCCTTCCGCAGGATCTCGGAGTGCAGGGCGCTGACGCCGTTGACGGCCATGCTGCCGGCGATGCACAGGTTGGCCATGCGCACGCCGCCGTCCCAGATAATGGCCAGCTTCGCGGTCTTGGCCGGGTCGTGATAGAACTCCTCCACCTTCAGCTGCCAGCGGCGGGAGATCTCCTGCAATATCTGCCATATACGGGGCAGCAGCGTCTCGAACAGCTGCTGCGGCCACACCTCCAGTGCCTCGGCCAGCACGGTGTGGTTGGTATAGGCCACGCAGTGGGTGGTGATGTTCCACGCCTCGTCCCAGCTCATACCGGCGTCGTCCACCAGAATACGCATCAGCTCCGGGATCACCAGCGTGGGGTGGGTGTCGTTGATCTGGATGACGTTCTTCTCGTGGAAGTTCTTCAGCGTGCCGTACTGCTGGATGTGCTTGCGGGTGATGGACTGGATGGTGGCGGACACGAAGAAATACTGCTGCTTCAGCCGCAGGGACTTGCCCTCGTAGTGGTTGTCCTCCGGATAGAGCACCTGACTGATGGCGTCGGCCATGGCGCGCTCCTCGGCGGCGTGGAGGTACTGCCCCTCGCTGAACAGCTTCATGTCGATGGGCTTGGGGCTGCGCGCCTGCCACAGGCGCAGGGTGTTCACGTGGTCGGTGTCGTAGCCGGCGATCTCCATGTCGCAGGGGATGGCCAGCACGCGGGTGTAGTCCTCGTGCACCACCATCAGGTGCCCGTTGTCCCAGCGGGTGCGCACCTTGCCGCCGAAGTGTACCTCCTCGGCCTCCTGCAGCTTGGGCAGCAGCCACGCGTCGCCCAGCTGCATCCAGTCGTCCGGCAGCTCCACCTGCTGACCCTCCACGATCTTCTGCTTGAAGATGCCCAGCTCATAGCAGATGGAATAGCCCGCCGCCGGTATCTCCAGCGTGGTCATGCTGTCCAGATAGCAGGCGGCCAGACGGCCGAGGCCGCCGTTGCCCAGACCGGCATCCGGCTCCATGTCGAAAATGTCCGCCGCCCTGAAGCCCAACTCGCCGATGGCGGCGGTCAGCTCGTCCAGCAGCTCCAGATTGAAGGCGTTTTTCATCAGGCTGCGCCCCATGAGGAACTCCAGCGACAGGTAGTGTACCTTCCGCTTCTCCTCGTGGGCCGTCTCCTCGCGGGTCTGCACGCCGCGCTCAGCCATGATGTCGCGCAGCACCATGGCGCAGGCCTTCATCATCTCGCCGTCGGTGGCCTGCTGCTCGGTGCAGCCGTAGTTCAGCCGCAGCTTCTGGACGATGGCGTTCTTCAGCGTTTCCTTGTTGTAGGTCATGTGTGGTGTATCCTCCTATGGTTAAAGGTTCTCGTAAATATGGCGGTAGCTGTCCGCACTGCGCGTCCAGCTGAAATCCTCGGTCATGCCCCGTTGCCGCACGGTATCAAAGCCCGCTCGGTCGCCCCGGTACAATCCGGTGGCCTGCCCGATGACGGACAGCATGGCGCCCGCGTCGTAGTCGCCGAACAGATAGCCGGTGCCGTCGCTCTGCCCCACCTGACAGGACTTCACCGTGTCCGCCAGGCCGCCGGTGCTGCGCACGATGGGCACCGCGCCGTAGCGCATGGCGATCATCTGGCTCAGACCGCACGGCTCGCTGCGGGAGGGCATCAGGAACAGGTCGGCGGCGGCGTAGACGCGCCGGGACAGATCCTCGGCGTACAGGATCTGCGCCGACAGGCGGCCGGGGTACTGCCCCGCCTTCCAGCGGAAGAAGTCCTCATACTGCCTGTCGCCGGTGCCCAGCACCACGAACTGGCAGCCGGTGGCCATGATGCCGTCCATGGCCTGCTGCACAAGATCAAGCCCCTTGTGCCCCACCAGCCGCGTCACCATGGCGATCAGCGGCGTGTCCGGCTCCTGATGCAGCCCCAGCGCCGTCTGCAGGGACGATTTGCACACGGCCTTGCCGCCCATGTCCTCCGGCGTATAGTGCGCCGGCAGCGCCGGGTCGGACGCCGGGTCGTAGCCCACGGTGTCGATGCCGTTGACCACGCCGTGCATTTTCCAGCCGATGGCGTCCACCACGCTCTCCAGCCCCTCGGCGTACCGGGGATCGTGGAGCTGCGCGGCGTAGGTGGGGCTGACGGTGGTGACGGCGTCGGCCATGAGCATGGCGCCCTTCATGAGATTCACGTCGCCGTCCATGCGCAGGGTGCCGTCGTCATACCAGCCCCGATCCAGCCCGAACAGCTGATCCACGCTGTCCGCGCCGTAGCGCCCCTGGTACTCGATGTTGTGGATGGTGAACACCGTGCGGATGCCCCGTACCTCCGGCCAGCGGGTGGCCACATCCTTGAGATAGATGGGCACCAGCGCCGTCTGCCAGTCGTTGCAGTGGAGCACGTCGGGCATCCAGTCGAGGCTGGGCAGCAGGTCGATGACCGCGTGGCTGAAGAAGGCAAAGCGCTCGCCGTCGTCAAATTCGCCGTACAGCCGTCCCCGGCGGAAGTATTTCTCGTTGTCCACGAAATACCACGTCACGCCCTGCCGCTCCAGCGAGAACAGGCCGCAGTACTCGTGCCGCCAGCCCAGATCCACGTAGATATACCGGCGGAACGTCATCTGCCGCCGCCACTGCTCCCCGATCCTGTCGTACAGCGGCAGGATCACCGCCGCCTCCACGCCGGAGCGTGCCAGCGCCGGGGGCAGGCTGCCCGCCACGTCTGCCAGACCGCCGGTCTTGCAGAAGGGGTACGCTTCACTGGTCACATACAGAACTCTCATGCCGTACCTCCTTGCCTCACACCGTGGCGCCCTTGGCGATCACGATGGGATAGCGCTCGTGCCCCATCAGCGTCACATTCTCGCTGATGGTCACATACTTGTCCGTGATAACGCCCCGCAGCACCGCGCCCCTTTTCACCACCGTATCCTTGAACAGAATACAGTTTTCCACGCTGGCGCCCTTTTCAATGCGCACGTTGCGGAACAGCACGCAGTTTTTCACGCTGCCCTGGATGTCGCACCCGTCGGCCACCAGCGAATTCACGCAGCCACCCTCCGGGTCGATGTAGCTGGAGGGCGAGTCGTTCTCCTTGCCATACACCGGGCGCTCCGGGCAGAACAGCCGTCCGCGCACGCCGGTGTCCAGCAGCTCCATGCTGCGGTCGTAGTAGTTCTGCAATGTGCTGATGTGGGCGGCATAGCCGTCGTACACATAGCCGTACAGCTTCAGGCGATTCCCCATCTCCTGCAATATGTTCCGCCGCAGGCTGTATCCGTTGCGGCTGATGCACTCCGTCACCAGCTGCACCAGCAGCTCCGTCCGCAGGACGAAGATATTCAGGCAGCGGTAGCCCGACGGGGTGTGGAGGCTGTAGGCCGTGTCGGTGATGCGCCCGCCGCCGTCCAGCCGGAAATAGGTGTCCCGCCCGTCGCCGCCTGCGGCGGTGCACACCGCCGTGATGTCCGCGCCGGTGGCAATATGCCGCGCCAGCACGTCCTCCAGCGGCATGTTGATGATCGTGTCGCTGTCCGACAGCACCACATAGTCCTGCCGGATGCTCTTGAGATAGTTCATCACGCTGTACAGCGCCTCCACCCGGCCGCGGAACTGCCCGTCGCCGTGGCTGCGCTCGTTATAGGCGAAGGCGGGCAGCAGCGTCAGTCCGCCGAAGTTGCGGCTGAGATCCCAGCTCTTTCCGCTGCCCAGATGATCCAGCAGCGACTGGCACTTGCCGTGCATGATAACGCCCACGTCCGTGATACCGGCGTTGACCATGCTGGAGAGGATAAAGTCGATGATCCGGTAATCGCCGCCAAAGGGGACGGAGCCGTGTACCCGGTTTTCGATCAGCTCCCGCAGTCCGTTCTCCTTTTCGTAGGAGAAGATGATCCCGTGCAGTCCCTTCATCTCCGTACCTCCTTGCCGTCCTCGCCCAGCATCATGTTCGGCTGGATGACCTGTCCGTCGCGTACCTGCGCATGGGGCCCCACCACGGCGATGCCCCAGTGGTCAAAGTCCACGCTGCCCGGCGCGCCGCCTACCACGGCGTTCTCTCCGATGCGGCAGCCCTCGCCGATGATGGCGTAGGATACCTTTGCGCCCTTTCCGATCACCGCGCCGGGCATCACCACGGAGTAGGACACCTCCGCGCCCTCGTCCACGCAGGTGCCGGTGCTCAGCACCGAGTTCTTCACCTCGCCCAGCACCGTGCAGCCCTTGGCGATGGCGCTGTTGCCCACGTCGCCCTGCGCCCCGATGTAGGTAGGCGGACAGGTGGGCGCGCGTCCGTAGATGCGCCACTTCTTGTCCAGCAGATTCAGCCCCGAGCCGGGGGACAGCATATCCATGTTGGCGTCCCACAGGGAGTCCAGCGTGCCCACGTCTTTCCAGTAGCCCTCGAAGCGGTAGGCCGCCATTTTCTCGCCGTTTTTCAGCATGGTGGGGATGATGTTCTTGCCGAAGTCGTTGTCGCTGGCGGGGTCGGCCTCGTCCGCGATCAGATACTCCCGCAGCTTCTTCCATGTGAACACATAGATGCCCATGGACGCCAGATTGCTTTTCGGCTCCCTGGGCTTTTCGGCGAACTCCGTGATGTTGTCCTCGCCGTCCACGGACATGATACCGAAGCGGCTGGCCTCCTCCCAGGGCACCTCCATCACGGAGATGGTGCAGTCCGCGCCCGTCTCCTTGTGGCGGCGCAGCATGTCGGAGTAGTCCATCTTGTAGATGTGGTCGCCGGAGAGGATCAGCACATACTCCGGGTCGTACAGATCCACGAAGCCGATGTTCTGATAGATGGCGTTAGCGGTGCCCTTGTACCACACGGCGCCGCCGGCGCTCTGGTAGGGCGGCAGGATATGTACGCCGCCGTTCATGCGATCCAGCTCCCAGGGCTGGCCGCTGCCGATATAGGTGTTCAGCTCCAGCGGGCGGTACTGGGTCAGCACGCCCACCGTGTCAATGCCGGAGTTGGTGCAGTTGGACAGGGGAAAGTCGATAATGCGGAACTTGCCGCCGAAGGGCACGGCGGGCTTCGCCATGCTGCCGGTGAGCACATACAGGCGGCTGCCCTGACCGCCGGCCAGCAGCATCGCCACACACTCTTTCTTCATCGTTGTGTACCTCCTGCTTCATCGTTGCGCCGCTTCTTTGTGTTCGTCCGCCGCAGCAGCACCGCGCCCAGCGGCGGCACCGTCAGCGACAGGGACTGCTCCCACCCGTGGGAGGGTATATCGTCCACACCGATCCTGCCGCCGGCGCTCAGGCCGCAGCCGCTGCCGCCCCAGCAGGTATCGTCCGTGTTGAACAGCACTTCGTACCCCGCCGCCTTCGGCACGCCGAAGCGGTAGTTGTCCCAGGGCACCGGCGCGAAATTCACCGCGCAGATCATCTCGTGTCCCTTTCTGTCCCGCCGCAGGAACACCAGCACGTTGTTGTGGTTGTCGTCGGCCACCAGCCACTGGAAGCCCTCCCAGTCCCGGTCGTTTTCCCACAGGCAGCGGTTGCGCCTGTACAGCCTGTTCAGCTGGCGGATGCACTCGTGGGTGGCGCGGCAGGCGGGGTCGTCCAGCAGATACCAGTCCAGCTGGCCGCGGAAGTCCCACTCGTGCCACTGTCCCAGCTCGCTGCCCATGAACAGCAGCTTCTTTCCCGGATGGCACAGCATGTAGGTATAGAAGCCCCTTACACCGGCCAGCTGCCGCCAGTCGTCGCCGGGCATCTTGCCCCGCAGACTGCCCTTCATGTGCACCACCTCGTCGTGGGACAGGGGCAGTACGTAGTTCTCGGAAAAGGCGTACAACATGGAGAACGTCACATCCCGGTGGTGGAACTGGCGGAAGTAGGGATCCATCTTCAGATAGTGGCATAGGTCGTTCATCCAGCCCATGTTCCACTTCAGGTTGAAGCCCAGACCGCCCTGCTCCGGCGGGTATGTCACCAGCGGCCACGCGGTGGACTCCTCCGCCACCATCAGCGCCGCGGGGTCGGCGGCGAAGGCTGCCCGGTTCAGCTCCCGCAGGAACTCGATGGCCTCCAGGTTCTCCCGCCCGCCGTCCTTGTTGGGACGCCACGCGCCGCCCTGCCGGTCATAGTCCAGATACAGCATGGACGCCACCGCGTCCACCCGCAGCCCGTCGATGTGGTACTCCCGCAGCCAGTACACGGCGGAGCTGAGAAGGAACTCCTTCACCTCCGGCTTGCCGAAGTCGAACACACGGGTGCCCCAGCCGGCGTGCTCCCATTTCAGCGGGTCGCCGTATTCATAGAGGCATGTCCCGTCGAACTCGATCAGCCCGTGGCTGTCCTTGCAGAAGTGGGCGGGCACCCAGTCCAGTATCACGCCCAGCCCCGCCCGGTGCAGCGCGTCCACCAGCGCCATGAAGTCGTGGGGCGTTCCGTAGCGGCTGGTGGGGGCGAAGTAGCCGGTGCACTGATAGCCCCAGCTGTCGTCCAGCGGGTACTCCGTCACCGGCAGCAGCTCCACGAAGTTGTAGCCCATGGACTTCACATACCCCGGCAGCTCCCGCGCCAGCTCCCGGTAGCTCAGGGACGTGCCGTCCTCATGGCGCTTCCACGAGCCCAGATGCACCTCGTAGATCAGCAGCTCGCCGTCCACCGGCGGCTTTTCCAGCCGCTGCTGCCGCCATTTCTCGTCCCGCCACGAAAAACCCGCGATGTCGTATACCTTGCTGTCCGTCCCCGGCCGCGTGGCCGCGTGGAAGGCATAGGGGTCGGCCTTCCACAC
>OGYE01002674.1_pt1 | contig 10724 bp, 6 predicted proteins | sample 1576471 | NCBI WGS metagenome assembly OGYE01 (sample SAMEA3541532, study PRJEB24748) | human gut metagenome | biome: human gut; feature: human-associated habitat; material: faeces | place: China | collected 2012
GAGCTGGTGCGCAGGGTGTTCATCCTCCCTCGCTGACCGGTCTGGCCTACGTGGACCTGCGGCGGAAAGGCGGTCTCCGTGGTCTGGATGTCGCAGCCCAGCACGAGCCCGCGCTGGCCCACCTTTTCGGCAGCACCCAGCGACCACGAGCCCGGAGCCGCGCCCAGATCCAGAACGCGCATCCCCTGGCGGAAGAGCTTGAACTTCGCGTCCAGTTCCTTGAGCTTGTACACGGAACGGGCCGGATAATTCTCGCGCTTGGCCTTGAGAAAATAATGATCTCGATATTCCTTCATAGTGACACCAGCGGGCTTCTATAGCGTTTTTTTTCGCGGTAGCCAAGCCCCACAGAGGCGGCCCGGCCGATTTTTTTGCAGGGGAAGGACGGAAGGAGCGGACCCGGGGATGCCGTGGGCTTTGCCCAGCGTGGCGTGAAATTTGCCAGCCGGAGGGCATGGCCCTGTGGATGCTCCCGAGTCCTGCCAGTCAGAGCGTTTGCCTGCCGCCCTGCTTCGGAGAGTAGCGCCTTTCCGCAGGCCCCAAGGAGGGGGGACTGGCGTGGCCGGGTCAGGCTGGACACGATCCAAGGAACTGGAACGAACAGCAGCGGACAGAACGCACGCTCTCTCCATCCTGACGGCCACAGATGCAAGCTCATGCCCTCCCGCTTGTCGGCGCCATCTTCGTGGCTGCTTGTCCTTTTTTGCCACAGCACCTGGCTCCCCTCTCCCTGCCGCTAGACGGCCTGCTCACAAAAAAGACTTGACCGCAGCAGGTGAATGGCATACATACCTCGCTACGCCGCGTTGTGGCGTCCATGTGGGGAAGTAGCTCAGCTGGGAGAGCATCGCCTTCGCAAGGCGGGGGTCGGGAGTTCAAGTCTCCTCTTCTCCACCACAAGAAATTCAAGGGGTTACGGTCTTAGACTGTGACCCCTTTTTTGTTATCAGGGGATATGATAGCTGAAAGGCCATATATTGTTCCCGTAATTTCCCGCTACTGCGAATCTTCCCCAAGTCCTGCTACGAAAGGTACGTTCCCCATGCTGAAAGCCCAGCTTGTCGAGGCCTTCAAGCGCATCTACCGCGTCTTGCCCTCACCATTGCAACGCAGCTTCTGGACCGTCATGACCCTGACCGTGGTGGTGGCCCTGACGGAATTCGCCCTGGCCGGTGCTGTCTCCCTGCTGGGCGTGGTACTGGCATCTCCTCAAACCATCGTCCACAACAGCATCATGCAGCAGCTGGTACTTTGGCTGCCCGCACTGCGTCCGGCCATGGAAGACCCGCGCCTGTTGTTGGCCCTGCTGCTCTGCCTGCTCTGCGGTACAACCCTCCTCAAAACGGTCATGCTGGCTCTGCTGACCTGGCGACAAAGCCGTTATAGCCAGATGGTGAGCAGGCATCTGGGCATACGTTTGTATCAAGGATATATGTACGCCCCCTACCTCTGGCATACAGGCCAAAAGGTCAGCGACCTGATCACTCTCCTGAACTGGCGTGCCAATACCGGGATATTCCTCTTTCAAAGCTTGCAGGCTCTTTCCCAATTGCTGGTAGTCGCCACCCTCCTGGTGGCAGTCTGTTGCATGGCTCCACTGGCCGGGATCCTGGTGGTCAGCATCACTGGTGCGGCCGCCTGGGGAATCTTTCGGTGCAGCCGTCGCTGGGTCCGCAAATTCAGCCAGCAATGCGCCGCCGCCCAGCAAGATTCCATGAAACTCATCCATACGGGCCTCAACGGCATCCGGGACATCCTCATCTGTCAACAGCAGGAAAATTTCATCCGTCAGTACACCGCGGCGGAACAGCGCTTCATGCAAGGACAAAGCGTACTGCCGGTCTTTCCTCCCATGCCGTCGTGGATACTGGAATTCGTAGGTATCACCCTGTTGCTGGGCACTGTGCTGCTGCTGCGCTGGCAAGACGCAAGCCTGGCCCATGTGAGCGCCACCCTGGCCTTGCTGGCCGCCGTGGCCTGGCGCCTGCTGCCCATCATGAACCGCGTGGTGCAAGGCCTGTTGCAAATGCAGCAGCAACTGCCCACGGTGGATCCCATCCTTCAAAAATTGCATGAAGTTGAAACGTTGCCTCAGGACAGATCGGAAGAGCGCCCCTGCCCCTTGCAGCAGCAGATCTGTTTCGAGCATGTCTGCTTCCGGTATCCCGGCACTGCTGAGGGACACGCTGATGCTTTGCACGATATCAATCTGCATATCCCCAAAGGGAGTATGGTCGGCCTCATAGGCCCCTCCGGCGCAGGCAAAAGCACCTTGGTCAGCCTGCTGACCGGTCTCTACACGCCCAGCAGCGGTAATATACTGGTGGATGGGCAAAAAATGGATGCTGGTCTACGTACAGGCTGGATGCGGGGCATCGGCTATGTGCCGCAAAATCCCTTCCTGCTCAACGGCAGCTTGGCGGAAAACATCGCCTTCAGCCAATGGGGAGAGGAAATCGACCGAGATCGCGTACGGGAATGCTGCCGCATGGCAGCCATGGACTTTTTGGATGACCTGGAAAACGGCATCGACACCATCATCGGTGAGCGAGGGGTGCGGCTTTCCGGCGGTCAGCTGCAACGCGTCTCCATCGCCCGGGCCCTTTATAATCATCCGCAAGTCATCATTTTTGATGAAGCGACCTCTGCTCTTGATACCGCTACGGAACAAGCCATCCAGCAGACCATCGAGAGCCTGCGATCCCATATGACGGTAATCATCATTGCTCACAGATTAACGACTGTGGAAAAATGTGATTTGCTGTATTGGGTAGAGAAAGGGACTATTTTCCGGACAGGAAATCCAGTAGACATTTTGCCAGCATATAGACAATTTGGAGATTATAATGGAAATAAATAAGACTATTGGTATTCTCAATTTTCATTTTGGTCAGAACTATGGCGCTGTTATGGTTCCATGGGCGATGCAGTATGTTCTTAAAAACAAGTTTGGCAAAACATCAAAAGTTATTGACTACACTTTACCTGAACAGCCCCTAAAGAAATATCACTATGATAGTTTTTGCAAATTTAGAGAAAATTTTCTTGATATTACACAAACACGATTTGAAACGACAGAATCATTACGACGCTATATAGATGCATTTCATACCATCATTGTTGGCAGTGACCAAGTTTTCAGGACAAAGCCTAAAGATGCCTATTACCTTGATTGGGTATATGGCGATATTCGTTGTATAGCCTACGCGGCAAGTTTCGGTATTGCGAAATATGACGGAAATATTTTTGATCGTTATCAAGCAAAAAAATTGTTGCCTCGTTTCGATGCTCTCTCTGTCCGTGAGTCCAGTGGCGTGACCATACTCCGCGAAACGTTTGACGTCTCGGGAATGCAGGTTCTCGATCCGACATTGCTTCTTGATGCTGAAGACTATCAGTCGATTATTGATAGTGAGCCGCTCACGCTACCTAAAAACTATATTGCTGTCATGTTTCTTGATAGTGAGCATTGGGAAGAGTTAAAAAATTCAAACATATATAAGACATTATCACAACGCTACAAGTTTATTAACATATGCAAAGATGAAAATAATGATTTCCGTCCTGTTGCACACTGGCTCAATTTTATTAAAAATGCTCAGTATGTCATAACTGACTCATTTCACGGCAGTGTCTTTTCCATCATATTCAAAAAGAAATTTGTTACAGTGGCAACCGCCTTGCGTGGCAATGCTCGCATAGAAAGCTTATGTCGTACATTAGATATTCCCCTTTCACGTTTTTACCCATCATTAATTGACATTTCTCCAACATTTTTTGATGAAAATATAGACTATGATCATATCAACAAAAAAATAGAAGATGGACGTAAAATATCGCTCGATTTTCTTGAAACAAGTTTATCCTGCAAAGCAAAAGTAAAAGATTTTATTGCAATCACAAGGAATAAACTCGTTATCCCCATATTAACTGTAAAACACACACAAACGCACAAATCACTTATGCTATTCAATATTCTTCCAATTTTATCAAAAAAGACAGGGAGCAATCAATTATTTTTCCTAAAAAATATTCCTATCCCACTTGAACAAATAAAATCTCAATGTAAAAGTATGCTAAAATCTTTATTAACTATAAAAAATAAATAGAATTCCTCAACGGGATACATATGTTGCATTATTCCCCTGAACAATGCTGTGGATGCACAGCCTGTGCGGCGATTTGCCCTAAAAGCTGCATATCGATGCAGCAAAATCATGAAGGCTTCCTATACCCTCAAATTCATCAGGAATCTTGCGTCCACTGTGGATTATGCGAGTCTGTCTGCCCTATCTACACAAAACACTCTGCGATTGCAGGAGAATCCATAGCCTACGCAGCAATAAACAAAAATGAAGATATGCGAATGCAGTCTTCATCAGGTGGCATTTTCCCATTACTTGCGACGTATATCCTAGATAATCAGGGGATTGTTTTTGGAGCAGCCTTTGATGAAAACTTTCAAGTCAAACATATCGCTATTAGCTCGCATCATGATCTTTATAAACTACAAGGATCAAAGTATGTACAGAGCGACATCCGAGGTATCTATAAACAAACTAAAGAGTACTTACGGCAAAAAAAACTTGTTCTTTTCAGCGGGACACCATGCCAGGTAGAAGGGCTACGACTTTTTTTGCAGCAAGATTACGAAAATCTTTTTCTTGTAGATATTATTTGTCACGGAGTTCCTTCTCCACTTGCTTGGAAAGAATATCTTTATAGCACGCAGCAGCATCCCCCAAAAACGATAGAAAAGATAAATTTTCGAGATAAAAAGAAAGGTTGGTTAGATTTTTGTTTATCAATCAAATTTACTGATAATTCTATAAAAATTATAGATAGAGCGCGAGATCCATTTATGCGCGCTTTTCTTAGGAATATATCGCTCCGACAAAGTTGCAGCAGTTGCCTATTCAAACAAAAAGAACGCAATAGTGATATCACCCTTGCTGATTTTTGGGGAATACAAACCATACTCCCCTCAATGCATGATAACAGAGGAACATCTCTTCTCATTATTCATTCAAAAAAAGGAAAGATCCTTTTTAATAGAGTACAAGCCTTATGTCATTATGAACCTATCGATCTAGATATGGCCTTGAAGAACAATTCCGCCATGACTCATTCTGTCGTTGCTCACCCTGAACGCAATCTTTTTTTCTCTCTTCTAGGTACGGTACCTTTTAACAAATTAGTTAATAAATTGTGTAAAACTACACACCCTATAAAGCAAATAATCCGTACTATACTAAAAAGACTTAACCTGCTCGAAACAGCAAGACGAATTCGACATCACATTAGAGGATAGAACATAGTTCATACCAGGATTTCGAATATTATTTTTATATGCATTAAGGAAGCAACATAATGCGATCTACAATCCCTACGGCTCCATGGGAACCTAAGGTATCTCTCATCTCTCCCTGCCATAACGGTGAGAATTACCTAACGCGTTTTTTGGACTCGTTACTCGTACAAACCTATACCAATGTTGAATTTATTTTTGTTGATGATGGTTCTACTGACAAGACATCAGATATCTTTGAAAGCTATCGGAAACAGCTAGAAGATAAGGGATGGTCTGTTACCTATATTTGGCAGGAGAATCAAGGAGCAGCAGGGGCACTTAATACAGGGCTAAAAAGGTTTACAGGGGATTATCTTATATGGCCTGATAGCGATGATATCCTATATCCTGATCACATTAGATGCAAAGTAGACTTTATGGAATGCAACAAAAATATAGGGATTGGCTACTGTTCTTTTGATTATGTGTATGAGGACGATATAGATAATATTTTTTATACAAAAAAACCACTAGAAAATGTTAATATGTTCAACGAGTTAATAGATTGTAATCCAAGAGTAGTTTGGACTTTAGGAACAATCATTCGTACAACAGCTTTTCTCGCAGTCAATCCCCAAAGAGATATTCCCGTATGTAGAGGTGGACAAAACTGCCAGATTCAGCTTCCTATTGTATATAAATATCCATATGGAATCATCCATAAATCTCTTGCCAAATATGTTGTGAGGAACAACTCACACTCCCATACTCCGTACAGTTTTTTTCATCGGCAGTATGAGTTGGCTGAGGTGTGGTTAAGAAGTATAGCAAGGTTACCATGCAGTCATTATAAAAAGATATACTTATATGTCAGAGTAATTCTACGCCATATTAAAGAAATATTAATAATACAACCTTTACGTTATATCTATCATTGTATAACAAATAACAAACACACTTCAAAAAATAAATGAAAATAGCATAAAACACAATACATATATACAAGAATTAAAATCAAATAAATATGCCATCAAGAGAATTTAATTTCCCCCTTTTTTATAAAAAGCTCATTATATATCTTAACCAACGGCAACCAATAAATATTCACATTAAATATATCATAATATATTGCCTTAGAATACCATCGTAGAGCAGTCGATATATCTTTTACACCAAAACCTGCGATTACTGCCATTTTAAACGCTAAGAAAGACCAAGCACGTCTGCGAATACGTAGCGGAACTCCAATATGTTCGATATGTTCACGCATCATTTCCCACTCTGTATCAAGAGCTTCGCGGGCATTACGGACAGCGCTCCCTTCTCTCTGTCGATAAAAAAACAATTCCCTATCTGTTCCAGACACCTTCTCACAATGTTTAAAACATATAGACTCAAGTAGGCGCAATAAAAAATCTCTATCCTCGCCAACTCTTAAATGGGGATTAAAGCCACCTATACTTCGGACAACATCCAATCTCCCCAGCCATGAGCATGTACAAAATTCAGTTATCATCAACATATCCCACCAAATATTTTTTGTCCGAAGCAAATTATCCCAAATAAGAGGTTTCCGAATATTTGTACCATCTTTAAACAATGCAAAACGGCTGTATGCCACCCATGCCTGTTTTTTATTGATAATGTTCAACATACTCTCAATAAATTCACTATGCCACAAATCATCACCATCTAAAAAAGATATATATTCACCACTCGCCATATTCATACCAATATTCCTTACATTCGAAACACCAATATTATTCTTATTTATTTTAAATTGAAACCGACTATCTTTTTTGCAGAATTCACTAACAATATACTGTGTATCATCTATAGACCCATCATCAACAACAATACATTCAAAATCCCTAAATGTCTGTCTCGCTACAGACTTTAAAGTTTCCTCAATCCACGGTCCGACATTATAAGCAGGGATGACAATAGATACTTTGGGCATGATATTTCCTTACATCACAAAATTGTTAAGTAAAAATGCTCTAAACTTTTTTGGAATTTACCATTAGAAAACTTCTGTAAACAGTCTACGTATGCGGCCTGCGTGCAAGAGACAATGTTCTTTTTTTCCTGACCACAGGCATCTTGTAATAGGGAAAAAAGCTCTTCATCTTGCTCAAACATCTTGAGCCCCAGTTCCCGAGCCACATCCTCTAAAGCACCCAATCTGCGCACGATGACCAGGCAGGAAAGAGCCGTCATCTGCAAGGGAACGAGGGGGGCGGCCTCGAAGCTGCGCTCTGGAGCTTCCGGCGGACAGCGTGACGGCACCAGGCAGACCTGCAAACCGATCTCGTTCACTTTGGCGGGCAGGTCATCCACCCAGCCATGGAAGTGGATATTATCCGGAGCTTCCCGTTTCAGCCTTTCATAGTAGTCTGCGGATGAAAAAGCCGCGTCCCCTAGCACATGAAAATGCAGCTGGGGAAAGCTCTTCGCCAGCGGGATGAACACATCCTGCCCTTTTTCCGGCGAAACGCGCCCCACGATGCCGATATGCTGCAAAGGCTTGCCCGTAAAGCGGTCTTCGAAAGAAATATTGCTGAAACGGGCATCCAACCCATTGGGGACAACCTGCACTCGGGGATCGGCAAAACGGGCATCCGCAGCCAGAAGTTCCCGACGGATGAACTCCGAAGGCAGGATCAGGGCTCGCGTACTTTTCAGACGCAAGGCCAGCAGGAAAAGCTTTCGCTCCAGTCCGCCATGGTTCAGATGGATATGATAGGCAGCCTTGCGCCCCAGAATAAGCTGGGCCAGCATGGCAACAGGCAGCAGACGATTGCCGTTGACATAGATCAGGTCGGCATGGCGCAGTACCGATATATGGCTCAGGAATGTACGGCATCCATACCAGGCAAAACGCCAGATATCCGCAAGACTCTTTTTCCCCTGGGAAAGGCGGCACTCGGAAACAATCATGACCTGTGCTCCCAGGGAGCGCAGCCTGTCTACACAGGGGCCCTCCGGGATCAACACAGTAGCCTGGAAGCCGGTTTGCAGCGCAGCGCGCACAAGTTCCAGCAGCACCTGTTGACCACCGCCAAGGCTTCCATATTGCTCCAGAAAAACGATATGCTTCACGTTGTCCTCTTTCCTATAAAAATTTATCGAGGGAAATGACCATCACGCTCTGCCTACCACAGAGCTACCACATTGTGAACTCAACTGTTTTTTCCTCTTCCTCTCCCGGCAGCCCTTCTCTTCCCTGCATTTTCCCGCCTCCGTCACCGATTTGTAACAAAACCTGCCTACACAGAATATGCCTCATTCTCAGACTATTCCGCAGGAGACGGGACGTGGAAAGCATCTTTCTGCTCATACTGGTATTTCTGGCCATCCTGGCCGCAGTGGACCTTTTCGTGGGCGTCAGCAACGACGCCGTCAACTTCCTCAACTCGGCCATAGGCTCGCGCATCGCCAGCTTCAAGGTCATCATGGTGGTGGCCAGCATCGGTGTGCTGCTGGGCTCCACCTTTTCCAGCGGCATGATGGAGATCGCCCGCAGCGGGGTCTTCAACCCCGAGATGTTCACCTTCAACGAGATCATCATCATTTTCTTCGCGGTGATGATCACCGACGTCCTGCTGCTGGACGCCTTCAACTCCATGGGCCTGCCCACCTCCACCACCGTGTCCATCGTCTTCGAGCTGCTGGGCGGTGCCGTGGCCGCGGCCCTCATCAAGATCTCCACCTCGGACGTCCTGCTCTCCCAGCTGGGGGACTTCATCAACAGCCAGAAGGCCCTGGCCATCGTGTCCGGCATCCTCATCTCCGTGGTGGTGGCCTTCGTGGCCGGTGTGGTGGTGCAGTACATCACCCGCCTGATCTTCACCTTCCACTATGAACGCATGTACCGCCGTATCGGCGGCATCTTCGGCGGCCTGTCCCTGACGGCCATCTTTTACTTCCTGATCATGAAAGGCGCCAAGGGCGCGTCCTTCATGAAGCCGGAATACCTGGCCTGGATCAATGCCCACACCCTGCCCATCCTGCTGGTGCTGTTCGCGGGCCTGAGCGTGGTGCTGCACCTGCTCATGGTGCGCCGCGGCGTCAACATCTTCAAGATCGTCATCCTGGCCGGGACCTTTGCCCTGGCCTTCGCCTTTGCCGGCAACGACCTGGTCAACTTCGTGGGCGTGCCGCTGGCCGCCTGGGAAAGCTGGCAGCAGTTCACCGCCAGCGGCATGGCCCCCGATGCCTTCACCATGGAGGGCTTGCGCAAGGCCGTGCAGACGCCCACCTTCTACCTGCTGCTCTCCGGCCTGATCATGGTGCTGACCCTGTGGTTCTCCAAAAAGGCCCATCGCGTGGTGCAGACCTCCATCAACCTGAGCAGCAGCACCCGCGGCGATCAGGAACAGTTCGGCTCCTCCCTGCCCGGCCGCCTCATCGTGCGCGCGGGCCTGAGTGCCAACAAGACCCTGCACCAGATCCTGCCCAATTCGCTCTTCAACGCCCTCGAAAGCCGCATGCAGCCCGTGGAGCAGGTCAAGGGCGCCCCGGTGCTGCCCTTCGACCAGGTGCGTGCCGCCATCAATCTGGTGGTCTCCAGCATCCTCATCGCCTCGGCCACGTCCCTCAAGCTGCCTCTGTCCACCACCTATGTGACCTTCATGGTGGCCATGGGCTCCTCCTTCGCCGACGGTGCCTGGAACCGTGAAAGCGCCGTCTACCGCATCTCCGGCGTGCTGGCCGTCATCAGCGGCTGGTTCCTGACTGCCATGTGCGCCTTCAGCGCCTGCGCCCTGGTCACCTGGGCCCTGTTCGAAGGCGGCAGCGTGGTGGCCGTCCTCTTCATGCTGGTGGCCGTGGTCAGCCTGGTGCGCTCCAACTTCTTCGGCAAGAAGAAGGACGAGAGCAGCTTCGACATCGTGGCCGACAACACCGACAAGGACAGCATCCGCGCCAATATCGGCGCCTCGGTGGACGAAAGCATCGATACCGCCGTGCGCCTGATGCGCGAAGGCCTCACCGCCTTCCAGGCCGAGGACGAGAAGGTCCTGAACCGCTGCAAGAACGAAGCCGTGAACCTTTTCGAAGACATCTCGCGCTCCCGCGGTTCCTACTACCGCATGGCCCTGCGCGGCGGTGGCGACGATCTGGACAATGAAGCGCGGCATATCTACTACCGCATCTTCAACGGCATGAAGGAACTGAGCCATGAGCTGCGCTCGGTACTGGGCATGTCCGCCAACCATATCGCCAACCGGCACCGCCCCTACAGCGGCGCGCTGGGCGACAATCTGGAGCAGATGCTGGGCATCCTGGAAGACGCCGCCCGCCCGCAGAAGACAGTTTGAAGCTGCTTTTGCCGGACGTCATCAATCAGGGAATCGTCATCGTCAGCGGGCTTGCAAAGGGTACTGACAGCATCGTGCACCAAATGACGATGAACTATTGCGGCAAAACGATT
>OGYE01002678.1_pt1 | contig 10709 bp, 8 predicted proteins | sample 1576471 | NCBI WGS metagenome assembly OGYE01 (sample SAMEA3541532, study PRJEB24748) | human gut metagenome | biome: human gut; feature: human-associated habitat; material: faeces | place: China | collected 2012
TAACAGCTTTACATGTTCAACACCACTTTCTTCTTTCACTTCTCGATAGGCAACATGCTTAAAATCCTGATCACCATCATTATGACCTCCCAGCCAGCTGTATGACTGATAAATATTGTGATATGCCATTAAGATATGCTGATGACTTTGATCACATACCCATGCACTCGAAGTAAAATGTGCCATTCCATTCTCTCTTGTAAATAGATCCAATCCCGTATCAATCCATTTCAGCATCTGTTTCTGATCATTTGCTTCCTGTTCATTGTAAGGTTTGTAGTCTGCAATGTAATTTCTAATATCCATACAAAGATTATACATCATTCTTTTAAACAACTTTTCAAAATGATAAAATGAAAGCATATTCAGGAGGAAAAACATAATGGGATTTCGTAAAGATTTCTTATGGGGTGGCGCTGTTGCTGCTCACCAGTTGGAAGGCGGTTGGAACAAAGGCGGCAAGGGCGTTTCCGTTGCTGACGTCATGACTGCTGGCGCAAACGGGGTTCCGCGCGAAATTACAAAGGGAGTTATTCCTGGCAAGAACTATCCTAACCATGAAGCCATCGATTTCTATGGTCACTATAAAGAAGACATTGCCTTGTTTGCCGAAATGGGATTCAAGTGCTTCAGAACTTCAATTGCATGGACGCGCATTTTCCCAAACGGCGATGATGCAGAACCAAACGAAGAAGGTTTGAAGTTTTACGATGATTTGTTCGACGAATGCCACAAGTACGGAATTGAACCAGTCATTACGCTGGCTCACTTTGAAATGCCGTATCATCTCGTCGAAGAATACGGCGGCTTTGAAAATCGCAAAGTGATCGACTTCTTCGTTAAATTTGCAGTCACATGCTTCAAGCGTTACAAGGACAAGGTCAAGTACTGGATGACTTTCAATGAAATCAACAACCAGGCGAACTATGAAGCAGACGTAGCTGTATTTACTAACTCAGGTATTATATTTGAAGAAGGTGAAGACAAAGAACGTACTGTTTATCAGGCAGCACATTATGAACTTGTTGCAAGTGCGATGGCTATTAAAGAAGGACATGCTATTGATCCTTCTATGATGATCGGCTGCATGATTGCGATGACACCTATTTATCCTTACTCATGTAATCCAGATGATATGTTGAAGGCAGTAGGTGCAAATCATAAGCGTTCCTGGTATATGGATGTTCATGCAAGAGGACGTTATCCAGGTTATATGAAATCTTTCTTTGAAAGAAAGAACTTCAATCTAGATATTACTGAAGAAGACTTAGCTGTTCTTCCTCAGGGTACAGTAGATTATATTGGATTTAGTTATTATATGTCATTTGCGGTTAAGGGTGATGGAGATGTCAACCTTGACTATAATGAAGAAACAGATTTATGTGATAACCCATATATTTCTAAGACTGAATGGGGATGGCCAATTGATGCGAAAGGTTTAAGATATAGCTTAAACTGGATGTATGACCGTTATAACCTTCCTCTATTTATTGTAGAAAATGGCTTCGGTGCAGTGGACCAGATGGTAGATGGAAAAGTACATGACCAGTACCGTATTGATTACCTTAAAGCGCATATCGAAGAAATGAAGAAGGCAGTAGATATTGATGGTGTAGACTTATTAGGTTATACTGTTTGGGGATGTATTGACTGTGTTAGCTTTGGTACGGGTGAAATGAAGAAACGTTACGGTTTCATTTATGTAGATAAAGATAATGCAGGTCATGGAACACTTGCAAGAAACAAGAAGGATTCCTTTGATTGGTATAAGAAAGTAATAGAAAGTAACGGAGAAAAATTATGAAAAAATACTTAGTTCTAGATGTTGGTGGTAGTGCTATTAAATATGCAGTAATGGATGCAGAAAAGAATATATATGAAAGAGGTAAGGTACCTACTCCCTTAGATTGCCTTGATTCATTTGTGAATAGCGTTGAATCTCTATATAATACATATTCTGATGTATCTGGTATTGCGATGAGTATGCCAGGAAGAATTGATCCTAATAAGGGTTATTGTTACACTGGTGGTGCTTTAACTTATAATCATGATATAAATATGGCAGAATTACTATCTGAGCGTTGTGGTGTAAGAGTCACAATTGGTAATGATGCAAAATGTGCCGCTAATGCAGAACTAGGTTTTGGTAGTCTTCAGGATATTCAGGACGGCGCTGTAGTGATTCTTGGCACAGCTATTGGTGGTGCTTTAATTAAGGATCATAAGGTACTAAGCGGATGTAGATTTGGTGCAGGTGAATTTTCTAATATTATCACTGATTACCATAAGCCATATGATGGTGATACATCTTGGTATGCAAGTAATGGAATCAATGGATTATTATTACATATCCAGGAAGCATTAGAAACAGAAGAACACTATACTGGTGAAGAAATCTTTGAAATGGCAAATAATGGAAATGAAGCTGTCTTAAAAGGATTAAATCAGTTCTGTTTAGAAACTGCAGTACAGATTTACAATATCAATCAGATCTTTGATTGTGAAAAAGTAGCCATTGGCGGAGGTATTAGTGCACAGCCATTACTATTAGAACTTATCAAAAAGAACTTTGATGAAATCTATAATTCATGTTATGCAAGCACATTACCACCAGAAATCGTAGTTTGTGAATATCGTAATGATGCGAACTTAATCGGTGCTTTATATCAGCACTTAAATTAATAAAGGAGGATGATAAGATGTGGAATAAATTAAGAAATGAACCTGTGAATAAAACAGGTTATATCAAACGTATAATCGCTTATGGTATTGATTGGTATTTAGGAAGTGTCTTATCATCACTTCCTCTTATTTTGTTGTATATGTCTCTTCATAAGGATGCTGTCTATACTCCTCAGCAGTTATCTATATTTAAGGGATATTATCAAGTACTTGCAGGTGTTCTTTCACTCTCAGTTGCATTTGTGTACTATGTCGTATTACCTATAATCTGGAAAGGACAGACTTTAGGTAAAAAACTATTAGGATTAAAGATTGTGAATGACGACTATCAAGAAGTGAATGTGAAACAACTGATCATCAGACAGGTTATTATGATCTTCTTAGTAGAAGGAAGTATTTATACATGCAGTAATATGTTTCATCAGTTAGTCAATGTATTAACTGGATACAATATTGCCTCTACCTGGAATAAAGTAGGACTCGTTATTACTATATTATCTGGGATACTTGTGATTATCTTAAAGTCTAAGAAATCATTACATGATATTGTCTCACATACACTTGTTGTAGACATTAAGTCAGAAGACTATAAGAATATGTTGTTGAGTATTGAAAAGAAAAATAAGAAACAGAATAAGAAAATGAAAAAGAGATTTGCATAAAGTATGATAAAATACCTTTTGGAGGTATTTTATGGTTACGGTAGATCAAATGAATCAATTAAGTGATTTAGAATTAGATATTTACAACTACATCATTTCTCATCGTCATGAAGTGATTCATATGAAACTTAAAGATTTATCTACAGATCTTCATGTATCTTCTTCTATGATTACAAGAGTAGCTAAAAAACTTGGTTATGAAGGATTCTTAGAATGGAAAGCAGAAATGAAACTGGATCAGGAAGATAAACCTATACAAAATAAACGTGCTTTAAATTATATTCTCGATTATTTTAATCGAGTAGACAATAAAGAGTTTGATGATCTTATTCATCAAGCGGCTTAAATAATTGTGAACAGTCACGAGGTGATCTGTTCTGGCATTGGCCTAAGTGATGCGATTGCGAAATTTGCGGCTTCTTTATTTAATCGTAAGGGAAAACGTACAATGTATAGTGGAGACTTCAGTAGCCGTTTTAGGGGGATGTATGATCAAAATGACTGTGCTCTTTTCTTCACAGTTTCAGGAGAAACAAGAGAAATCATTGATCGTATCAAAGACTTAAAAAAATATGATATTAAGATTATTGTGATTACCAATAGTGCCTCTTCAACAGCTGCAAAGATGTCTGATTTAGCTCTTACGTATTATATGCCAAGTACTAAAAATGGTGACTTTTATAGTTCAGCAACACAGGTACCTGTTCTCTATATTATTGAGTCTATTGCGAATCTGTTTATAGAATATGGAATTTACTAAAGAATGCTTGAAAGGCATTCTTTTATTTGTTTAAATGTTCTATGATATGAGAAGAAAGAGGGACGCTATGAGGGAAAATCTAGAAAAGTACGGCGAAGTTATTGCCGGAAGTATCTTATTATCTTTAGGAATCTGGTTGTTCGTAACACCTAATGGCTTGAACTTTGGAGGCGTTATTGGAACATCACAGATTATTGAAGTTTTTGTAAGAAAACTTCTACCAATTCCTAAATCAATGAATATTGTAGGGATTATCAACTTCATGATTAATATTCCATTATTTGTAATGGGATATAGAATCTTGAACAGAGAATTCTGTATCAAAACTGCTATGAGTGTTATTGTACAGACTATTACCTTATCTGTTCTGCCAAACCAGACACATGCTATTATGCCTGATATGTTATCTAACTGTATTTTTGGGGCTATTATGTGTGGCGTTGGTGTAGGACTTGCCCTAAAAGGTAGTGGTAGTACAGGTGGTATTGATATTGCCGGTGTATGCTTATCTAAGACAAAACCAGGATTCTCTGTAGGTAAGTTATCAACTATTGTGAATGCTGTTATTTTAACTTGTTGTGCATTCATCTTTGATTTGCAGACAACACTTTATTCTATTATCTTTGTATTTGTATTGTATTTTATTAGTGATCGTATTCACTATCAGAACATCAATGTGATAGCATTAATCTTCACCAAAGAAAAAGATATGAAGAATGTGATTATGGAAAAGACTGGCAGAGGTGTAACTTACTGGATGGGTAAGGGTGCTTATACAGAAAATGATCAATATATTCTTTATTGTGCAATCAATAAATATGAAATGAAAACATTTAAGAAACTTGTTCATGATATTGATCCGCAGGCATTTGTGACTATTAGTGAGGATTCAGAAATCCTTGGTGGATTTGAAAAACGTCTATAGACAATTTACTTGAAGTAGGCTTATAAATTGACCTTGACAACATCTTTATTTATTGTCTATAATACTTGAGTAAAAGCGATGAACAGAAGAGTAGTATCAATGGAACGCAGAGAGAATTCCTGGCTGGTGTAAAGGAATGGGAAAGTTGATACGAATAAAGACTGGGAGCTGTATTTTGGATCTAACGTGATAAAATAACGTGTTGCCGCGTTAAGGCTTAATGAGGTCTACTTATGTAGATGAATAAGGGTGGTACCACGGTTAACTCTCGTCCCTAGCGGATGAGAGTTTTTATATTCTAAAGAAGGAGAACAGACATGGAAGAAAGAAAGTTTACTGATCAGGAATTAGTAAGAAGACAGAAGTTACAGGAACTTAAAGATCTTGGAATTGATCCATTTGGACAGAGATTTGATGTGACTGCTTATACTTCAGACATTAGAAAGAACTATGGCGATAAGACTGCAGAAGAATTAGAAGAAAGCAAACCAGCTGTAAGTATTGCGGGTCGTATTGTTGCAAAGAGAAGAAAAGGTAAAGTATGCTTCATGAACCTTCTTGATAGAGATGGAAAAATCCAGTTATATATCAAGAAAGATACTGTTGGTGAAGATGTTTATGAATTAGTTAAGAAGAGCGATTTAGGTGATATTATCGGTATTGATGGTGAAGTATTCATGACTCATACTGGTGAATTAACTGTAAGAGTAGAAAAGTATACACACCTTACTAAGGCTTTAAGACCTTTACCAGAAAAGTTCCATGGTTTAACAGATACTGAAGAACGTTTCAGAAGAAGATATGTTGACTTAATTATGAATGATGAAGCACGTAAAGTAGCCTTCATGAGACCTAAGATTGTTCGTTCAATCCAGCATTATTTAGATGACAAAGGTTATACAGAAGTAGAAACACCAATCATGAACTCTATTCTTGGTGGTGCTGCAGCTAAGCCTTTCATCACTCATTTCAATGCATTAGATAAAGATTTCTACTTAAGAATCGCAACAGAATTAAACCTTAAGAGATTAATCGTAGGTGGTATGGATGCTGTTTATGAAATCGGTCGTTTATTCAGAAATGAAGGTATGGACAGAACTCATAACCCAGAATTCACTACTATTGAAGTATATAAAGCATTCTCTGATCTTGAAGGTATGATGGACTTAACAGAAGGTATCATTGCGAATGCCGCAATGACTGTCAATGGTACTTATGATGTAGAATACAAAGGTCATTCTATTTCATTAGCACCTGGATTCAAGAGAATCTCTATGGTTGAAGCAATTAAAGAAAAGACTGGTGTTGACTTTGGTGAACAGAAGACTTTTGAAGAAGCTAAGAAACTTGCTGAAGAACATGGTATTGAAGTAGAACCACATTTTGCATATGGTCATATTGTCAATGCATTCTTTGAAAAGTATGTAGAAGAAACAATTGTAGAACCAACATTCGTATATGGTCATCCAATTGAAATTTCTCCACTTGCAAAGAAGAACTTACAGGATCCTCGTTTCACTCAGAGATTCGAGTTATTCATCTGTGGTAACGAATATGCAAATGCATTCACAGAATTAAATGATCCAGATGATCAGTATGAAAGATTCGCAAATCAGTTAAAAGAAAAAGAATTAGGTAACGATGAAGCCAACGAAATGGATATGGACTATGTAGAAGCCCTTGAATACGGTCTTCCACCAACTGGTGGTATGGGTATGGGTATCGACAGATTAGTTATGTTATTAACTGGTCAGGAAACTATCCGTGAAGTTATCTTATTCCCACATATGAAGAATAAATAAATTTATGTATTAATATTAGGCATATCTCATGCAAGAGATGTGCTTTTTATTTTATGGTTTTTGAAATGTGATGGAATGAAAACAGAAAATGTGGAGTAATAGAAAATGGAAATATGATGGAATGAAAACTAAAAATGTGAAGGAATAAAATTGTAAAATATGATGGAATTCACTGTAATGAGTATGAGAGCATACATTATAAAGACTAACTTTTTTTGAAAATGGTGTTGTTTACTTTAGTGTAATACACGGTATTTAAAAAGAGGGCTCAACCCTCTTATAAAACTTTCTTTACAAATATCTTATTGAATATTCTTCTTGTAAATTCATCATCATTCATCTTATTCTCTAAGTACTGATTAAAGTTTTTCTCATTCTCTTTTACTTGTTTAAAATGTGGATAATTCTCTTCAATCATCTTTTTAGTAGTAGTGTAGGTACTTCCACTAAAGTTATACTGAATAGATTGTACATTATCAATTAAAGAGAAGATAGACACAGAATTATAGATCAGGCTCTTATTGATATAAAGATCCTCATTATGATACCAGTCTGTCGCATTGTAGTTCACAGTGAGTCCTTGATTTTTAGAATCAATTTGAAAAACATAACCGTATTCATGCAAAGGCAGACTATTTAATAAGTTTCCTATATTGGAATTATTACCAATATATGGATTCTTATACTTCTTAATATTGTGTATGCCACTCAACGGTCTGTTAAATATAGTTGTAGGAACAGTATCTTCTGTATATTTCTTTGCGCTATCTACAATATAATACTCATTCGGTGTGTATTTATTTATTCTATAAACATTATAGAATGGATTGTAGTAGGTTGTCACATTAGAAGTCTTAATCATATAAACATAGATTGGAGGTCTATGAGAAGTTATAACACCTACATAATCCATCAGCATAAATCCACATAATATTGCAATAAATACTCCAATACTTATTAATAATCTATTTCTCTTCAACTCTTTTGATAACCCATAAACAAATACTATAATACCTACAATAGAGTAAATACAGCACCAGCTGCTTTCTTTATCTAATATCGCAAATGCAGCAAAACATAGAAATGCGCCAAAAATCATAATGCCAATAGAAATCTTTCTTTTCTCTTGTACAAGCATATTCTTACTATAATTAATTGTATTTTTTAAGCTCTTTTCTGTTGTTTCCATGATTTTATCCTCCGTTATATATTTCCCATTGAGCAGTTCATTTAAAGAAATGTCCAAAGTTTCACTTAACGGAATCAGTAAAGACAAATCAGGCATATAGTTACCGTTTTCCCATCTAGAGATAGTCTTATTACTGACATCTAATATATTTCCTAGTTGTTCTTGAGTGAGACCTTTTCTTTTTCTATTCTCAGAAATGAACTTTCCTATCTTTTTTGTATCCATAACGTTTCTCCTTTCATGAAAACTATAAAATAAAGCATGAAACAACAACACCCCACAAATAGCGAATCCACTATTTTTATTATATATGATGGAAATAATCTTATATATACAGAGTTTGATCTGACTTGTTTATTATCTCTATTTTCGTTAATATAGTAGATGATGAAATGAGGTATAAAAATGACTGAACAGGTACATAAAAGAAGAAAAAGATATAAGGGGACACACCCTAAAAACTTCTCAGAGAAGTATAAAGAACTTAATCCAGAATTATATCCTGAAACAATAGAAAAGGTTATTTCTAAAGGAAGTACACCAGCAGGTATGCATATTTCTATCATGGTAGATGAAATACTAGAATTCTTAGATATTCAGCCAGGACAGATTGGTTTAGATTGTACTCTAGGATATGGAGGACATTCTTCTAAAATGATGGAAAAATTAGAAGGTCAGGGACACCTTTATGGATTAGACATCGATACTATTGAAATAGAAAAAACAACAGAGAGACTAAGAAATAAAGGTTATGGAGAAGACATCTTTACTCCTATTTTGACTAATTTTAGAAACATTGATCAAGTAAGTGAGAAGTATGGCCCATTTGATTTTGTCTTAGCTGATTTAGGTGTATCTTCTATGCAGATTGATAATCCAGAAAGAGGATTCTCATATAAGAAAAATGGCCCATTAGATCTAAGACTTAATCCTAAAGCAGGTAGACCTGCTTATGAAATCTTAAAAGACTTATCAAAAGAAGAACTAGAACATATTCTTACAGAAAACTCAGATGAACCATATGCTGATATACTAGCTAAGAATATCTATTCATTTATACGTTCTGGTATGGAAGTAGAAACAACTCAGCAGCTTTATAAGATCATTGATAAAACACTCAACTTTATTACTGATAAGAATAGAAAAGATATTGTGAATAAGACAGCTGCAAGAGTATTTCAGGCATTAAGAATAGAAGTGAATCAGGAGTTTGAAGTATTATATGATTTTGTAGAGAAGCTCCCTCTTATTTTAAAACCAGGAGGAAAGGCTGCCATTCTTACATTCCATTCTGGAGAAGATAGAATTGTGAAGAAGTCGTTTAAAGAACTCAAGAATCTTGGTATTTATGAAGATGTATGTAGAAATGTGATTAGACCTTCTAGGGAAGAATGTCATCGTAATTCACGTGCTAAGTCTACTAAGATGAGATGGGCAATTAAAGCAAAATAGAATACTTGAATATCAGGTATACAAGTGTTATTCTTTATTTGAAAATTTGAGAACAATTGCATCAAAACGAAAAGGTAAGGATCGTTGGATTCTTACCTTTTTTAGTGCTTTGATATTATTTTTTAATTTTTTGATAGAAGTTATTACTGATGATATCTTGTCTTATCATCTTCAATAATTTAGCGAATAACCTTACATGGAACTTCAGAAGTAATTACAAAAAAACTGTGCTATCCATCCCACTCCTTTAGATGTGGGATGGATAGCACACAATATAAATGATGTAATACAATTCGAATGTATAAACAACAAATCAATTAAAATTATTTTTTAAACACCTATTAAAAGGCGTTCTAGAAGACGAATCTAATGCATAGATTTTCTAACTGTTGTATAATTAAATCAGAAAACAGATGGATGTTATAAATAGATAACAAACAAAGTGTCAAAGTTTTAGAAATCTTCTCTTTAGCAGTCCACTCATAGCTATTCTAATAACATTAACAACTCTATTGAATTCTTCAAACGCATGAAACAGTTTTATGATTTTTTGTATGATTTTTGTGAATGTTATCAATTAGTGGCGAAAAACCCATAGGCTTGTCTATGTGATGAAAGCCACATAATTTTTACTTAAGTTTTGTATAGAGTAGACAGATATATAATGTATGTATAAAAACAGAAAGAACTTTTTAATCAAAGGGAAGACCAAAATCAAATAATCTACAAATAAACATATCTGTTCCTATGGGGTGGAAAAAGAACTTGAAATCCTTGCACGTATCTATTCTGTTGAGGAAGGCAAGACTATTACATTTTTTGACCTTATGCGTAGAGGCATTCAGGAAGAATATCAGCTGGAGAGCAGGATGATGAGTGAAGAAAAATATCACAGTGCTTCACATTGTAAATATCTAATACAATATCATATCATATGGTGTCCTAAATTCAGATTTTCGGTTTTAAAAGGTACTGTTGAAGATACTTTAAAACAGATGTTACAGACAATTTGTAACGATTATAATTATTATATAAAAGCACTTGAAGTAATGCCGGACCATATACATATTTTCATAGATGTGCCACAGACTGTTGCTCCTTACGATGTGGCTTGAACTCTTAAAAGTATCAGTGCTATCGAATTATTTAAAGTGTACCCGCAGCTAAAAAAGTTCTACGCAGGATGTGGAGCTTTATGGTCAAGGAGGTATTTTGTCTCGACTGTAGAATGCATAAG
>OGYE01002680.1_pt1 | contig 10703 bp, 7 predicted proteins | sample 1576471 | NCBI WGS metagenome assembly OGYE01 (sample SAMEA3541532, study PRJEB24748) | human gut metagenome | biome: human gut; feature: human-associated habitat; material: faeces | place: China | collected 2012
GCTTCGACATATCCGACCGGGCGGTGAAGCGCGCCGGTCTGGACTACTGGCATCTGGTGCAGGTGCAGGACTACGACGGGCTGGACGACCTGTTCGCCCGCCATCCGGAGGCGCAGAACGACCTGTGGCTGGCTACCACCAAGGCGCCGCGGGACTACACGCAGGCGCGGTTCTCGCCGGACTGCTGGCTGTTCTTCGGCAAGGAGACGGCGGGGCTTCCCGAGGACTTCCGCATGGCGCACTACGACCGGTGCCTGCGGCTGCCCATGCGCCGCGACGCCCGCAGCCTGAACCTGAGCAATTCCGTGGCGATCCTCACCTATGAGGCGCTGCGGCAGAATGGATTTCCCGGTCTTGCCGGTACCGGCGAGATGGCAAATATATGATCTCACGCGAGAGGAGTGTATCTCATGAATTACAATAAAAAGACCGTACAGGACGTAGACGTTCGGGGCAAGAAGGTGCTGCTGCGCTGCGACTTCAACGTACCCCAGGACAAGGAGACGGGCGCCATCACCAGCGACAAGCGCATCGTGGCCGCTCTGCCCACCATCCGCTATCTGCTGGATAACGGCGCGGCGGTCATCGCCTGCTCCCATCTGGGCAAGCCCAAGGGCGAGTGGAAGGCCAAGCTGACGCTGGCGCCTGTGGCGCAGCGTCTCAGCCAGCTGCTGGGGCAGGAGGTCATCTTCGCCAAGGACATCGTGGGCGAGGACGCCAAGGCCAAGGCCGCCGCTCTGAAGCCCGGCCAGATCATGCTGCTGGAGAATCTGCGCTTCGATCCCCGTGAGGAGAAGAACGACCCCTCCTTCGCCAAGGAGCTGGCCTCCATGGCGGAGCTGTACGTCTCCGACGCTTTCGGCACGGTCCACCGGGCCCACGCCTCCACCGCCGGTGTGGCGGCCTTCCTGCCTGCCGTCTCCGGTCTGCTGGTGGCCCGTGAGCTGGAGGTCATGGGCGGTGCATTGGATAACCCCAAGCGCCCCTTCGTGGCGGTGCTGGGTGCCGAGAACACCAGTGTGGGCTATGTCCATGCCGGTGGCAAGATCGGCGTGCTGGTGAATCTGGCCGTGGAGGGCGGCGTGGATGCCACCGAGATCGGCAAGAACGTTGCCATGCAGATCGCCGCTTTCGGTATCTGCTGAGAGATGCCTGCGTCAAACCGGAGGCGTTTGCCAGTTCGCCGGCAGTACAGCGAAATATGCAGATGTATTCGTTCAGTAATTCTGAAAATGTCATGTAAATCGTCCTTTCTTGTACGTATCTCTATTATAACACAGAAATGCTTTTTGTGAAACACAATTTCATGATTTTCTTCAAAAATTACCGATTTGCCGAAAAGGCATGCGGATGCGTTTGTCCAGACGGCCGAAGAGCATGGAAAAAGCGAGCAGCACCTTGCCGAAAGACGAGAAGCATGTATAGTTGGACATCGGTCCGACGAGCTCCATACCGGGGCCGACGTTGTTAAAGCAGCTCGCCGCGGCGGAAAATGTTGTGATGAAATCCAACCCTTCCAGCGCGAGCAGGACCAGAAGCAGCACAAAGAGCAGCGCGTACACGAGCAGAAACGCGGAAACGGAGCTGCAGGTGTCCTCGTCGAGCGGCTCGCCGTCGATATGGATGCATTTGACCTGCTGCGGGTGGATGGCGCGCTGCACGCCCCGGCGGGCAAGCTTCGCGCCGATCACGATGCGCACGATCTTGATGCCGCCGCCGGTCGAACCGGCGCACGCGCCGACGAACATCAGCACAACAAGCAGCGTTTTGGAAAGCCACGGCCAAAGGTTGAAATCCGAGATAGCAAAGCCCGAGGTGCTCATCACGGACGCGGCGGTGAATATGGCGTGGCGGAATGCCTCGCCAAAGCCGCTGAAGAGCGGCAGAATGTTCACAGCAACGGCGAGCGAAACGGCGGCGAGAATGCCGAGGAATACCCATATCTCCTCGCTGCGCAGCGCCTGCCGGAGCTTGCCGATCAGCAAGAGATAGTAGAGCGTGAAGTTTATGGAAAAGAGGATCATAAAAATGGTGATGACCGTCTGCGAATAGGGGCTGTACACGCTCATTCCGGCGTTGCGGATCGAAAAGCCGCCCGTGCCCGCCGTGGCGAACGCCGTGGTGAGCGCATCGAAGAACGGCATATCAAAAATGAGCAGCACGAACATCAAAACCGTGAGGCCGATATAGATAAGATAGAGGATCGTCGTGCTCCGGCGCATCCGCGGCACGAGTTTTCCCACGTTCACGCCCGGCGATTCCGCGCGCAGAAGATGCAGCGCGTCACCGCTGTCACCGTTCGCCATCGGGCTCACGGCCAGCACGAACACGAGCACGCCCATACCGCCGAGCCATACCGTAAAGCTGCGCCAGTACAAAAGGCTCACCGGCAGCGCCTCCACATCGGCGATCACGCTCGCGCCGGTCGTGGTAAAGCCGGAAACGGTCTCAAAGAAGGCGTCCACAAACGACGGCACCGCGCCGCTCAGACAAAACGGCAGCGCGCCGAACACCGAAAGAAGCACCCACGAAAGACCGACCGTTACAAAGCCCTCGCGGGCGTAATACTCCCGCCGCCGGGCCTTTATGTGCCGCAGCAGCGCCGCGAACACGAGGATTGCCGCCACAGTGACGGCAAAGCCGACAGCGGCGCTGTGCTCGTGCCGTGCGAGCGCGATTGCGAGCGGCGGTATCATAAATGCCGCTTCCACTCCCAGCGTCAGGCCGAGAATGCGGCAGATCATGGCAATGTTCATATCCGATCACCCACGCTCGGCAAAAATCTGCCGCAGCTCCGCGATGTGCCGCTCGCGCGGCGCGACCACGATGACGGTATCGCCCGCCTGTAAGCTGTCGCCGCCGCCGGGGAAGATCACCTTTGCCCCGCGCGAAATGCATGCGAGCAATATTCCCGGCTGAAGCGTGACAGAGGCAAGGCTCTCGCCGAGGTGCGGCACGTCCGCCGTGACGAGAAACTCAAGCGCCTCGACACGTCCGCCGAGCAGACTGTATACGGAAAGAACGCTCTCGGCGTCCGTGCTCTCCATGGCACGGACATAGCGCGTGATCTCCTGCACGCAGATGTCTTTCGGACTGACGGCGCTGCGGATGCCGCAGTTCTGGCACACGGCGGCGTATTCCGTCCGGTTCACCCTGGGGATCGCCTGCGGTACGCCCTGCATCCGGGCGTACATACAGATGAACACATTTTCTTCGTCGAGGTTCGTGAGCGCGACAACGGCGTCCATCTGGGAGATGTTCTCACTGAAGAGGAAATCCTGCCGTGTGCCGTCGGCACAGAGGACAGAAACATCCGGCAAATGCTCCGCGAGAGCGCGGCAGCGCTCGGCGTTCTGCTCGATGAGCTTCACGCGCACGCCCGCTTCGCGCAGCAGCTCCGCGAGCGCTTCGCCCAGCCGTCCGCCGCCGACGATCATCACATTCTTCGCGTGTTTTTTCCGCAGCCCCAGCTCGTCCACGGTGCGCGAAAGGGTCGCCGCCGGCGCGGTCAGATATACCTCGTCCCCGGCGCGGATCTCAAACGAACCGTCCGGGATGAACGTCTCCTCCCCGCGGCGGACGGCGCACACGAGCACGCGGTGGCGCAGGACACGCGGCAGCTCCATGAGCTTTTTCCCGCAGAGCTTATTATCCGCATCGACCTCCATCGCCACGATCTCGGCACGGGATTTGGCAAACGATTCCCGCCGGAGAAAAGCGGGCAGCTGCAGCTGGCGGAAGATCTCGCGTGCGGCATAAAGATCCGGCGTGACCGCCATGGAAAGGCCCAGTTCCTCCCGCAGGAGCTGCACGCCGTCGAGGTAGTTGCGGCTGCGGATGCGGGCGATCGTGTTTGCGCAGCCGAGCTTGCGCGCCAGCATGCAGGCAAGGATGTTCGCCTCGTCGTTCGGCGAGGCGGCGATCAGAAGATCGCTCTCCGGCACAAGCGCGGCGCGCTGCACGTCGAGTGCGGCGCCGTTACCTACCACGGTCATGCCGTCGAGCGCGAGAGAAAGCCGGTCGCACACAGCGCGGCTGCTGTCGATGATCGTTACATCGTGTCCCTCGGCGGATACCTCGCGGGCAATGGCAAAGCCTACCTTACCTCCGCCGACAATCACAATTTTCATAAAAGCTCCTTCTTTTCCAAAAAGCGCTTCAGGGGATTATATGGTAAGTGCAGTATAGCATTTGGCAGAGCCGATAGCAACCGCTTCCCGTCCGGCTTAACGGTGATTTTACGTTTTACAGAAGTTTTTGGGAAAAATTTAATTTTCTTCTTGACAGAATGCTATAACGTTTGCTACAATGACAAAGCCGCGAAAAACGGGAGCATAGCTCAGCTGGTTAGAGCACATGCCTTACAAGCATGGGGTCACAGGTTCGAGTCCTGTTGTTCCCACCATATCCCGTCTTTCAAAGCAAAAGCCATTTGCCTCGGTAGCTCAGTAGGTAGAGCAGCGGACTGAAAATCCGCGTGTCGCCAGTTCAATTCTGGCCTGAGGCACCATTTGCGGGCATAGCTCATTTGGCAGAGCGCCACCTTGCCAAGGTGGAGGTAGCGAGTTCGAATCTCGTTGCCCGCTCCATTTTTTTGGCGCCATAGCCAAGTGGTAAGGCATGGGACTGCAAATCCTTGACCCCCGGTTCAAATCCGGGTGGCGCCTCCAGAAAAAGAGACACGCGAGCGCGTGTCTCTTTTTTCGTGTCTCTTTTTCGGAGACGCCGATGGCGAAGATCGAAAACCGAGAGCGGAAGCCCAGACGTCGCGGACTGCATGTTGCTCGCGGCGATTTTTCATGCTCCGCATCCCAAAATCATTGTGCATTCATCTGCTGCACCTCCTTTCCAAACCGAGCCTGCTCCGTTGGGCTTCGATCAGCTGATTGCCGGTGTCAGCCCGGATACTGCACGGCCGCCTGCATGAAAAACTGCGCACCCGACGGTGCGCAGTTTTTAAATGTGCGGATCAGCTCAGCACTTCTGGTGCTTTTGCAGCAGCATGGGCACGCACTCGGCACCCGCAGCGCCGCCGAGGATGAGCACCGCGCCGAGCGCGTGCAGCGGCTGCACTATTCGCAGTCGGGTGTCAGCCGCATGATCGCGGATCTGGAGCAGGAGTGGGGCGTGACGCTGCTTGAGTGCGGCAAGGCGGGCGTGGTGCTCACGGGCGACGGCGCGAGGCTTTTGCCGCACGCGCGGGCGCTGTGCGCGGAGTATGCGCGCCTTTCGGCGGAGGTGGGCGCGCTGCCCGGCCGGGCGCATATTTCGGCCGCGACGCGCCAGTTCCTGCGCTATCTGGACCGGCGGAATGCGCTGGAAGTCCCCGCCGGCTGCACGGGATTTGACAATCAGGCGCGATTTGTGTATAATCACTACAAAATCTCTGATTTTTTGTGAAATCTGTCCTCCGGCTTCCGGAGACAGGGAGGAAAGCAACGTGACATACACTGTGGACGACACGATGAAGAAGCTGCTCGGCGCGCCGGAGGCGGTCGCGGTCCTCGAGCGGTTCTTCCCCAAGATCCTGAAGAATCCGGCCCTGCAGATGACCGCCGCCATGACGCTGCGCCAGGTGGCCGGGTTTGCCCAGTCGGGCCTGACGGCCGACTCGCTCGCGGAGATCGACGCGCAGCTGCGCGCGCTCCCGTCGTCCGATGCCTGAGCCATTTCCACGCGCCCCCGGTATCTTGCCGGGGGCCGTCTGCTGGATACCATTCTGAAAAGGACTGAGGTCATTCTATGGACAACACGTTACCGCCGCTCAAGCGCATTGCCGCCATCCACGATCTGTCCGGGCTCGGCAAGTGCTCGCTGACCGTGGCGCTGCCGGTCATCTCTGCCACGGGCGTGGAGTGCGCCTGCATTCCGACGGCCGTGCTCAGCACGCACACGGGCGAGTTCACCGGCTGGACGTTCCGCGATCTGTCGGATGATATGCTGTCCATCGCACACCACTGGCAGCGCATCGGCGTGCGCATCGACGGCGTGTATTCCGGCTACCTTGCTTCGCCGGAGCAGGCGCAGCTGCTCGCGCAGACGCTTGACTGCATCGCCGCGCCGGATACCCTCGTCGTGATCGACCCGGTCATGGCCGACAACGGCAGCTATTATTCCAAGATCGACGACCGGATGTGTGCAGCCTTCCGCCGCCTGCTCTCGCGCGCGGACGTCATCACGCCGAACGTTACGGAGGCAGCGCTGCTGGCTGGTCTGCCGTACGAGCCCGGCACGCACAGCGACGCCTATCTCGCGCAGCTGTTTCAGGCGCTCGGCGCGCTCGGCGCCGGCATCGTGACGGTCACGGGCGTGCGCCCGCAGCCGGACGTGATCGGCAATGTCGCCTGCGACTGCCGCACGGGGGAGATGCACGTGAGCATGCGTCCGGCGCATCCCGGCGTGTTTTACGGCACGGGCGATGTGTTCGCCTCCGCCCTCGCCGCGCTGCTCGTGCGCGGCGCTCCGCTGAGCGCCGCCCTCGAAACGGCCACCGCGCTCACGGACGAGAGCATCTGCCGCTCGCTCTGGCGCGACACGCCGCGCCGCTTCGGCGTGGACTTTGAGGGCGCGCTGCCGGCGTATATCCGCCGCGTGGAAAAGATATTTGAAGCATGAAAAAGTTACAAAATTCGACCCGACGGGATCCAATCTTGATTCCGACGGGTCGATTTTTGTTACCGTTTTTCGACGCTGTTTTGCAGGAATATGTCACCGTGTGGTACACGCGGCGAGAAAAAGACGCGCGGTTGATTTCCTGACGAAGCGTCTGATTTTTTGCAGAACCGGCGCGAAAATGCTTGCATTTCCTTGAAGTTGTGGAAAAAAGTTAAGGAAAATTGCGGGAAAAATCGTTTTCGCGGTTGACATCGTGTTTTGGATATCGTATGATACAAAAGAATCCGTAATTGTTTATGTTAACTTTGCGCCGTTACACGCAAAAATGACGAGGAAACACATTTTGTTACTGTTTTTTAACTTTTTGTGTAACCGGTTTTGATCGGGCGCGCAGAGGAATCCCGGGCGGGAGAGCCGTCCGATGAGGGGCTGGGGTATGAAGAAGTCGTTTATGGAGCGTCTGGCGGCGTTCATTGTGGACAAACGGCGGCTGTTTGTGGTGCTGTTTGCCGTGGCGTGCGTGCTGTCGATCTTCTCGGCGAGCAAGACGGACGTCAACAATGAGCTGACCGATTATCTGCCGGACTCCACGCAGACGCGCCAGGGGCTGGAGATCATGAACCGTGAGTTCATTACTTACGGGGATGCGAAGGTCATGGTGTCCAACGTGACGCTCGCGCAGGCGGAGGAGCTTGCCGAGATGCTGCGCGGTGTGGACGGCGTCAAGGACGTGGAATTTGAAAAGGACACACACCATTATAATAGTGCCTCGGCGCTCTTTGAGGTCACGTTTGACGGCGAGAAGCTCGATGAGATCAGCATTCAGGGCGTGAAGAACGTCCGCGCGGCGCTCAGCGGCTATGATACCTATATCACAACCGAGATCGGCAACCCGACCGGCGAGATCCTCGAGCATGAGATGCGCATCGTGCTCATCATCCTCATGTGCTCGATCTTCGTGGTGCTCCTGCTCACGAGCCGTACTTACGCGGAGGTCCCGGTGCTCATCATCACCTTTGGCGTGGCCGTCTGGGTCAACAAGGGCACGAACTACTGGTTCCATGAGGTCTCGTTTATCACCAACTCCATCGCGGCGGTACTGCAGCTCGGTCTCGGCATCGACTACGCGATCATCATGTGCCACCATTACACGGAGGAGCGCGAGCTTTTCGCGCCCCGTGAGGCGACCATCCGTGCGCTGACGCTGGCCATTCCGGAGATCTCGGCCTCGAGCCTGACGACGATCTCGGGCCTGCTTGCGCTCTCGTTCATGAAGATCAAGATCGGCGAGGACATGAGCCTTGTGCTCATCAAGTCGATCCTGTTTCTGATGCTGACGGTGTTTTTCCTGATGCCGGCGCTCATCATGTACATGAGCCCGTGGATCGACAAGACGCACCACCGCAAGTTCCTGCCGCGCATCGACGCGCTCGGCCGCTTTGCCATCCGCAGCCGTTATGTCGTGCCGCCGATCTTTCTGGTCATCATTGTTGCGGGCTTCCTGCTGAGCAGCAAGTGCCCGTACGTGTTCGGCTACAGCACGCTCGACACCATCAAGCAAAACGACTATAAGATCGCCGAGAAGAAGATCAACGCCACCTTCGGCGAGACGAACCAGGTCGTGCTCATCTTCCCGTTCACGGACTTTGAGAGCGAGGCGAGCCTGCTCGACGATCTCAACGAGCTCAAGGGTGTCGATCACATTCAGGCGCTCGCGGGCGAGGAGGCCAAGGACGGCTACATGGTCACCGATTCGCTCACGCCGCGCAAGTTCGCCGAGCTCACGGATATCGACATCGGCGTGTCGCGCGCGCTCTACACGGCCTACTGCACGGCAAACGATGATTATACGAAGGCCCTCGGCCAGCTCGTGGATCTGAGCAATATTGACAACTGCTCCGTGCCGCTCATCAACATGTTCAAGTTCCTGTATGAACAGCGCGACATCTACCGCTCGAAGATCGATGCTGAGACCATGAACGACCTCGAGGAGATGTATGACCGCCTCATCGACGGCGAAAAGCAGCTGCATTCCGAGCATTACTCGCGCATGATCCTCTATCTCAACCTCCCGGTCGAGAGCGAGGAGACCTACGATTACCTGACGGTCATCAAGGGCGCCGTCGGCAAATACTACGACGAGTCCTATTTCGTCGGCGAGACGGCCAAGGACAAGGACTTTTCCGACGCCTTCAGCACGGACAACACGCTCATCAGCATCCTCACGGTCGTGTTCGTCATCCTCGTGCTGCTGGTGACGTTCAAGTCGGTCGCACTGCCGCTGCTGCTCATTCTCGTGATCCAGGGCAGTGTGTGGATCAACTTCTCGTTCCCGGCGCTCCTGCACAACAACCTGTATTTCCTGGCGTATCTGATCGTCAGCGCCATCATGATGGGCGCCAACATTGACTACGCCATTGTCATCTCGAGCCGCTACCTCCGGCTCAAAGAGGAGATGCCCTATAAGGAAGCCATGATCGAGGCGCTCAACCAGGCATTCCCCACGGTCGTGACCTCCGGCACGATCCTCGCCGCAGCCGGCATGTCCATCGGCTTTTTGTCCTCGGAGAACACGGTCGCGTCCATCGGCATCTGCCTGGGCCGCGGCACGCTGATCTCGATGGTGCTGGTCATGTGCGTCCTGCCGCAGATCCTGCTGCTGGGCGATTCTCTGGTTGAAAAAACATCCTTTACGATTGGCCACCACGCCGCGCCGCAGCATCTGCAGGGGGCCATGCGTGTCAATGGACACGTGCGCGGCTATATCAACGGTTACGTCGATGCGGAGATCCACGGCCGCGTGAACGGCACGGTTAGCGCTTCGATCGATATCGGAAATGTGCAGATGGAGGAGGCTCCGGCGCAGACTGTGCCGGCGGCGGATCTGCACGGTGAGGAGGGTTCCGATGAAAAAACATAATGTGCGCCGTCTGCTTGCGCTGGTGCTCGTGGCGGCCCTGTGCCTGCTCTGCGGCGCGGCTGCCCAGCCGAACGCCACGGAGATCCACATCTACTCTGCGGACGATCTTGTGCAGCTGAGCAAAAGCTGCAAGCTCGATACATACTCGCAGGGCAAGACGGTCTATCTGGACAATGATGTGGACCTGAGTGGGTCAGACTTTGTGCCGATCCCGACCTTCGGCGGCATGTTCGAGGGGCAGGGCCACACGGTCAGCGGGCTGGAGCTCTCGGGCGATGCGTCCCATATGGGCCTGTTTCGCTATGTGCAGGCGGTCGGTACGGTCCGTGATCTGAAGATCACCGGCAACATCGACGCTGCCGGTACCCTCAACGAGATCGGCGCTGTCGTCGGCACGAACTACGGCACGATCTCCGGCTGCTCGTTCAACGGCACGATCTCCGGCGAGAACAACGTCGGCGGCATCGCGGGCACGAACGAAAGCAGCGGCATGATTTATAACTGCAAGACCGAAGGCTTTGTCGAGGGCGACCATTACGTCGGCGGCATCGTCGGGCAGAACATCGGCACGATCTCCTACTGCTCGAACACCACGGGCGTGAACATCAACGCCAGCGAGGCCGTTGACAGCGCGGAGGATCTCGACTCTCTGACGCTCCCGACCGCCTCCGACGACGAGGACGACGATGCGCCGAAGAAGGCCAACACGTCCACGGACGTCGGCGGCATCTGCGGCTTCTCGTCCGGCGTCATCATCGGCTGCACGAACTGGGGCGGCGTCGGCTTTGAGCACGTCGGTTACAACATCGGCGGCATCGTCGGCCGCCAGAGCGGCCTGGTCTCCGGCTGCACGAACTGGGGCACGGCCTCCGGCCGCAAGGACGTCGGCGGCATCTGCGGCCAGATGGAGCCGTTCATCACGCTCGATGTGGAGTCCGGTTCGATCGGTGCGATGGCCAAGGAGCTCAATACGCTCCATGATCTGATGGATACCCTGCTCAACCACACGGGCGCTGCAACGTCGTCCCTGGCCGCCACGGTCGGCGTGCTCAGCGACAGCGCGGCCCGCGCCACGGAGAGCGCGCGCTATGTGGCCGAGCGCACCACGGACTACGTGGACAACACGGTCTCGACCGTCAACGAAGTGTTCATCCGCATCAACACGGCG
>OGYE01002686.1_pt1 | contig 10688 bp, 8 predicted proteins | sample 1576471 | NCBI WGS metagenome assembly OGYE01 (sample SAMEA3541532, study PRJEB24748) | human gut metagenome | biome: human gut; feature: human-associated habitat; material: faeces | place: China | collected 2012
ACCAGGTTTCGCCGCCGGCCTGCCGGGTGGAGAGGGTTTCGCCGCTCTGGAACTCCTGCCAGCCGTTCACCGGAAGGGTTTCGCTCCGGGTCCAGACAAACTTCTGCACGGTGGCGTTCTGTACACTGACAGCGGCGCCCTACAAGTCATGCGAAAACACAGCAGTGGAAGGGAAAGTCGAACCACATGGATTACGCCGAAGCAAAGAAACTTGTCAAGGCCCGGCTGAGCGAAAAGCGCTGGACCCACACGAAAAATGTAAAAAAAATGGCAGTAAAGCTCGCCAAGCGGTGGGGCGCTGACCCGGAAAAGGCTGCTATGGCGGCAATTCTTCACGATTCCGCCAAGGAACTGCCCAAATCGGAGTTGTTGCAGATTTTTGCCGATAATGCTATAATAGCAGAAAATGCCCCCGCACGCCCTTCGCCGGTGTGGCATGGCATTGCCGCCGCCATTCTGGCCCAGACGCAATGGGGTGTTTCTGACCCGGAGATTTTGTCCGCCATCCGCTGCCACACCACCGGCAGGCCGGATATGTCCAAGCTCGATAAAATCATCTATCTGGCCGATATGACCAGCGCCGAGCGCGACTGGCCCGGCGTGGAGGAGCTGCGCGCTCTGCAGATGGAAAATCTGGACCGGGCCCTGTGCGACGCACTGAAGCGCAGCATAGATTTCGTGGAAGAAAAGGGTGGCACGCTGGACCCTGAAAGCGTGGCCGCCTATGAGTACGCAAAAGCACATCTGGAATAAAACCACTCCATACAGCAGGGAGGAACAAAAATGAGCGAACCGCGTAAGCTGTACACCGGCAGTGCAACCGGTGGGCAGGATCAGCAGCAGTATGAGGCAGCCCGCCGCCGTGCCCAGCAGCTGGCCGAACAGAACGCCCGCCGCCGCACGGTGCAGCAGCCCATGCGCACGGCACAGGGAAGGCATATCAGCCAGCGCCCGGCCGTGCCCCCACAGCCCGCCCCGGAGCCGGTGCAGGAGGCCCCCGCGCAACCGCAGGCCCCCGCGCAGGAAGCCCCGCGTGAGCTGACCTACGCCCAGCGGCAGGCTATGGCCTACCGCGCCGCAACCGAGCGCAAATACGGCGATACCTTGCAGTTTCAGGTGCAGCGCCCCCGCCGCACTGTGAACCGCCCGCCGGAGCAGGCCCAGCGGGCTGCCAACCGCCTGTATGACCAGCCGCAGCGGAGCGCAGCACAGCCGCAGGCCGCACCGCGCTCCCGCGCCCAGGTGCAGCAGATGAATCTGAACACCGCCAAGGGCAGCAAGCCGATGTATGATGTGGAGGCCGCAGGTGGCATCCGTCTGGAGAACGAAGCGCCGAAGCCCCGCAAGCGCCGCGCTGACCCCGAAGCCCCCAAGACCGCCGCAGGCGGCGGACGCAAGCCCCCGCGTGATGGTGACAAGCCCCCGCGCAAGGGTAAGGGCAGCGGCAAAAAGGGCGGCAAGGACGGCGGCGGTAAGAACGGCAAGGGTGCCAAAAAGAAGAAAAAAATCCGCTGGTGGCAGATTCTGCTCATCACGCTGCTGGTCATCGCGCTGATTTTCGGCGGTGCGTTCGCCCTGATTATGGGTGCCATTACCCCGGCGGGCGGCAACATCAAGCTGAACCAGCTGATTAACACGCCCAAGGAATTCCAGGGCAAGGAGCTGAACTTCCTGATGGTCGGCATCGACCGCTCGTCCCAGAAGGAGGGCGACGACCTCAATGATGCAGGCGTCGATGACGGCAACACCGATATGATCCTCTACGTCCATTTCAACAACGAGACGGGCGAGATGAAGATGCTGCAGATCCCCCGCGACACGATGGTCACGACCGACCGCAGCGTGTCGGGCAACTACCGCATCAACAACATCGCCAAGACCCAGGCCGCCGACAGCAACAGCATGAACATGGCCGCCCTGTGCACGCAGGTTTCGAATATGTACCAGCTGCCGATCGATGGCTATATGACCATCCGCCTGGAAATGCTTGTGCAGCTGGTCGACACCTTCGGCGTATTTACTATGACCGAAAGAAAGAAAAATATATACTTAAAAAATGGATATGCAAAAAAATATGAATAATTACTTGCAAATGAAAACAATGTATGTTAAAATAAATATAGCATATAATAATGTAAAGAAAGTTTCTGAGGGCGGAACAGGCAGCCGCCACCCGTAGTTAGGAGATGTAGGAAGGTCAACCTACCTAAACTTTCTTGACGGGGTAGGATTAATCCTACCTTTTTTTATATTTAAAATTCGCTATAGCGAAAAGTAATATAATGAATTTATTTTTTGATATTAAAAATTAATAAAAATGCAATTTTATAAGTGAATCTTTTTTTGAGAGAACAATAAAATGCCTGAAAAATTGCCAAATTAAATTGACTTTTGGCCGATTTAAGTATATACTTTAAGCGTAAATACTAAAGAAACAGAGGATGAACTAATCAGATTTATAACTTACGAAAGGAAAGCTAATAAATATGAAAAAAACAACAATATCAAGCATAATAATAGCAATATCAATGATAGTATTCACGACTAAGGTACAGGCAGCTACAGGAAAAGTAACAACAGAAACTTTGAATTTAAGAAGCAAGGCTTCAACTGATTCGTCAGTGGTAAAGTTACTTAACATGGACGATGATTTGGAAATCATGTCAGAAGAAGGAAATTGGTATAAAGTTAAGGTTGGAGAAAATGAAGGTTATGTTAGTAAAGACTATGTAAAAGTTGATAAAACATCAACAGAATCAAACGATACGACACCAACCGATAATAACAAAAATAATTCTGGTGCAAATTCAACAGAAAGTAAAAACAATGGAACGACTTCAAGCCAAACCACATCAAATACTGTAACACCAAATTCTACTTTAAAACTTGAAAAAGATGTTACAATAAAAATATTACCATTAATAAATGCGAATAATCTTGGAACGGCAAAAGCTGGTGATGAAGTTACTGTTATTACAACAGTAAATAACTGGATATTTATAGAAACAAGCGAAATTGCTGGCTGGATAGTAAAAGATTCAAGTGTGGGACAAGTTAAGAGTTCAGAAGATAAAAATACTGGCTCAAGTACAGATAATAACACCACAGATACTAGCAATAATGATGACAAGGGTGAGGAACAAACTGATGCCAAAACTAATACGGATAATAATGATGATGCAACTTCATCAGATACAAATTATACTAAAACAACCAAATACATTAATGCTTCGTCAGTATATGTTAGAAAAGAACCTTCAACAAGTGCTGGAATTGTAACAACTTTAATTAGAAACACTGATGTTACAGTTGTTGGAGAATCAGGAGATTGGTACAAGGTTACATATAAAGATTACAGTGGATATATTTATAAAGAACTATTGTCAGATAAAAAAACAGAAGAAACAAATAGAAGTAGCGCTAATAGAGAAAGCGCTACAACTGTTTCAAGTGTAACTACTGAAACTACAACAGAAGAAACTTCAAAGGGACAAGAGATTGTAGAATATGCAAAACAATATTTAGGATGTCCATATGTTTATGGAGGTTCTGGGGATAAATCTTTTGACTGTTCTGGATTTACAATGTATGTATACAAGAAATTTGGATATACATTAAGCCATTCTGCAATAGCTCAATCTAAAGTTGGAACATATGTTGCAAAAGAAGATTTACAAGCTGGGGACTTGGTATTCTTCTTAGATTATGAGACAATGGATGGCATAGGTCATTGTGGAATATATATTGGAAATGGCGAATTTATACACGCGTCTTCTGGAAGTGGATATTGTGTAAAAATATCAAACTTATTAACAGGAAGCTATAACACGAGATATGCTACAGCTAGAAGGTTAATATAAAGTTTGTATTCTAAAAACATGACAAAATGATATGAAAAATTAATATAGAATTTTATAAATAATATAGGGCAATTTAAAAGGAGAATGTTAGTGAAAAGACCACTTTTAATTGTTACTATATCATACATATTAGGAATAATTATAGGGGTATACTTTAAGCAAAGTATACTCTTAATTTTGCTTGCAGGAATTATTGGGATTGTATTTTGGAAAATAATAAAAAAGAAAAAAATTGTAATTATTGCAATATGTATTGTACCATGTTTATTGTCTTGCCAGCAGACCAATAATTTAAATAATAAATACAATAAAATGTATAAATTAGCTGATGAAAACATTGCAATAACGGGAACTGTGTGCAGTCAAATAAAGGAGACTGATTATAAGTATTCTGTTAATATTAAAATAGAAAATAAATTAAAATTAACAGTATATATAGATAAAAAAGAAAATGTTTCAAAATTAGAATACGGCAATAAAATAGCTGTTACAGGAACGTATAAGAAGCCAACAGAGAAAAGGAATTATAAAGGATATGATTATATGAAATATTTAAAGACTAAAAAGATATGTGGTTCATTAATGGTAGATGGTGAAGTAAATCTGATTAAAACAAAAAACATCAATCCAATATTTGCAGTAATAAATAAGCTATCACTAACTTTTAAACAAAATTTAAAGAAGTTGTTACCAAAGCAAGAAGCTGAACTCGAACAGGGAATTTTATTAGGAGACACATCTGATATAGAAAGTGATATAAAAGAAGACTTTAGAAAATGTAACTTATCGCACATGTTAGCAGTATCTGGAGCTCATTTGTCGTATTTGGTGTTAGGAATAAACACTGTTTTAAGCCAAAAGATATTTCGGAATACGAAAAAGAAAAATTTTATCTATAATATTTATCTTAATTTTTATGGTTATTGTTAACATGAGCCCATCGGTTGTAAGAGCTGGAATATCAACTATTATAGCAATGTTTGCAACTTTAATTTATAGAAAACAAGATACATATACAACAATTTCAATAGCATTGCTATTAACATTATTAAATAATCCATTTGCGATTTTTGATGTTGGATTACAGTTGTCATATCTTGCAACTTTAAGCATAATAATTTTTTATTCTAAATTCACACAAAAACAGTTTAATAACAAAGTAAAAAAGTATTTATATGAGAGTGCAATGCTTACTTTTAGTGCCAATATTTTAATTCTTCCAATTTCAATTTATGAATTTAATACAATTCCAATAAACTCAGTAATATCAAATTTGTTAGCTGGTCCATTGCTTGGAATATGCATAATATTAGGTATGTTTATGGTAATTATTTCAACAGTTTGTTTTCCTGTGTCAAAATTAATAGCATTTCCATTGCAAATTATTTTAAAAATTCTAATAAAGACAATAGAATTAATTTCTAAAATTCCATTTGGAAATTATACTGTAAAAACTCCATGGCTTATAGTAGTGTTTTTAACCTATGCAATAATTGCCACATTAATACATAACAAAAAGAGAATTACTAAAATCTTAACAATAATTACATTAATAATATTTATTGTTATGCAGGTTTGCACTTTTATAAATATTGATGAAAAACTAAAAATCTATTTTATAGACGTAGGACAAGGAGACAGCATGCTTGTAAAAACTGTAAGAGGAAAGAATATTTTAATTGATGGCGGTGGAAGCAAGAATCCAGATTATGATATAGGAGAAAAAATTTTAGTTCCATATTTATTAGACAGAAGAATAAAAACATTGGATTATGTGATTATATCGCATTTTGACGAAGATCATGTTGGTGGAGTATTGACTGTTATGCAAGAGCTGAAAGTAAAAAAAGCAATAATTGCAAGACAATTTGAAAACTCTAATAATTATAAAAAATTTATTAAATTAGCACATGAAAAGAAAATTAAAGTTATTGTTGTAGAAGCTGGAGATGTGATAAATATAGAAAAAGAGATAAGGTTAAGAGTTTTATGGCCAGACTCAAAGAATAAAATTAATGAAAATGTTTTAAACAATAATTCGCTTGTTTGCAAACTAGAATACAAAAATTTTTCAATAATGCTGACTGGAGACATAGAAGAAATTGCAGAAAAAGCAATACTTGCAAAATATAAAAGGAATGTAAAAATATTAAAATCAAATATTTTAAAAGTAGCACATCATGGTTCTAAAAGTTCATCAACAGAAGATTTTATTAAAGCTGTAATGCCAGAGATTGCACTAATTGGAGTTGGAAAAGACAATAGCTTTGGGCATCCATCTGATGGAACAATAGAAAGACTTAACAAAATAAAATGCAAAATATTAAGAACAGATGAAAATGGAGAAATTGAATTGTTTGTGAACAAATTCCAATTTATTGACTATTTGACTATTTTATAGTATTATATACTTGTTGAATAGTAAATTAAAGATAGGAGTTTTAATATATGTTATGTTCAATGTGTAAGAAAAACACAGCAGTAATATTTATAAATAAACAAGGCGCAGATGGAAAAGCTGAAGTTGAAGGTTTATGTTATGAATGTGCTAAAAAGAAGGGAATAAATCCAATAGATACAATGGCAAAACAAGCTAATCTATCGGATAAAGATATACAAGATTTATCTAATAAATTAGATACAATGTTTAAGAATCTATCAGACAACATGGCTGATATAGATGAAGATGAACTTTCAGAAATGATTAATGGAGAAAGTGAAATAGAGGGTGCTCAAGGAGTTCCTCTTGGCTCGATTTTTTCTGGATTGTTTGGAATAAAACAAAATGGAGATGAGTTATCAAATTATTCGTCTGGTGGAACTCAAAAGGTTAAGGAGAAAACTAAGCCAAATAAAAAGAGAAAAGCATTAGACACTTATGGAACCAATTTAACAGTTAAAGCTAAGAATAATCAAATTGATAGAGTTATTGGAAGAGATAAAGAAATTGAAAGAATGATACAAATTTTAAATAGACGTTCTAAAAATAACCCATGTTTAATTGGTGAGCCAGGTGTTGGAAAAACAGCTATTGCTCAAGGCTTAGCTCTTAGAATTGCAAGCGGAAGTGTACCAGCGAAACTTTTAAACAAAGAAGTTTATCTATTAGACATGACAGCCGTAATTGCTGGAACACAGTTTAGAGGCCAATTTGAGGCTAGAATGAAGGCTATAATAGATGAATGTAGAAACGATGGAAATATTATTTTAGTAATTGATGAAATTCATAACATTATAGGAGCCGGAGATGCAGAGCATTCAATGAATGCTGCAAATATTCTGAAACCATCACTTGCAAATGGTGAACTACAAATGATTGGAACAACCACGTTAAAAGAGTACAGAAAATATATTGAAAAAGATACTGCTTTGGAGAGAAGATTCCAACCAATAATTGTAGAAGAGCCATCTGTTGAAGATGCAATTTCAATATTGCAAGGAATTAAACAATATTATGAAGATTATCATCATGTAAAAATTTCGAATGATATAATTAGACAGATTGTAAATATGTCTGAAAAATATATTCATGATAGATTTTTACCAGACAAGGCAATCGATATATTAGATGAAGCGTGCTCAAAGATAAATTTAAATGATAAAGATTTATATGACTTAGAAGTGTTGAATAATCAATTAAAAGAGGTTCAAGCTAAAAAGGAAGAAGCTGCACAAGCCGATTCTACAGAAGATTACCAAAAAGCAGCAGAACTTAAAACACAAGAGTGCGCATTACTAGAGCAAATTGATAATTTGAAAAAGAGAATGCAACCTAAAGATTTGACAACGCAAGACATTGCAAACGTAATAGAAAGCTGGACGAAGATTCCAGTAAACAAAATTACAGAAGAAGAAACAAAGAAATTGTTGAATCTAGAAGATAATCTGCATAAGAGAATAATAGGACAAAACGAGGCTGTTGAAGCAGTTTCAAGAGCAATAAGAAGAAATAGAGTAGGCTTAAAGAGCACAAAAAGACCACCATCATTCATATTTGTTGGACCAACTGGTGTTGGAAAAACTGAACTTGCAAAAGCATTAGCATATGAGATGTTTGGAAGTGAAAAATCTATAATTCGTTTCGATATGTCTGAATACATGGAAAGCAACTCAACAGCCAAATTAATTGGTGCACCTCCAGGATATGTTGGATATGATGATGCAGGACAACTAACTGAAAGAGTAAAGAGAAATCCTTATTCAATAATATTGTTAGACGAAATTGAAAAGGCGCATAATGATGTATTTAATATATTATTGCAAGTGCTAGATGATGGTAGATTGACTGATGCACAAGGAAACACAGTAAGTTTCGAGAATACAATAATAATAATGACATCAAATGCAGGTTCAAACTTAAATACAAATTCAATTGGATTTGGAGGAACATCAGAAGCTTCAAAAAACAGAATGCTTGGCGCATTAAAAGATTTATTCAGACCAGAATTTTTGAATAGAGTAGATGAAATTGTAGCCTTCGATTCATTAACAAACGAGCAACTTTTACAAATAGTAGATTTGATGGTATCTGATACTCAAAAAGTGTTAAATGACAGAAACATAGGATTAATACTTACAGATGAGGCTAAAAAATATGTATTAACAAAAGGAACAGATTTAAAATATGGTGCAAGACCTTTAAGACGTGCAATACAAAGATACGTTGAAGACGAACTATCTGATATGATATTAAAATCTGAACTAACAAATGGTAAAAAAGTATTGGTTGAATATGATAAGGAGCAAGACAAATTAGTATTCAACATACAATAATCTAAAAATAAGAAGGCGGAGGTAAAAAAGGTGTTTAAACATGTACCAAATATTCTAACAATGTGTAGATTTGTATTAATACCATTTATATTCGGATCAATAGTAAATAATCAGTATGTAGCAGCATTCGTATTCTTAACACTTTCCGGAATTACCGATATACTAGATGGTTTTATAGCAAGAAAATTTAATTTAATAACTAACTTTGGAAAATTGATAGACCCACTAGCAGATAAGGCAACACAAATTTCAACACTTATAGCATTGCTATTTGCAGGAATAATCCCAGATTGGATATTAATAGTGGTATTTATTAAAGAAACAATAATGATAGCAGGGGCATCTTTCTTATATGGGAAAAAACTTGTAGTATCAAGCAGATGGTATGGAAAGCTTGCAACAGTAATGTTTTATGTCGCAATAGTAGCTTCATTAATTACAAATAACTTTAATTTAGCATTCCACATAGACATCTACATATACTATGTAGCACTTGCGTTAACAATATTTGCTTTAATAATGTATTTCAAAGAATTCTATCAAAAAGGATATGTAAATAAAGAAGAATTGAGCACTGTAGATAAGAAAGTTATAGAAAAATAATAGTAAAAATCGTGTTTTAATAAATAGAACACGATTTTAAAATTTTGATAGATAAAAATAAACGAATGAAAGATGTTAATTTATAAGCTCTCAATATGTCGCTCTTGGTTGGAGCTCCTTCGGACTCCTCAAAGGGCGAGCTTCCAGTTTCGATTTATAAATTAACATCTTTCACTCATTATATAATTACTCAAAATTTTCTATATACGAATTTAAATTTTCTTTCCCATAAAGAATTACACCATTTTCTAGTTCTTTTCTATCATCATTCGATAAATATTTTATCGCAATTTCAGTAGTTTCATGTAATTCATAGGTCCCGTCTTCTTTTATTCTATAAATTTCAACAAATCCATCTGAGCTTGACTTTACAACGAAATGTTCACCACAATTTCCAGAAAAATCTTTATATAACTCCACATCAGTATTTGAAAAATTTTTAATTTCCCAATCACTATAAAGCTTTGAAAATTCATTTCTTGTAATATTAGCCATCTCTGCATTTACATTTTCTTTTTCTTTTAGAGTGTGCCCACATCCATCATAATGTTTAAGAAAAGTTAAAATCGCATTTGGAGAAAGTTTTACTTCATCATAACTTGTTGGAACGGTTGTATATGGAGATGTAGTTTGAAAATTTTCAATAGTTTCATTTGCAGAACCAATATTTTGAACGGATTTTAAATTATAAATTATAATAGCAAAAGTAGTTACAATGCTTGCAATTATAATAAGTATTAAAGCAATAATAAATTTTTTATTCATATTAAATTCCTTCCTTTTTCCTAGTATTTCCATAATTTACTTATGTATGCAGAAAAAAGAAAATTTAATAAATAATGCTTTTAAGACACTTTGGAAGAACGAGTGTAAGGTTTTATTTCATCAGTTAAACCAATCAAATAATCAATACTAGTATTATAAAAATCTGCTAAAACAATAAGAGAGCTAATAGGAATATTAACTTTTTCTAATTCGTATTTGCTATAATTTGTTTGTGAAATATTTAAAATTTTGGCAATTTCCTCTTGTTTTAAATCGTGATCTTCCCTTAAATCTTTAAGTCTTAACATTATAAAATTCATTCCTTTCATTAATTCAGAAAAAAACATATAGCAAAGAAAAATTTGAATTGTTAGTTCAATGTTCCAAAATTAATAATGCAATAAATAAGGAAAATTACTACTATCAATTTTTTATAGTTTTCTGAAAATTTGTTAATTACTATTTTATAATAGTTAATATTTGACTATTGACTTATAGTTATAATTTGACTATAATTTTATTAGTTAAATTATAACTAAAGAGGAGGGCACGAATGAGAAGAGAAAAAACGTTAATAATATAATTAATAAAAACATAGGAAGGGAAAAAGAAAAATGAATAAACTAAAAAACAAAAAAGGAATAACTCTTATTGCGTTAGTTGTTACAGTGGTAGTACTTATAATTT
>OGYE01002689.1_pt1 | contig 10684 bp, 3 predicted proteins | sample 1576471 | NCBI WGS metagenome assembly OGYE01 (sample SAMEA3541532, study PRJEB24748) | human gut metagenome | biome: human gut; feature: human-associated habitat; material: faeces | place: China | collected 2012
CGTGTCGCTGCAGCATGAAGCAGGATATATCTGTTCAATGCTGTTTATTATTCCGGGCTTTCCATTTATCACCAGTGGTATTGATCTCGCCAAGCTGGATATGCGTTCCGGTCTGGAACGTCTGGCATATGCCATCGTGATCATTGTGGTGGCAACCATTACCGCCTGGATCATGGCATTGCTGTTCCATTTAAAGCCAATGGACTTTCCGCCATTAAAGTTATCAGCCGGAACACTTTTATTATTCCGGCTGATCACAAGCTTTGGTGGTGTATTCGGTTTCTCTATTATGTTTAACAGCCCCCGGTCCATTGCTGCCGCCGCTGCTTTTATTGGCGCCATTGCAAATACACTTCGTCTGGAACTGGTAGATTTCGTGACAATCCCGCCTGCTGCCGCTGCTTTCATCGGGGCATTGACTGCCGGTATTTTAGCATCTCTGCTCAAAAATAAACTTGGCTATCCACGAATCTCCATCACAGTTCCCGCCATCGTGATCATGGTTCCCGGTCTGTATCTTTACAAGGCAGTTTATAATCTGGGCATTATGTCTCTGACCACCTCAGCTTCCTGGTTTGCATCTGCAATGCTGATCATTATGGCCCTGCCTCTTGGTTTGATATTCGCCCGCATTATCACGGATAAGTCATTCCGTTACTGCACCTGAATCAGATCCACGATCCCTTCAGGAGATATTCGTCTCTCTTAGCTCCTACGGAAATAAATTGGATTTCGTGATCCAGCAGCTTCTCCAGCAATGCAATATATGCCTTTGCATTGTCGGGAAGCTCTTCCCAGGTTCGGCACTTGGAAATACTCTGCTGCCACCCCGGTACGGTTTCCACTACCGGTTCATATTTTTCCAGATCACAGCCCGGATCAAATCTGCCAGTCACCTGATCTCCGTATCGATATCCGGTAATTACCGGAATTTCGGTAAACGCACTCAGCACATCCAGCTTTGTAAGCGCAATTTTATCTGCATTCTGACACTTTAAGCCGTAACAGCTGGCCGGTATATCCACAGGGCCTACCCGCCGTGGTCTTCCTGTGGCTGCACCATATTCTCCTCCCAGCCTTCTCAGCATATCCAGCCAGGATTGCGGCATTGCCGTTTCAGCCACAAAAGGCCCTGCTCCTACACATGTAGAATATGCTTTCAGCACGCCGACGATGTGATCGGGAACGTGTGCAGGAATCCCTGCCCCGATCGGAGCATATGCGGCGATTGTAGATGAGCTGGAAGTATACGGAAAGATGCCATAATCAATATCTCTCATCGCTCCAAGCTGTGCCTCCAGAATGACTTTTTTGCCTTTCTTCAATGATTCATCCAGAAATTCCCCGGTGTCGCAAATATAAGCCTTGAATTTTTCTGCCTGCTCTTCACACCATTTATAAAGCGCCGGAAACGACATGGGTTCCTGGTGATAGCAGCCTGCAAGCTCCATATTTTTGGCATCCAGCATCATTTTCAAACGTGCCTTCATATTGTCTTCGTCTAACCGGATGTTTTTATTATAATCAGGTATTCAGCCGCCTTTTTTCGTGACATGTTGGAGCGTGTAGTGGCGTTGTGGCGGGGCGTTGCTTTGCGGCATGTCGGCCACTGTCAGCTTACGCTCTGTAAGCTGTTGACAGCCAGCATGTTGCCTCCGCCTCTGCAAAAGGCCGCGTTTCGCGTCGCAAGAGATGGCCTTTTGACGTGCAAGACGTGGCCTTTTGCAGCGCGGATGACGGCCTTTTGATTGTAAAGGTGTTTCGTACTTGGTTTTGTGGCAATGTGCTTGAAATAATCAGGGCGCATCTTTGACTAAAGATGCGCCCCTTGTGCTGTCGGTAAGATGCAACGTTATGACAGCACAGTTGACCTTGTTTATGATAAGGAATGCATTCTTTCTTGCCCGGTTTGCTCTCGTGTCATTTCACGAAAACTTTCTTTACCGTGCCGTCCGGGTATTTCAGGATGTTCACTTGTCCCTTTGCAGGGGTGTCAACTTGCGTTCCGGAGAGGGTGAACACTTTCACGCCGGACATGTCGTCGGCAGTCGTCCACACTCCGTCAATTCCCGTTTCGATGTCGTGTTTCTCCTGTTCGGCTATGGCGTCTTCAAGCAGCTTTTCTATTGCGGCGATGATTTCCTCTGACGGAGCCATCACCTCTTCATATTCTGCTGGCAGGGATTCGTCGGCGTAAGCCTCGTCAACGCTCTTTTGCAGGTCGCCGAGCATGGTCTCGATTGCGGCCTTGGCTTCAGTCAGCGTTTCGCTGTCCTTTACGTCGGGGGCAACCTCGTCAATCTCAGCTACGGTCTCGGCATACATTTCGCGCAGTGCCTGTACGGAGTCGTTTGCCGTCGTGTAGCATGAGTCAAGTACGTAGGCGGCCTGTGCGTTTACGGCATCCTCAAGCAGTTTTTCGGTCGCGGCGATGATTTCCGCTGCTGGAGCCATCACCTCGTTGTAGTTGGAGGCGAGCGTGTAGTCGTCGTATGCATTGTCAACGGCAGTCTGGAGATTGTCCGTCATGGTCACAATCGCGGTTTTTGCCGTTGTCATTTCCTCGCTGTCCTTTACGTCGGGGGCAACCTCTGCGATCTTGGCTTCTGTCTCGGCGAGGTTGTCGCGCAGAGCCTGTATCGAGTCGTTTGCCGGGGTGTAGTGGGCGAGGAACGAGTTGGTCAGTTCAGTTCCCTTGACATCGCCTATCAGGTAAGTCCTTGCGTTGTATGCTGACACAATCACGTTGCTGAACTCGATGTCCGACTTCAGGGGCAACGTTTCATCGGCCTTGACGTTGAATGAGAACACAACGCCAGTCGCGCCGTTGAAAGCTTCTGCCGTGAGGCCTGATATGATGAGGCTGATTTTTCCGTCTTCACGAGTGTTTGACGTTATCGCCATGTTCTGCGGGATGCGCTCGCCACACTCCAATACCGCGCTGCCGTCCTCGCGCGTCTCGATGGAAACGCCTTTTGGCAGGGTTATGTCGGCCTGGAATCCGTACACGTCGATGAAGTTGTCCATGGCCACGCTGATTTTGCGGTATGTGCTGTCGGGCTTTATGGCCAGCGTGTCTTCGGTGGCATAGAGCTTGCCTACGTATGCCGCGGTGTTGACATCGAAGTCAGGCATCTCGTACAATGGCGTGTGCCCGTTCTCGTCTACGGGCTCGTAGCTGCTGCCGAAAATGCTTCTCACGCTGATTTTGTCGCCCATGGTGAAGTTGTAGTCGGCATATACGTCAAAGTATACCACCGCGCCGGTAGTGCCGTTCATGTTGTTGCGACCAGCCGGCGCGATGAACAGCCTGTAGATTTCAAGGCCAGCGTCAACGCCTTCGTAGGCGTTTTTGTCCGTGGTTCCCTCTTTGTATTCTGTTGTTGTGCCCACGTGTTGCATGTGTATCGTGTGGGTGTTGCGGCTTACGCGCTCTTCGTTGCGCTTCAGGCTGTTGTCAATGTAGTACACGCCCCTTGGCATGATGATGTCCATCTGCAAGGTTGACATGGGGTGTTTGGGGTTGTCAAGGTTCACGGCTACTGTCTTTGCCTCCTCCGGCTTGATGGTAAAGTCGGTTATCGACACTTTGTCTTGCGCCTTTGCTGCGCCTGATAACAGCAGCATGGCGGCCGCCAAGAGCGTCAGCAGCGGCATGCGTCCGCGCTTTCCGTTGTATGTTTTGTTGCTCATGTCGTTTTGTTTGATTGTTGTTTTTCTGTTGCTTGTCTGTGAAGAAGGCGCGGCAGCCTCGCATGGCGGCCACGCCTTCACGTAATAGAGAGATGTTGTTTTACTTCTTTATGACTTTCTTCGTTGAACCGTCGGCGTTGCGGATGATGTTGATGCCCTTCTTGAGAGTATCCATCACTTGGCCGCCTACTGAGTAGATTTTCTCTTTCAGGCTCTTCTCTGCGTTTACTCCGTCAATGCCGGTAGTGCCGTCGGCACCGTCGCCGATGATGCTGTAGAGCATGCCTGAAGCGTCGGTCGCCATCACGCTGGCCGCGGTGATGCGGTTGGCGTTGCGTCCGCTGACCTCAAGGTGTACAAGCGCGTCGCCGCCGGCGTTGAACTCGCTGTTCTGCAGTGAGCTTATTATTATGCGGTGAGTGCCGTCGGCCAAGGTGTTTGAATACAGGTTGTGGTCGGTGGCGCAGCCGCCCAGGCTCTCGTTGAGCAGCGTTACACCTGCTGGGAGCTTCAGGTCCATCTGGAAGCCTACGTAAGCCTTGCTTGCGTCAAGCCTTACCGTTACATGCGTGATGTCGCCTTCGGCTTCGGCGGAGAGCCTCAACTTGTCGGTGGCGGTGTCGGCACTGCCTGCCGCATAGCCTACGGCCACTCTGCCGCTGGTGTAAGTGTAGTCGCCGAGGAGGATTTTCACCAAGCCCGTGACGTCGCCCACGTTGAGGTTGTTGTCGCCGTTGACGTCGGCAGCCTCAAACTCTATCGTTCCTGCTTCAGGCACGTCGATGCCGAGGGCGATGTTGATAAGCGTCGTGTAGTCGTCAACAAGCACTTCTCCGTCGTTGGTGACATCGCCTATGATGTAAGCCTCGTTTGCGATGGTTGCGCTCATATCGGCAATCTTCGCCTTTATCTCGGCTATCTTGGCGTCGATTTCGGGCACGGCTTCTTTTACGTAGTCGATGTCCTTGGTTATTCCGCCTGTCTCCTCGTTGTAGATTGCGTTGCCGTCGATGTCATAGTATATTACGCCGTCTCTTGCGTCTGAGTTGTAATTACCCAGGTTGAGTATAGCTGTACTCAATTCGGTGTTGACTGCCTTGAGGCTGTTTAATGTGGCCTCCAGGTAGTTCTTACCGATTGTCGCATTCCATGCGGCGATGCGTAAAGCGTTGAGAGACTCGGTTGGGTGGCTCTTGATTTGGTAGTCGCGGTCATAGTATGTCGCATTGTCCTCAAGTTCGCTGATTCTTCTTTCAAGGTAGCCCTTGTAGCTCAGCGTTGAGTTCTCATCAAGCGACACGCTTTCATACCGGCTTTCGATGTTTTCTTTCGACAGGTTCAAATATGTGACGATAGTCTCCATGTCCTGCTCGTAACCGGGAAGTATGGCCTCGGCGTAGGTGTAGCCGTTCAGCTTCTCTAAGACGCTTGCGTACTCGTTGTTCAGTTCTGTCCACTCTGCCATGAGCCTTGTCTTGGCTTCCTCGTTGTCCTTGAACGGTTTCTGGCTGGCTGTTATCTCTTCGTTGAGTTCCTCGATGTCGGCCTTTATTGACTCAATGTCGTATTCCAACTTGTCGGTGTAATACAAGATGCTGTCATTGTTGTCCTTGTATGCCATCACCTTGTCTACTACAACGTTGACCCTTTCGCCGGCTCTTGCCATCCGAATTGCGTATCTTGCCTGTACGCTTTCGTGGCATTCAACGAACATGTTGTTGACTTCGTCGTAATCTTCACGCGCCTCTGTTGCGGCTGCGAGCAGATTGGCGTACGTAGTTCCGCCAATTTCAGTGTCATAGAATTTGGTCAGCTCGGTGCGGATGGCTGCCACTTCAGCCTCTTTCTCAAGAAGTCCGGGTTGCCTCAGGCTGTCCGCAAGGCTGGTGTATTCATCTGAATTCAGGTATGCGTCAAGGGCTGGCTGCAGGTTGTTGATTTCAGTCAACAAGTTGTCAACAGCCTCCATCTTCTCCTCGTCGCCTTCAACAGCCTCGGCGGCGAGGTTCTGGCTTTCCCTAAGGGCCTTGATTCCTGCTTCTATTGCTTCAACCTCTCTTTCGTTGGCAGTGGCGTAAACATTGCCAGGTGTTTCGGTTGATAATTGTGTTATGACATCGGTTATCTTATCCTCTGCGTCTGGTTTGTTGTTGAGGCAAGTTCCTTCTTTATACCAGTCTATGAGCGAGCTGCGCAAATCATCAAGTTTACTTTGATAAGTTTCTGTGGAGACATCTTCAGTCATTGCGTAAGCGTCAACGTATGCGGCAGCCTTGTCAAGCAGTTCTTGCGCATAGTCGATGCGTGCCGTGATGGCGTCGTAAGCAGCTTGGTTCTCCACTTGTGTGCCTTGCGCGTTCTTAGCCTCTGTGAATATGCGGCCAGCCTCTGTCTTGAATGCGTTGAGCATGTCCCTGCAATACGTGAAGGTCTCGTACTTTTGTGTTTCAGGGGTATTCACGAACGCCTCGTTTGCGGGAGTAAGGTTCAGCTCGATAGCGTCATTGTACCGCTTGATGAAGCCATTCTTCGTTGTCTCGTCCTCGTCGTTGACGTAAACAAACTTGTTGAGTTGCTCCAGTTCTTCCTTGCTTTGGCTTACAGCGTCATTGTAAATCACGTCCCATTCAGCCACGGCGGCAGCGTCTTTCTCTTCTTCAATCAATCCGCTTACGCCTTGCAGCGCATTGAGGTGGTCGTCAACTGTCAGCGCGAAGTGGCTTCCGGCTTCAGCCTTTCCTGCTGCGTCGATTATGGCTTTTGTTTCGGTGAACGCTTCTTTTATGACTTCTTCGCCGTATCCTGCTTCCTCAAGTTCCGCTACAGCGTTGTCAAGAGCTTCTTTCGCATTGTTGTAAGTGCTGTTGAACAGGGCGTCAACTTCCGGCCTTACGTTGGCGTCAAGCGTTTCGAGAGCTTTCTTGATGGTTGCTCTCTTAGCCTGTGCCTCTGCGAGATACTTCTTATCCGGGTCGAAGAGAACGCCTCCATCGAGGTTGTTCATTTCTTTCTCTGCGTCTGCATAAAGCTTGCGCAGGTCGGCGAGTATTCCGCTAATGGTGTTGTTCGCCGTGATGACTTCCTCTGAAACTTTAGCCGCAAGTTCCTCGTTCTCAATCTTGTTGTACATGCCGAGAGTGTCAAGAGCTGCGCTGAATTCACTCTTTGCGGAGTCAACGGCAAACTTCAGTTGCTCAAGGTAATATTTGTTGTCTTTGCCGATTATCGAGTCATAGTCGGCTATCTGCGTCTTACGGATAGATTCAACAACATCGCTTATGGCAATCAACGCTTTGTCGATGTCGCCGTCTTTTTCTTTAGAAAGTCCATTCACGTAAGAGTCTTCGATGACAGCTTTGACGTTGTTCAGGGCTGTCTTCTGTTCTGTCAAGCTGTTGAGATACTCTTCTTTCTTTGAAGACTCGTCAGTGGTTGAAATCTGATAGTAAACCTCTGACCATGCCTTATTCTTGGAGTCGTAATCAACGGTCTGGTCGTCGTAGAATGTCTTGTTCGTCTTTGCCAGTCCGGGAATGTCCTCAATCTTGCCTGCGAAGCCGTCGAGGTCGGCTTTGTAGTTCTTGTACAGTCCGTCGCAGTCGCCTTTTTCGTAAGCCTCATTGACTTTAGTCATGAAGTTTTCGACATCAGCCATCACCTTGTTGACGCTGTCATTGTAGAATTTCAAAGCTCCGTCACCAGCCACTTCGGCGATTGCCGTATTTGCGTCGCTTGCCAGTTTGCTGAAGTCCTTTTCGCCGTAGTATGTGACAATGTCTTCTTTCCACAGATAGTTCTTTGCCCAGTCTTCAGCATCTGCCAGCAAGTTTGTGGCGGCGGTTTCAGCCTCTGCCAGCCTTGTGCCAAAGCCTTTCACCGCAGTTTCGCCCTCGCCGGTGGTGTCTTCCCACTTTTCAAGCAGCGATTCGTCCGCTTTGGCCGCGTCGATTTCCTCGGTCAGCTTGTTTACGGTTGTTGTCTGTTTTGTTATCTCGCCGTTGTAGTATTCGCCTTTCGCCGGGTCTTTGTATGCTGTTGCCACCTTGCCAAGCGTCTCGTTGATGCCCTTGATGGCGTCTTCGGCCTCTTTGCTCTTGGCGTTGATGTCGGTTATGAATTTCTTGATGCCGTCAACTTTCACTTTGAACTTGCCGATAGAGTCGTTGATTTCCGTCAAGGCCGTGTTCACTTCGCTCAGCACAGCCAGTGCGGCACTCTTGTCCGAATTGCCCTCAGCCTCGCCGATTTTGCTGTTCTCCGCGTCAAGGCGGCCCTGCAGAGCATTCTTCTCTTCATTAAGGGCGTCCAACTCGCTGCCTACGCTTTCTTGCGTAAGCTCTATGCCTGCGAGCTTGTCCTGACCGGTCTGATGCTTACCCTTAACGGTTGTGAGCATCAGCTCGTAAGCCTTGTCGGCCACATCTTCGTTGTAGTTCTTCTCATCGTCGGCATACAATTTGGCCAAAGCGGCGATGTTGTCAGTCGGTGTGGCATTGTTGACCATTTCTACCGCAGCCGTGAGCAGGGTGATATGTTCTTCATCGGTCTTGGCCAAGGCTTCTTTAAGAGCCTCGGCGATGTTTTCACGCTCCTGCTTGTATTCGTTGATGAGCGCGCCGTAAGTCTTTCCGCCCTGCTTACTGCATGTAACTGACGGGTTCTTGACGCTTTCCGTAAGAGTCTCTATGGCCTTGTTGAACGCCGCCGTGTCAGCAACGACAGCGTTGTATGACGCAACCGCTTCTGTGGCAACGTCTATGTATTTCTGGATGTCGCGTGATATGTTGCCGAGTTTTCCCTCAAGGGTTACTTTGTTGTCGTCGCATGTTTTGGCGTCATACTCTGTTTCAACCTCAGCCTTGAACGCGGTTATGCTCTGGCTGATGCCGTCAGCAGTGCCCTTGAGCTTGTCGGCGGGCGCGTACTTGTCGTTCTCCGACTTCTTTTGGCTTACTTCCTCAATGGCCGCTGCCAGGTCTTCGTTTACATCGTCCGCAAAGTCCACAAGCTCTTTCATGGCATTGTAGTTGTCGATGTCTGCCTGTGCGTCCTTTTTCAGGTTGTTCAGGGCTGTTTCTATCGCTGCGTATTCAGCCTTGTAGTCGGCGTCGTTGATAGTGTATGCCTTGTAGTCGGCGTCAATCTTGGACGTAAGCTCGCCGATGAGTGTCTTTATTTCGTTCAGGGCTTCGCTGTATTCAGCATTGACTGCGGGGTTCTCGCTGTAATTGGTGTATGTGTCGTTATATCCTTTCAGCTTTTCGGTCGCAGTCTTGTAGGCGTTCTTGACTTCGCTTACCCAAGTGGTGTATTTCCCTGAAACTTCATTGATTTGCGCGGCGCATGCCGTCAGCTTTTCCCTGTTGGCAGCAAGGCTTTCAGCCGCTTGGCTGTTAGGCTCGTCGGTGCCGTTGGTGTTTTCAACCTCTTGGATTGTGACGTTGATGTCGTTGAGGGCTTTCTGGGCCTCGTTGAGCATGTTTTCGAATACGCCAACCTCGGTCTCGCTCTCCCTTACATTGGCGGTGATGGCGGCCTGGGCGTTGTCGTAAGCGGTCTTCACGTCGTCTGTCAACGGCTTTATTTCAGTGTAAGCGTCATGGTCGAGGCCGGCGGCGTCGATGGCGTCAGAGTAAGCCTTGATGGCTGCTGACGCCTCCGTGGTGAATGTCTTGTTCTTCTCTTCGGTGCAGACTGTGGCCGCCGTGCCGTCGGCATTGGCTTCATCTGCCGCCGTGCGGTAGTCGGTGACGATTTTGCCGGCCGTCTCTTTGAGTGCCTTGACAGTTTTCTCTACGTATGTTTTCTTGTCGCCTGTCAGGGCTTCGAGCTTCCCGTTGGCCGTTGCCAGCGCGCTTTCTTGTGCCTTTATTACTGCGTCAGCAGCGTCGTAAGCCGTCTTGCTGTCGGCACTGCCCGTTATCTTGCCGGCAAGTGTCTTGATTTCGGTGTTGAGTGAAGAGCCTTCCCAGCCGTTCCACAGTTGGTAGTTCTTGTAGTCCTCGTAAGCGTTGAACTCGCCGTCGGTGTCGTTCCCGAGGGCCTGGATGGTTGACATGAGGTCGGTAGCTTCTTTCGTAAGGGCTTCATGGTTGTGCAGGCTGCTGTTGATTTTGTTCATCTCTACGCTCAAAGCCCTGACGAGCTGCTCGCGTGCGGCGTCGAAATCGAATACGAGTTCGAGCTTGAAGCCTCCGGCGCGTAACTCCTCGCCCTCTTTAACGGCCTCGATGGTGATGGTTACATCGGTCTCAGATTTCAGTTCGAACTGGCTGTTGGCGTCAAGAGCAGTTCCGTTGACGAGTATTTTGGCGTTGGTCAACTCCGCTTCCAGCTTGTATGTGCCCTGCAGGAGCTTGCCGATTTTCTGCGACACAGTAACGCCGTTCGGGGATACGATGGTGCTTCCCTCGAACTTGATGCCCGTAGATTCGTCGCCCCAGGCGGTGATGTCTTCGGTGTTGATGTTGTCCAAGTTTGCGTTGGCGAGTGCCGTCAGCGGAGTGGCGGAGGTCATCGCAAGAATGGAAACAAGTACATTCTTTCTCATAATTACCAATGTTTTGATTTTAGTGTATACTTTTTGTTTGTTGTCACTTTTGCCAAACGCCGCCCGCGACAGGGTTGTGGGATGTTTGCGCGCCATGCGTGCGTTTGTTTTTTGCGCTCAAAATTACGATGAATGTTTGTTTCCGTGGTTGTGTTTTTCCGTGTTATTCGTGAACAGTGCCGTTCTTTTCGTGAACCGCGCGCGGCTGGTTGCGGCGGTGGGCGTGTTTTCCCCGTATGTGGTCATTGCGCTTCGGCGCGCGCCTCTTTGTCGTTCAGGTTGTCGATGAGCGCGCGCAGCACGTGCTTTGGCAGGTGCAGGGTCAGGTTCGCGCCGTGGTCGTCGGTCAGCACGGCCACCTGCTTGATGGTGTTGATGTGGAATATGCGCCGCATCATCAGGTAGTTGCAGTCGATATTGTGCAGGCTAAGGTCGATATGA
>OGYE01002691.1_pt1 | contig 10676 bp, 3 predicted proteins | sample 1576471 | NCBI WGS metagenome assembly OGYE01 (sample SAMEA3541532, study PRJEB24748) | human gut metagenome | biome: human gut; feature: human-associated habitat; material: faeces | place: China | collected 2012
ATAATCCATTGAAGGAGGTGTTGTATCTTTCCATATAGCATACAGCTTTAAAGTATTATTAGAAATTCCATATTGTCCATCTACATATTTCCAAGTACCACTCCATCCTGTCCAGTTATAACCATCATCCACGCCATCTGTTCTTGTTGTCCATCCAGCAAATGTATAACCTGTTTTAGTAAATGTATTACTACGAATTGCTGTATTAGTTCCATAATTAACAATCGTATTTCCCATACTTCCTGCTCCACCATTAGCATTATATGTTATTGTATATGTATTTACTTTCCAATTTACTCCTAGTACTACAGTACAATCTTTATTAGTAGCATCACAGAAGTCACTTGCTTTGTATACTACTGATTGATCATATGTTTTTCCACTTGTTGTACATCCACTTTTACATTTCCATTCTTCTTTGGATACGACAGAATATCCAGTTTTTGTTATCTTTAAATATTTTGAATAATTATAGTTAGGTAAACCATCAGAAGCTGTGCTACCATTATATTTTATCTTGAAGAAAGAATCGGAATAAGTACTTCCATTAGCATTTGTTCTTTCAATAATACCATTATTTTCTCTCCATTTATATGTATTGCCTGTTGAAGTAACAGTTGGTGATGTTAAGGAACCATTATTAGTACTAAATTTAATAGTAACTATATAGGCTTTTGTTATTGGATAATATGTTGCACTAGATGATATATTTTTACTTGTATTTGCATTCCAAGTACTTTTTGTAGCGTTTTTATTAGTATTCCAACCTATTATAGCGTATCCTTTTTTCTCAATATCAGGAGAAGTTATACTACAGCTTTGTCCACTTATAGCATAACATGACTTGGTAATGTTACTTACTTCTCCACCTATTTTGTCAGCAGGTTCTTTAATAAATGTTATTGTATATTTATTTATAGTAAAATCTTTAGTACTTTCATTATAATTATTACTCTTATCTACTGTTCTAGCTGTTACTTTTGCTTTTCCAGTAGTAGTATAACTTATATTTATCTGATTACTTGAAGATTGATACCAAGCATATTTTTCTATAGTTGTTGTATTACCATCACAAGTAAAGATATTATTACTTAGAGTACATCTCTTAACATTAATATTACTAGTACCTTTAACAGTAGATTTAAAATAATACTTTGCTTCTCCGTTTATATTAGCATTATTATATTTAATAGTTAATGTATTAGAACTTAATGTATAAGTTGGTTTTTTAACTTGTAATGTACTTCTACTTTCAGTATTAGAACATAAATAACTACCTCTACTAGTTTTCATACATACTCTTAAATAATACTTTTCATTTTGTTTTAATCCTTGTAATTTACAAGTATTACCTTCTATAACACCAGTCTCTTTTATATTAGCAGAACTATCTCCATACATACATACTTTGTCAGACATAGTACTACTTGGATTAGTCTTAGCGTCAGTAAATTGTACATGTATCTCATCAGTATAACTAGTACCATTATCTAATTTAGGATAATCTGTAACCTTTTCATTAACTATGTTACCCATACATACTTTATAGTCATCACTATTAGCTTTATCTTTAGTTAATATTTCAGCTTTACTATTAACCATAGTTACTTTATTCTTCTTTACTAAAACATAACTATGTATATCAAAATCTTTACTTTTAATGTTTGCTTTTTTATCAAGTAACCCTTTATTCATAAGTTCTTCAATAGTAATACAAAAATATTTATTCTCTTTATCAGTAATATCTAGCCAATAACTACTATCATCATTTTTTTCAGTAGCATATGTTTCAGCAGACTCTTTAATACTATTTATACTTATAGTAAGTGACTTATTTTTAGAAGTATTAAAAGCATTAATAATACCATAAGTAGAAAAACCTAAAATTAATCCTATTATAAGTATTACTGCCAGTAGCTCTATTAGCGTATATCCTTTTCTATTTAGTTTCATATTTATCACCTACCATTAACTTAATTATACAATAAAAAAAAAGAAGTAGCAAGACTTAAATTCTAATTGGATTAAAATCTACTTCTACATCTATCCTATTATTATTTTTATACATATCAATAATAAAATTTAAAGTACTAATTAAATTATCTTCTTTTTGATATTTAATAATAATCTGATAATGATAAATATTATTTATCTTAAATGCACTACTAGTAGTAGGACCAAGTATAATTGAATTACCAAGTTTACTTCTTAAATAATTACCTATCTTATTAGCTTCTTTAAATCCGCCTTCATAATCTCTTGAAGATATACTAACTAATGTTAAATAATAGTATGGAGGATATTTAAGCATCTTTCTAATACTCATTTCTTCCTTATAAAATTTTAAATAATCATGATTTTTAGCTAACATAATACTATAATGATCAGGATTATAAGTTTGAATAATAACTTCTCCCTTTGAAGTACTTCTGCCCGCTCTTCCTGCTACTTGAGAAAGTAACTGAAAAGTATTTTCACTTGCTCTAAAATCCGGAGCCATAAGTGAAGAATCTACTGATACTACTCCTACTAAAGTAACAAGAGGAAAATCAAGTCCCTTAGCAATCATCTGTGTACCAATTAAAATATCATATTTATGCTTACCAAAGTCATCAATAATCTTCTGATGTTCTCCTTTTTTACTAGTAGTATCAACATCCATTCTAACTATTCTAGCTTTAAATAATTTATTTAATTCTTCCTCTAACTTCTCAGTACCATGTCCAAAATCTCTTAACTTACTACCACATTTAGGACATACCTTACTAGGTACTTTAGCAGTACCACAGTAATGACATTTTAAATTATTACTTGTCTTATGATAAGTATAAGTAACATCACACTTAGGGCACTTCTCAGTATAACCACATTCCCTACAACTAATAACACTAGAATATCCTCTTCTATTAAGTAGAATAATACTTTGTTCCTTTCTATCTAGTTTTTCTTTAATCTCACTCTTCAAAGAATCAGATAAAATAAAATTACCCTTCTTAACTTCTTCTTTCATATCAATAATTTCAACATTAGGCATTGTACTACTACTAGGTCTTTTAGATAATACTAATAATTTATATACTTTATTACCTGCCCTAGCAAAAGATTCCAAACTAGGAGTAGCACTTCCCATAACTACTGGACATTTATGATATTTACTTCTAAGAATAGCAATATCTTTAGCATTATATCTAGGATGATTCTCTTGTTTATAACTACTAGTATGTTCTTCATCTATTATAATAACTCCAATATTATTAAAAGGAACAAAGATAGCGCTTCTCGTACCAATAACAATCTTAGCTTCTCCAGTAGTTATCTTTCTATATTCATCATATCTCTCAGTATCAGATAATTTAGAATGTAATACTGCTACTACATCACCAAATCTCGATATAAACTTTCCCACTACTTGAGGAGTTAAACTAATTTCTGGTACTAACATAATTGCTTCTTTATCTAGTTTTAAAGCTTCTTCAATAATACTCATATATACTTCTGTTTTACCTGAACCAGTAACACCATATAATAAATAAGTATTAGCTGTTCCAAAAGAATTAACCACTATATCTTTAGCCTTTTCTTGTTCTTCATTTAATACTACCCTCTTATAATTACTTATCCCTGTATAAGAATATCTTTTATCTTCTTCTAAATATATTTCTCCAAGTCCATTTTTAATAATAGTATTAATAGTACTAGACATCTTAGTAATAAGTATATCTCCTTCTTTTAACTTACAAAGTAAATTAACTTGCCCTTCATACCTACATTTACTTATATATTCATCAATTTCTTCAATACTCTTAGTTCTTCTTAAATATTTATTATATTTAATTTTAATATTAGTATTAACTTTAGCTTTTAAAGCTTTAGGAAGCATTACTTGATAAGCACTAACAAGTGAACATAATAAATGCCTACTCATATATTTACCAAGTAAGATCATTTCTTTATTAAGTACAGCCTCATTATCTACTACATCACTAATATCTTTAATTTTATTCTTATCATAATCAGTATCATTAAGTATATTCATAACAAATCCTTCTAATTCCATCTTACCAAAAGGTATTCTAACTCTAATACCAATCTTAATATTATCCCTAAATACTTTTGGTACTTTATATACATAATACTGATCTACTGCTTTAGCACTAATTTGTGTTAATACTTCTACATACATACTAATATCACCTACATCTATTATACTAAAAACTATCTCTAAAGTACATAATAATATTAAAAAAATAAGACTCTAATCAAATACTTTAGTCTTATTTTTGCTTATTTAATTAAAAATGAATGTTATTAATATTGTTGCTATTGATAATATTAAACTTAATGTAATTAACATTAAATATGTAATATTTCCTCTACTACGCCCTGATGGTGATTCTACAACATAATTCTCAACAGTCTGATTCATAGTTTGATTCATAACTTGAGTAGCGGCTATTTCATACTTCTTTTTAAATTCTAATAATGTCTTTGTCATTTTTAAATATCCTTCTTTACTCATATTACATGATACAAATTCATCATATGGAAAGACTATTCTTTTTAAAGAGCCAATTTCTATTTCTTTTGGTTCATGATTTTTTCCAAAATCCCATATTTGATATTTATCTTTAAATTCTTCATATGGTATTATATTACCATCTTTTACAGCTTGAGCTAGAAAACTATTAACAGCATTTATAAAAGAACCACCATTTTGAAGTATCCAGTATTCTACTCCAATTCCTCCTAATCCACCTTCTGCCTCAGAAGATCTTCTTGATTTATAAGCCTTGCCAGCTTTTAAAATCTTTTTAGCATATACTATATTTGCTTTAACAAGTGGAAATTGTTCTGGATATTCTTTTTCTATTGTTCTTAATAAATCAGATAAACAAGTATCTGTTGAATAATCAACTTTATCTCTCTTCTGAGTAAACGAAATATCTATATCAATAGGTTCTTCTATTCCATTTAACTTAATATCTTTTCCTCTAAATCTATTATCATGTGATATATTTGTTTGGGGAGAAAATGAAGAATTAAGATTTCTAATTACGGCATAAGTATTTTTTAAATCATTACGACCAACCCTAGTCATAAAATCATAATCTGCATCCCCAGGAACATTTGTGCCTCTTGATGTTGATCCTGTCTCTAACAAATCAATATTACCTTGTGATAAGTCATTTAGTATTGTATCATTTATTTGTGTTGCTCCTAATGAAGATACTAATATTTCTTTTATTTTGTCGGTAATAATTTTTCTTCTTTCTTGTTGCTTACTTCTATCTTGTTGCATTTCGATTGCAAGTTCTTCAATACCAGGAAAATATAATAGTGATGTATCCGCTATTGGATATGCTTTTTCTTCTTCAGTTATTGTTTTATAATAAGAAATTCCATCTAATTTACTACGAATAGTATCATATTCTTTTTTTGTAAAAACTAATTTACCAGTAAAGTCATATACTGGTTTATATATACCTTTTTTAGCAAGTAACATTTTTAAACGAATCAAATCATCATAGACATCAGAAGTCTGATTAACATAATTAACAGTTCCATCTTCATTATATGGTTTTAATGAATTTATTTCAAAATTCTTTTTATATATAATATAATCAACATCTGTTACTAATGAATAGCCTGTTCTGGCACCCCAACGTACGGCATTTACACCACTTAAATCCTCGGTAGAAAATACTTCTAACTTCATTGGATCATAAGATGTATCTATGTTACCATTATTATCTCTTGTAATTCTAATATTAGGATTATTTTTATCAGTTACAAGATAAATATTGCCAAAACCAAAACCAGTTGGAGTTCCACTTATGCAACTATATATTGTTTTTTTCATACCATTTGCTGTGTTTATTAATGAAAAGTCTATATCTAATGGTGTCATATCAGAATCACTTGTTCCCTTAAGAGGACCCAAAAACTCTTTACAAACATTTCCAATATCTAATGATGCTTCAAGTGCATCTATATTACCTATACATCTTAAAAGATCACCATCTTCAAATGAAAATGTTTGCCTTTTAATTGCATTACTTTCTCCTAATCTTTCGGCTTTTTTATAAGAATCTATAATATAATTATTTAAACTTTCAAAAGAATCAAATCCAGCATAGTAAGCAAAACTTCTAATTATTCTATCAGGTAAACTATGTCTATCTGTTGGAGAAAATTCTTTACTTAAAACTCTAATCTTATCTAGTAATGATAAATTATCAAGTGTCATGTTTTTACTTTGAGTTTTATTTTCTTGTAATACCTCTAAATGGGAAGAAAAAATATCTAATACATTCTTTTCTTCAAAAGTTAATGATTCAAAAGTTCTTTTACCCAATACTATATCTAAATATAAATCATTTCCTACTTTAATATTATTCATATAATTTATTAGTGATCTATCAGCAGAACAAATTGATATTCTTAATAAATCATTAAATACCATTTGCATTCTAATATCTCTATCAGAACCATTTCTTCTTAAATAGGCCATTCTTTTTTCTAGTGGATTTGCATTTAATAAGTCAGGTGAAATTCTACTATTTTTATCAAAATTAAATGTCGATTTATTAAAATTTGGATATAGTATCTCAAAACATTTATAAATTTTAGCAAATAATGGAAGATTATTTTTTTCAAAAATTTTTTCTATTTTTGCAAATACTTCTAAAGGATCGTCTTGTTCTAATGCACCATCAACAATTTGATCTCTTAATTTATAAGCTTCTTCAGAATTAGTTAATTCTGATCTTTTATACAAACTATAAAGTTCAGCTATTTTATCTTCAGTTAAATCAAAAAACCTTTTCTTTATATGTTCAATCATTTTATCAGTATTTTTATTTTGATAATGGTTTAATTCAATCATTTTCCTTAATTTTGCTATTATAATAGAAATATCTTCATTATTTTTATTATTATTTTTCAAATCCCAAAATCCATTATCATAAGCCGCTTTTATAATTTCATCTGTTAATATAAAATCCGAAACATAATTTAAATTATTAGGATCTTGTTTCACTGCATACATCATTACTTTTGGATTTTGTTTTAATCTATAGGATGCTTCCTTAGCATCAAAAACATAATTTCCAGTTGATAAGGCTATATCTATCATTTCATCTGTTAGAACTTCTCCTAGAGCGTAATTTAAATTGTTAGGATCTTGTTTCACTGCATACATCATTACTTTTGGATTTTGTTTTAATTTGCCACTTGCTTCTTTAGCATCAAAAACATAATTTTCAGTTGATAAGGCTATATCTATCATTTCATCTGTTAATATAGAACCCGAAACATAATTTAAATTATTAGGATCTTGTTTCACTGCATACATCATTACCTTTGGATTTTGTTTTAATTTGCCACTTGCTTCTTTAGCATCAAAAACATAATTTCTAGTTGATAAGGCTATGTCTATCATTTCATCTGTTAATATCAAATCTGTAACATAATTTAAGTTATTAGGATCTTGTTTTACTGCATGCAACATTGCAAATTCATTACGACGAAGTTGAACAGATGATAAATCACTAAATTTATATCCTGCATCAAGAGCCGCCTTTATTATTTCTTCTGTTAGTACTTTATCATCAGCAGAGTTTAAATTGTTAGGATCTTGTTTTACAGCATATAACATTACTTTTGGATCTCTTTTAAGTTGAAGTATTAAATTATTCATTGTACTGGAGCGAGAATAAAATAGAATACTTACTACTCTCTTAAAATCTTTTCTTACAGCTTTATTTATTAATTCTGTTATAGTATCAGTATCTCCTAATGATTCTAAATTATATTGATTTTTAACTAGTATTTCTAGAGCCTTTTCATCAGACATTGTAGACATAGTTATTTTTTTTATAAGTTTGGTTATATTCATATCTATTACCTCTTCTAGTATAATTTTACTATAATTCTTGTGATTGTACAATAAATTTCAAGTATTTTATTAAAAAAAAAAGAGATTAGCTCTCTTTTATATATTTATAACCATTGTATGTAAGCATATTTCTACTGAAAATTATTTTATTTTGTATTATGTTGTTTATATTATTAATATAGTTACTATCTAAATTATCACTATGTTTATTATTTAGACTATTATATTTACCTTTATCAGTAATCCAAGATAAATTATCTAAAATAACCATACCTTCACTATTAGATAATAGATCAGAGCCTGCGAATAATCTAGAATCATATTTAATATCAAATAAATTATATATAGTTGGTAATACATCTATAGGCATACCTACTTTAGTAATACTAATATTTTTCATACTACTATTATATATAATTAGAGCATTATGATTTATTTCAAATAGTTCATCTCTCTTATAACTAGATAATTCATTAATTTCTTCTAGTGATAATCCATATGGATAATGATCTGCGAGTAAGACAATTACAGTATCCTCTAAAATACCTTTATTTTCTAGTTCTTTTAATAGTGATTCCATTGCTCTATCTAATTCTATTTGAGTAGCAAGATATGATTTTGCCTTATCACTATAATCTAAGTTTTTTACTAAGTCCCAATTCTTACTTACTATACTATTACCTTCTTTAGTATAATCCAAGTGTCCTGATACTGTCATATAATAAGTCATAAATGGTTTATCACTATTTATGTAATCATTAGTGGTGGCTTTAATCATTTCTATATCACTTTCTGGCCACATATTACAGTTTATGTTTAATCCCATGTTGCAGGCTTTAAAATTATCAAAACCTAAGGCTTTAAGATATTTGTATCTATTTTGAAAATAACCATCATGAGCGTGATAAGCATAAGTATTATATCCTTTTTCTTTGAAGGTATTAGCAAGTCCATAAGGAAAACTATTCTCCCCACTCTTCCACTTTGTAAGAGTTGAGTAATTAGGATATAATCCTGTTAATGATTGAAATTCTCCTCCTATTGTCGATAAGTAATATGGTACATAAAAATTATTAAATATAAAGCCATTATGAGTTAGTTTATATAGTGTAGGAGTTCTCTCTTCATCTACTCCAATCTCACTATAAGATTCCGCTACTACAAAAATAAGATTCTTATTTTCAAACATCCCACTATATTTATTCTTACTAGTACCAGGATTATCTTCAATATATTTCTTAATATCCTTATTTAATTTATCACTATCTAAATCCAAATCAAGAATATTCTTATCATAAACAAATAATTCATCATTATCATCATTCTCTTCATAATTAACTTCAATTACCTTATCATCAAACCCAAATATATTCCTATATATATCTAACCCCGTACTAGATAATACTCCCATCTTCTGAATACTAAGAGGAATATTATTTGTATTATAATATAAATCATATAAAGAAATATCACTACTATTCTTAGTACTATTAATATATAGTCTATAAGATAAGAAAGATAAAGGAATAAGAATAATATAACCAAATAAATACTTCTTATTACCCTTTATATCAAAATCTAGTTTTCTTCTAAAAATAATAAGTAAAATAAAAGGTAAAAAGAACAATACCAAATAGTGGATATTACTAACAATAACCTTAATAGTCTCTCCAGCAAACCCCATAGCCTGATCAGATAACTTAAAACAATCTAAAGAAAAGAAAGTCTGTAAGAAAGCTTTAAATATCGTCTCTAAAGCAAACCAAAAACAAAAAATAAAATAAATAATATAACCAAATATTCTATTTACCTTCTCACTCCATATAGTCATTAAAATAGTCATAACAAAAGAAACAAATAAAGAATATATAAGTATACTAAGTACTTCACTCTTTGAATAAATATCAAATGATATAAGAGCAAACATTGCTTCAAAAAATATTAGTACTATGTAGTTTAATAAATTTATTTTGATTATTTTCTTCATATTAACCCTCTTTTCTTAATTTAATATATTATTTCTTTTTATAATTATTATAAAATTCTTCTTTTAATTCTAAGAATCTATCTTCTTTAATAGCTTCTCTTATCTCTTCCATAATTCTAATTAAGAATCTTAAATTATGAATAGATAAAAGTCTTTGACCTAAAGTCTCATCTGCTACTAAAAGATGTCTAATATAAGCCTTAGTATAATTTTTACAGCATTTGCAGTCACAACTTTCATCTACTGGAGTAAAATCTTCTTTATACTTAGCATTTCTTAAATTAATCTTACCATCTCTAGTAAAAGCATGACCATGTCTAGCAAGACGAGTAGGAAGTACACAATCAAACATATCTACTCCTCTTTCTACCCCTTCAAATAAATCAGTAGGTTCTCCTACTCCCATTAAATATCTAGGTTTATCTTCTGGCAAATATTTAATACCATATTCAATCATCTTATACATCGTCGGTTTATCTTCTCCTACTGAAGTACCACCAATAGAATAACCATCAAAACCTAATTTAACCGTCTCTTTACAAGACCATTCCCTTAAATCTTCAAATTCTCCTCCCTGTACAATACCAAATAAACTTTGATTAGGATTATTAAAAACAGCCTTCCCCCTCTTAGCCCATCTAATAGTTCTCTCAACACTATTCTTCATATATTCATGTGTTACAGGATATGGAGGACATTCATCAAAACTCATAGCAATATCACTATCTAATTTATTTTGAATCTCAATACTCTTCTCAGGTGTTAAGAATAATCTCTCTCCATTAATATGAC
>OGYE01002694.1_pt1 | contig 10666 bp, 7 predicted proteins | sample 1576471 | NCBI WGS metagenome assembly OGYE01 (sample SAMEA3541532, study PRJEB24748) | human gut metagenome | biome: human gut; feature: human-associated habitat; material: faeces | place: China | collected 2012
AGCTGCCCTGTATGGCGTCTTCGCCATTTTCCGCATGAGCTGGCTTCTGACCGGAGAGAAGTTTTATATGGAGTGGAAGGATGACGGCTTCAAAGAACATGAGGAGGAGCGTGATCCAGTAGATGTTCGTATCAGTAAAACCTGCGAAGGCATCGATAATAAACTCCTGAAGCAGATATATGCCATGTTCGATAAGGAACGTTTTATCGACCTTATTATGAATTTTGTTGTCTTCGATAAAGGCATCAAAAAGGTGTGCCGGTACAATCAGTATTTTGGCATCAAGCGCACTCAGCAGAGGCTTAATAATCTGAGGACGGAGCTTCACAATCCGAACAGAAATCAGGATAAACCGCTGGGTGGTATTCTTTGGCATACACAGGGTTCAGGCAAAACGCTGACAATGGTATGGCTCGCCAAGTGGATTCTGACACATTGGGCGGAACTTAATGCCCGTGTCCTTATTGTGACAGACAGAGATGAGCTTGATGAGCAGATAGAAAAAACATTCACTGGCGTGGATGAAAATATTGCTCGTACCAAGAGCGGGAAGGACTTGCTGAATCGCCTGAATGTATATGATGATTCGCTAATTTGCTCTCTGGTTCATAAGTTTGGCCGTCGTGGCGGTGAAGCGACAGAGAATGACTACGATAAGTATATTGAAGAACTGAAAGCCTCCCTCCCTGCTGATTTTGAGGCAAAGGGGAATCTTGTAGTATTTGTTGATGAATGTCACAGAACACAGTCCGGTAAGCTCCATACGGCGATGAAGACTATCATGCCGAATGCAGTATTTATTGGCTTTACGGGTACTCCGTTGCTGAAAAAGGATAAAAAGATTAGTATCAAAGTTTTCGGTACATACATCCATGCTTACAAATATAACGAAGGCGTTGCCGATGGCGTCGTGCTGGATTTGCGTTATGAATATCGTGATGTTCCACAGGATTTATCTTCGCAGGATCGTGTTGACCAGTGGTTTGATGTAAAGACCAGAGGCCTCTCTTCTCGTGCTAAAGCAAAGCTCAAGGAGAAGTGGGGCACGATGCAGAAGGTATATAGCTCTCGCTCTCGTCTTGAAAAGGTGGCGTGGGACATCATTCAGGACTTTAATATGAAGCCGCGTCTGATGGATGGAAACGGAAATGCGATTCTTGTAGCTGATGGTATTCCTACGGCTTGTAAGTATTACGAAATCTTCCAACAGATGGGCTTTAAGAAGTGTGCCATCATATCTTCCTATACACCGAACAAGGGCGAACTGCGCACTGATACTGTCAGCGATGAGGATGATACTGAAACCTTCCTCAAATATGAGACGTATTTGAAGATGCTGGGGCTTGATCCGTCTGACCTTCCGAATGCAGGATCGGTTCAGGCTAAGGTGGAGGAATTTGAAAAGGAGGCAAAGCGCAAATTCGTAGAGGAGCCCGCGAATATGAAGCTCCTTATCGTCGTGGACAAGCTCCTCACCGGATTTGATGCGCCTCCTTGTACCTACCTTTACATCGACAAGAGGATGCAGGATCACGGCCTGTTTCAGGCGATTTGCCGCGTCAACCGTCTTGATGATGATAGTAAGGATTTCGGCTATATCGTGGATTACACGCAGCTGTTTGGACAGCTCCAGACTGCAATGAAGGACTATACTTCCGGCGCTTTTGAAGGATATGATCCGGAGGATGTAAAAGGACTTGTTAAGGATCGCCATGATGCTACGGTATCCTATTTTGAGGAAGTGTATGATGCCGTCGAAGAACTCTGCGAAGGCGTCGAGGAACCTCGCGGGGAGATCCAGTACATCCATTATTTCTGTGGTGTTTCTGGTCAGTCGGAGGAGAGCGACGAGATTTACGCACGCCTAAGAGAAAAACTCTATCGTTTGGTGAGCAGTCTTGTCAGAGCTTTCGCGGAAGCGAAACCATATCTGGTTGATGATATTTCATCTGGCAAACCGAATGAATATGACAAGAAGGTCACTTTCTACATTGAGTTGAAGAAAACCATCGGTACGGCCAGTGGTGACTTCCTCGATTTGAAGGCCTATGAGCCTGATATGAGAAAGATGATTGATAACTATATAACGGCAGCGGATGCTGAAAAGATTGGCGATTTTGACGATCTTACCTTATTGGATTTTGTAGCAAAACAGGGCGAAACGCTTACCGGTGAAGGTGATAGCGGCCACAAGGAAGGTGCGGCAGAGGCCATCGAGAATAACATCCGTAAGAAGGTTATCGAAAAGGTTACCGTCAATCCGCGCTATTACGCAAAAATGTCAGAAATCCTTGATAAGCTCATTGAAGAGCGTAAGCAGGGAGTTCTTGACTATGCTGAGATGCTTGAGAAATATATAAAGCTGGCTAAGGACGTTGATTGCCCGGAGGATAACGATAAATATCCTGAAAGCATCCGTAAGAGCAAGGCACTTATGGCTATTTATGACAACACCGGCGAGGACGAGAAACTTGCCCTACGAATTCACAAAGCCGTGAAAAAGCAAGCTCTGTCTGGTTTCAGGGATAATCAGGTTGTTGTCAGAAGAATAAAAAAGGCTCTCTTTGAGATTCTGGGTGATGATTCCGAGGTGGAGCGCATCTATAGGATCATTGAGAAACAGGAGGAGTATTAATGCGCATTGTCATTTCCGGGATTCCGATTGATGTGCAAAAAAAGAATATAAAGAATATGCACCTTCAGGTGAAGCCGCCGGATGGACATGTGGTAATTTCTGCGCCTTTATCCGTGGACGATAAAGCTATAGAGGCTTATGCCAGAACTCAGCTGGGCTTTATCAAGAGGGCTATTGCGCAGTTTCAGGATCAGCCAAGAGCATCGAAGCGACAGTATGTTTCCGGCGAGACGATGTATATCTGGGGGAAGCAATACTTTCTTGTCTTCAAGCCGGACAATCAAAAGAACAGCTTCGAGATTCAGAATCAGAATATTGTTCTATCCATGAGCGCCAAAAGTACCGTGAAACAGCGAGACGCTTATGTGAAAGAGGAATATAGGAAGATCCTAAAGGAAGAAATAGAAAAGCGTCTGCCTAAGTGGGAGACACAGACAGGACTTAAATGTGATTCTTGGCAAACGAAATATATGGTCACAAAATGGGGTGCCTGCAGCACAGATAAAAAGAAGCTGTGGTTCAACCTGCAGCTCGCCCAGAAACCGTATGCCTGCCTTGATTATATTATTTTGCATGAGCTTACACATTTAATCACAAGAAAGCATGATGCTACATTCATCGCACACATGGATAGGCACATGCCTAATTGGCGTGAAATACGTAAAGAGCTCAACGGCAGCAGACTGGACTACTATGAAGCGCAGGATGAAAGCCCACTGCAGAAACTGATCGACCAATCTCGTTATGACGACATCCGGGATGCGGCCATAGCTTATATTCAAGAGGATCATTCTGGTGACACGAAAAGACTATCGGTCATTGATATGAAAATCGAGAATGTTATCCATATTGAACAGCCGGAGGATGGCGTGATTGCTTTCGATGTAATTGCATCATGCGATGTCGAAATGCCATCCGCATCTCGCAAGGGATATTTTAATGAGCGCTGGCTTAAGATCCATTGTCAGGTTACTCTTGGCATCGATATGAGCGGGTTCCGGATCATGTCTGTTGGTAATTGTGAGCCGCAAGAGGAATCTGATAATGACCGTCTGTCCGGAGAGCTGGTACCTATTATCTCTCGCGACCAGTTTGAAGGCGAGGCTGAGAAGTTCCTGACAAGGTATTGTCCGGAAGCACTGGATAAACCGATGAGGGTTCCAATCGAGACAATAGCCAGCGATATGAAACTACAGGTTATCGAAGATGTTCCTCTGTCAGATGATCTTACTTACTTTGGGACTATCATATTTGATAACGGGAATGTTCTCGATAAGCACCGGAAGATTACAATTCGCAATGCCAAGCGAGGAACCGTTTATCTTGATCCGCGTGTCTCCTATGAAAGATCTGTAGGAACAAAGCGCACTACTCTGGCTCATGAATGTTTCCACTGGTACCGTCATCAGCCTTATCATGTGTTGATGAAAATGATAGGTGCCGATGATAATCTGGAAAAAGCAATTCAATGTCAGATAGCCGCTAATTCCATAGATTCAGATAAATGGAAGGCTGTAGACTGGATGGAGTGGCAAGCCAAAGGCGTCGCTCCGAGAATCTTGATGCCTGCGAAACCGACGCGCTTGAAGGCAGATCAGCTCCTTGCAGTTTATGGCGGGGCTGATGATGCGAGCATTGCAGCCTATGAGAATGTCATTGATGAACTTGCGGAGTTGTTCGATGTGTCGAGACAGGCCGCCAAGGTTCGCCTGATGGATCTTGGGTATCCAAAAGCCGAGGGCGCATATCCATTTGTGGATGGTCAGTATGTTCGCGGATATTCATTTGAAGCAGGTGCCTTGGATAAGAATCAGACATTCACTATTCCCTATGCCGATCTGTTTAAAGCGTACTGCTTTGATCGTGAGTTTAAGAAGCTGATTGACAGCGGACAGTTTATTTTTGCAGATCGTCATCTCGTTCTCGATAACGAGAAATACATAGCGAGAGATCAGTCCGGGAATGCTACGCTGTCAGAATATGCTCTCTCGCACATGGATGAGTGCTGTGTCGTTTTCTCGAAGGGATATAGCTATCAATCGAAATATCAAGGGGCAAGGTATTACACGCAGTTTATGCGGAATGCCGCACCGGTTGAAAATCAGGTTGAATATTCCTTTGAACTTAATGCGCACAACAAGACACTTCTTGAGCAAATCAAGAACGCAAAGCGCCGGTCAGAAGCTATGCGTAGATATCCCGGTTCCTTTGCTGAGACGCTTGTAGCGCTGCAGAAGGAAAGGAAGCTCTCAAATAAGCAGTTGGCTGACCGCTCACTTGTGGGAGAAAAAACCATTCAGCGTTTGAGAAACGATGAAGAGTATCCAACATCTGTGCAGACAGTTCTGGCGTTATGCGTAGGTCTGAAGTTGCCTTTGCCAGAGGCTGAGATGTTTCTCGGTAAAACAGATTTTAAATTGAATTCGATGAAAAACGAAGGTTACGTTTATCAATGTGTATTAGCGGCCTGCGCTGAGAATTCGATTTATGAAATAAATGAAATGCTCAAAGAAAACGGAATTACACCTCTTGGAAGTGATCCCGATCTTCAGTGAGTCAAGGAGGAGGACTAACAATGGCAGTGCCAAAATACGATGAATTGATGAAGCCTTTACTGGCAGCAGTAAAAGACGGTGAGGTCTATAAAATTAAAGACGTTACTGCCGTGTTAGCTCAACAGCTAAATTTATCAGCGGAAGACCTCGCAGAAATGCTTCCGAGCGGCAGGCAAACCGTGTTTAAAAACAGGGTCGGATGGGCGAAGACTTATCTGAAAAAAGCTGGACTCCTTGATAGTCCTGCCCGCGCTACTATTGTTATTACAGAAGCTGGAAAGAAGGTGGTTGCAGAAAATCCGGAGAAAATTGATTCCAAATATCTGGAACAGTTTCCTTCATTTGTGGATTTTGCATCCGCCTCTGATCCTACAAATGGAGATGATACAGTGCCCGTGATTTCAAAGCAGACGGATCTTACACCCGATGACCAGCTTGAAGACGCATACAAGCAGATTAATGCAAGCCTTGCATCTGATTTGTTGAGTGAAGTCCTGAAAATTTCACCATACACCTTTGAAAAGCTCGTTGTTGATCTTCTTTCGAAGATGGGATATGGAACTGTGGCTTACGGAAGTCATGCAACAGTCGCTTCCGGTGATGATGGAATTGACGGCGTGATCATGGAGGACAAGCTCGGCTTTTCTTTGATCTATATACAGGCTAAGGAATGGGCACCGGATAGAGTCGTTGGACAGCCGGACATTCAGAGCTTTGTAGGTGCGATTGCCGGGAAGCACGGTGATGGACTTTTTGTTACAACAGCTAAATTCTCGCAGAAGGCTAAGGATTACGCAAATACGCATCACATTATTCTGATTGATGGTGAGAGACTTGCAAATCTGATGATTGAGTATAACTTCTGTGTGTCAACGAGGAAAACGTTTGAAATTAAGGCAATCGATACGGATGCTTTGGCAGAATATCAGGATGAGTGACGTTCTCACATAGACAATAAATCGGAGGAATATTATGTACGAGAAAATAAAGAATGACATAGCACAAGAATATTATGTGAAGAACTATCCCAATGATGGACAGCGGTTTGTCGCTTGGTATCTTCGTAATATCCATAACCTTGATACCTTTGAGGCCAAAGCCTGCATTACCGATGGAGCCGGAGACAAGCAGATTGATGCGGTCTATATCGATGACCAGTCTTCGACAATATACATTATTCAGGGAAAGTTTTACAAAGGCGACGCTATGGATGCAGAACCTCTTCGTGAGGTAACATCGTCGTGGATTCAAATTAAGAATCTTGCAAAGCTGCAGGAGGCGGCTAATGAAAAGCTGCAGGCAAAAATCAGTGAAATTGCTACAGCCTTAGAGGACGACTATGAGGTTTGTTTTGAACTGATTACCACATCCGGTTTGACAGATTCTGCTAAGTCTGATTTGGCTGCTTTTCAGACAGAACTTGCGGAGAGCGAAACTTTGAGCGCGAATCTTGTGCTTGTTGACAATGAAACTCTTCAAGCTCGATATGATGAGGCACTGAATCGAAATCGTCCATATATCAATTATGAGTTTTCCATTGAACAAGGGAAATATATGGAGATGCAGATTGGTGCAACCAGAGCTGTTATCGCAGCCATTCCATTGAAGGAGTGTATAAAGATTCCCGGCATCAAGGATGGGACGCTTTTCAGAAAAAATGTACGCCAGTCTCTCGGTACCGGGAATAAGGTTAATAAGGGAATCGCTCGCACGCTGCGAAATAATCCGGAGGAGTTCTTCTTCCTTCACAATGGAATAACGGCAATTTGCTCGTCTATCAAAATTGTCAATGGAACCATGAGCGTAAAGGAATTGAACGTGGTTAATGGCTGCCAATCCCTGAGTACGATCTTTAATTGCAGTGAATCCGTCCGGAATGTCAGCGATGCTTATATAATGTTCCGCTTCTATGAGATTAGTAATGCAGAGCGTGCAGATGAAATCAGCACATGCACTAACTCCCAGAGCGCTGTAAAAGCTCGTGATTTGAGGAGCAATGACAAATATGTTCTGGCGATGAAGAAGGCTTACGAACAGCATTTTACTGACGGCTACTTCATTACAAAACGCGGAGAGAATGCTGATCCGGTTAAATACAACACAGCACATATTGTGGATCTGACATCACTCGGCAAACAGCTGATTGCATGGCATTCTCAGAGGCCTACCATCTCCTACAGTGAGAGCAGAATATTCGACAAGTATTTCGAGCAGCTGTTCCACAGAGAGTATAGTCCAGAAAAGGTTCAGGCGCTTTCTGATCTCTACAAAGAGGTTTATAAGAACTGGGGTAATGATAATCCGCTTGGACTAAACGAGGCCTTGATAGCCCTTAAGGCTTACGCTCCGTATCACCATCTTTTCGCTGTTTCTGTTCTATTCTGTGAAATCAATAAGATGCAGGATCTTGTTCCGAATCCGGCAGTTGCAATGCAAAAGCTCAGGGACAACGACCTTCTTGATACGGTTATTGAACTCGCCGGTCAGTGTTTGAATATGGGCTTTGAAATTGCACTTGATGATGCAAGTCAGAACAACAAGGTGTTTAGCCCTCCGAACTGGACTAAGGCAAAAGCCTCCTTACGTGATATCCGCACTGCCGTAAAGCAGTACCTGATGACCGTGAGAATGACACCCGGTGGGAAGGATATACTCGACAAGCTGAATACGGGTCTCAAAATGTCGAATGATGATTTTGAATCTCGCTGGAGTGCAGACTAAACCCATTAGGGTTTCCTTGCAAAAATATTCGAGTAAGATTAATTCGCAAAAATTACAAGGCCTCTTATGAAACATCAAATAAAAAGGAAAGGTCGTGAATAAATGAGCAGAATACTATGCCCGGAATGCGGGACAAAAATATCAGACAAAGCTACGAAATGCCCGCATTGTGGATTTCAAAGTGCCGATCCAAAGAGGCCAATCAGTGAGCAGGACAAATACGAGATGGTTCCGATCTTCGAATATGATATTGAAGAGTGGCAGCCGAATCGTGGAGAACTAAGCATTATCTCATATGAAGATAATAGAAGTCTTATTCAGTATTTTGGTAAGTGGGAAAACATCAAGGTAAAGCTTCCTGCAATTGCAGAAGTAATAGGAGCCATGGCAGGCAAGGATCACATCATGGTTGCTAAGATGGATTCCTATGTGAAGGATCTAATAGATAAGGGAATCTATCGATTCACCATTGATAAGCAGGGAGAAATACTACCAACAATTCGTGACGCAGATGGATTTGTTAAACAGGTGAGACTTGAGGACATGGCCTTGACACCTAATCTCACACAGTCCTTAAACAACTTATCGACGCACGCGGTAATGGCTCAGATTCTTGATGAAATAGAATATGTCGGTGATGCAATAAGAGAAATCCACGTAGAGCTGCAGAATGATCGTCTTGCTATGGCAGAAGGAGCAAGGGATAAACTAATACAGGCAAGGCTGATCCAGGATGCAAAGCTGAGAGAAGCGGCTATGCTGGATGTTATACATAGTGCGACAGATGCAAAGCGAGTATTGATGCGGAACTTTTCTCAGAATATGTATCATATCACCGAACATTCCCAGAAGTCTGATTTTCAAATGATGCTTGATTTCAAAGGAGAAAAAGACGTCAGCAGGAAGGCAATTGACGCGTTTCAGGCACTTGTTTACATTACTAACTCTGTGCAGACCGAGTGTGAAGGATACGCAATGTTGGGAGAATACGAACCGTGCAAGGAATGTTTAGAGGAATTCAAATCCTTCATATTGGAAAACAGACTTAATGAGCGAGATACATTATTGTTGCTCAATGAGAATTCTTCTCAAAAGCGAATCGAAGTAGTCGATCAGTTTACCGATATTGCAGCGAGGATTACAGCCTTTGATCCGAAGGCACATATTGAGTATTCAGTACATAATCTGTTGACCGCAGAAACAGAACATACCGGAGGTGATTCTGATGAGCAATAATAAAGATCCAGAAATTCGTTACTGCAAGAAGTGCGGATGTGAACTTGTAAGCACGAATAAGCACAAGTTATGTGATAATTGCAGACGCGAAAGGAATGCAAATATTAGAAATGGCGTATTAGGTGCAGTGGGCACGGTTGGCAGTGTTGCGCTATTTATTGTTACCAAGGGAAAGCATGGTGGTGGAGGAAATAAAGCCTGAGCCGAGTTGAGGCGATGGGATTTCGGACTTGTTCCCTCAGAGCGAAGTCTTGAAGCGGTCGGCAAATCTGTGTGTTTGCATATTAGCGGGAAATCGAGGAATGCCATCAAGCACTTAGCGGTGCGTTGGGCAAGCCGGAGCGCCGATTGGTGCTGAAGATCATCGATGCCAAGGATCATATTTCGGAGGACACTTCGCTCGACAGCTTCATCTCCGGATTTCGGCTGGCGTGGCGGCTGTCCGCAGAATTGAATCACTATGACGATGAGCGTCCGGTACGCTGCCAAGCGGCAGAGAAACCGGGCGCTCGTTTTACGCTCAAAAAGGAGGATAAGGAGGATGATGAACAATGAAGAAGTGCATCGTGACAGCTGTGATCACCGCTTGCTTGGCCCTGTGCGCCGCTGTGTGGCCGCAGCCAGACACAAGGGAGGAACGACCCGCCCCAATACCAACGCACGCCGCAGCTGCCCCGAAAGCGGATGCTGCGACAACGGCAGAAAAGAAAAATACGGAAACGCCGCGGGCAGAGCCGGATGAGGAGCTTGGCGCCGTTCCTGTCCCCGCACCGGCAGAGCCGACGCCTGCGGTCGAAACGCCGCAGCCGGAGCCTGCGCCTCCCGCACCGCAGCCGACCATAGAGCTGCAGCCCGGCGATGAGGTCTATATTCCGGGCTTTGGTTGGGTACCATATGAGGGGGCAAATCACCGCGAGTATGCTGCGGATATGTACGAAAATGGCAATAAAATCGGGAGCATGGGCTGAAATTTGCGGAGAACATTCAAAATAGAGTCAAGTCGCTATTGACAATCAAGCTTTCTATGCTATTCTATAGTGATTTAACCTCGATGTTGAATGGGTGGCATGGGCGAGAAGGAGAGTATGTATGGCGTATGAGTTTGTTTGCGAATCCGAAGCAAAGCGCTATCGTTCGGATTGCTCGAATGTCCTGAAGAAAACCTGCGAGCTGCTGAAGGAGAAGGGTATTTCTGCACAGTTTTCGCTTGTTGGAAGCGGAGCAAGGAATATGATCACGAGAAATGGAGATGGCCCGTATGACTTGGACTACAACCTTTTGGTCATGAAGGCAGATAACGAGTATCGCGACCCGCGATTGCTGAAAGACACAATTAGAAATGCCCTTAACAAAGCGGTGGGCGGAAAGTTCTTTTCGGATGCACAAGATTCAACTTCTTGCTTAACTGCACTGCTGCATTTTAAGGATACTCCAAATGTTGAATTCAGCTTTGATGTTGCTATTATCACGAAAAATAAAAACGGGAATTACATGCGCTTGATACATAACAAAAATGTGT